>ERZ780167.1268-NODE-1268-length-22840-cov-5.312618_pt1 | contig 22840 bp, 29 predicted proteins | sample MGYA00510982_ERZ780167 | MGnify/ENA primary metagenome ERZ780167 (study PRJEB29588, sample SAMEA2146107) | human gut metagenome | biome: human gut; feature: human-associated habitat; material: faeces | place: Denmark | collected 2008/2010 ... | reverse complement strand
TCGTTGCTGCGGGGGCTGCCGGAGTTGCAGCCAAGAAGCGCCGTGAGGGCAAGGAGGACGCACGATGATGAGCGCATCCAAGACACTCAAGAAGAACCTGTCCATCGCGGTTGCGGCAGTTTTCCTCGCTGTGGCTGCCTTCGCTTGCTGGGCAATCGAGCCTTCCAAGGCTTATGCGAATACCACGGACAGCCATCTCACGGTGGCTTCCGAGGTGCATGTGCTGGTGGACAGTGAGGGAAACGTCACCATCCCCAATGCCACCGTGACCAACGACGGCACATGCGCTGCCTACATCATGGGGTGCTCTTCTCCTGATGGGCTGGGCTGGACCTGCGATGCCGTGGGAAAGCGCATCGAGGTGGGTCAGAGCATCACTGCCACCTGGAGGTCTGCGGGACCGGTGTCAGATGAGATCGCAGCGCAGCTGGGTGAGGAGCCCTACTATGCGGGCAACTTGACGTATACCTATACGGACGGCGATTTGAAGGGCACCGTCTCGCTCGACAACACCGATCCCACCGTCGGGGACACGATCACGGCAACCGTAACCGGTGCCAATGTGCCCGAGGACAAGCTCACTTACCAGTGGGTCAAGGTGAAGGACGGCTCGGAGACCTCCATCGACGGAGCTACGGGTTCCACCTATACCGCAACCGACGACGATGCCGGGTACGAGCTCGTCTGCAAGGTGAGCTCCACCGACGACATTTGCCTGGGCACGATCTGCGGGGCTACCGGGGCTGTGAAGAAGATCCAGGCTTTCGCTGTGTACTCTGCCGACGACGGATCGCTGAGCTTCTATAAGCGGGCGGAAGTGCCGAAGCAGGGCACGATGTACCTCGGAAAGAGGGCGACCGCCGTTTACACCGGCCTTGAGAACATGACCTCGATACCCGGATGGATGCTCAACTACAGTAAAGACATCAAGACCGCGATAGTCTACGACGAGGGCATCTCGCCGACCGACACGGGATTTTGGTTCGCGGAGCTTCGCAACATGAAGACGGCGGACGTCTCGAAGCTCGACATGTCGAAATGCAAGACGATAAGCTGCATGTTCACCAACTGCACCTCGCTTGAGACGCTCGACCTCTCGGCTTGGGACACGCGTAGCCTTACGGACATGAACCAGGCTTTCCAAAACTGCACGTCGCTCACAAAGCTGAACGTCTCCGGATGGGACGTCTCGAAGGTAACGAACATGACCCTCGCCTTCGCCGAGGACAGGGCGCTCTCCTCCCTCGACCTGTCGACCTGGGACAACTCGGCCGTAACTTCCATGAAGGACGTATTCTCCATGATGGACTCGTTGAACGAGGTCTCGCTGGGAAGCAAATTCAAATTCATCGGAACAAGTCCGTTCCTGCCCGACCAGACGGGCCACGTGGCAGGGGCCGACGGCAAGTGGTACGACACCGACGGCAACGGCTATGCACCGGAGGATATTCCTTCCAACAAAGCCATGACGTATACGGCTGTAGCACCTAAAACGGCTTTTGCGGTATATTCGGCTGATGACCAGTCATTGAACTTCTATAAGCGCTCAGGCGTTCCGGCTGCCGGCGAGCAGTTCAACGGCAAGACGGCTACGGCTGTTTACACGGGGATTGAGACGGATACGTATATAGGTAGTTGGCAATCAAACGTTCCACAAAATCCTGCATCGTATCTTGATACGTCCCCTTGGGCCGCATATAAGTCGACCATTAAGACGATTACTGCTGTCGATAAGATTCAGCCAAAGTCCTTGGACTTCTGGTTCTCGAACCCTAAATCTTGGGCTACGGCAACGGCTGTTACATCAGCAGATTTGTCGAACATTGACACATCGAAGATCACCAGCATGTCCAACCTCTTCACGGGTTGCTCCAACCTCACCTCACTCAACATATCTAATTGGAACGTATCCAACGTTACTAACATGACCAATATGTTCAGCGTTTATTCGGGAATGTTCCGTACTCAGCCTGCCTGCTCATCGCTTACTACTCTCGATCTCTCAAACTGGGACACTTCCAACGTCACCAGCATGTCCGGCATGTTCAATGGCTGTTATAAACTCACATCTGTTGACGGTCTTTCCAGCTGGGACACTTCCAACGTCACCAGCATGGACGGCATGTTCTATGGCTGTTCTCGACTCAACGTCGACTGCTCTAATTGGGATGTCGGCTCGCAGAAATACAGTAGTTCTTTCAACTACGGTGCCCCTGGGGTTGTCTTGCCCCTTGCTTGGCAAACCTCAAGCGACGAGGGCGATAAAGATTCCACGATAGCTCCGCTTTGCGAGGAGCAGAAAAACGGGGATGCGTTGAGCGTTCCGAGCGAGAACGGCAACGACAAGGATGCAAGCAAGACGGATGGCGAAGCGTCTGCCGATAGTGAGACAGAGGGCAGCAACACGGCATCTGCCGATGATGCGGGCGCAAAAGAAGAAGAAGGGGCGTCTGACGACATCGTGAAGGAAGAGCCCGCCGCAGCTTGATGTTCGCCTGTTCTGGCAGTGCGCTGAAATCACAGAGGCACATAGTCAGTCAAAGAAGCAGCTGGTAGAATGGTTGGCAGGTGCATGCCCCTGAGCACACACAGCATGCAATGGAAAAGCCCCCGGCGGGATATTCGCCGTGGGCTTTTCTATTTGCTGTTTTCAAACTTCGATGGATCTAACAGGTTCTTGTTTCCGCATTCAAATGCGAATTTGGTTTTACAGGGAGAGGTTAAGCATTTGGATAGGTAACATCGTAGTAGTGCAAAAAGAAAGGAACGTACAGGTATGACGAGTCATAGGGTTAAGAGCAGGATAGGCGGGCTGGTTTGCGCATCGTTGCTCGCTTTGGCGGGCATATTGGGGTTCACTTTGTACTCCATGGAGCAATCCGGCAATCCCGATCCGGTGCCAGGGAAAGCGGTCTCCTTGGATCCTTATGGGTTCCCGGAGGTGGACTGGGAGTACTGGAAGTCGGTCAATCCGGACGTGATCGCCTGGGTGACGGTTCCGGGCACCAACATCGACTCGCCTATCGTGCAGGCGCATTCCGACGACCCGGAGTACTACCTGCATCACGACGTTTACGGGAAGTACAACGTCTACGGTTGCCCTTACCTGGACGCTAAGTGCATCGATAAGGGGTTCGAATCGCAGAACGCTGTGGTGTTCGGTCATCATATGAACGACCAGACGGTATTCTCTGCGTTCTCCAAGTTCACCGACAAGTCTTTTGCGCAGGACAACGGCAAGGTGCTGTTGCAGATGCCGGGTGAGAAGCACATCCTGTCGGTGAAGCTCGCCGATGTTATTAACGCGGCGAACGACAAGTCCAAGCGCACGGAGTTTACCGATGACGCGGACTTCGCCAAGTGGTACGGCGAGCGAGTGGATGCGGCGGACCTGGTGCTGGATGCGGCTGTTCCGAGCCGGAACGTCACATTCGTGACGTGCAGCTACAACAGGTGGAAAAACGAGCGGACGCTTGTTTTCGCTAGTGAGTAGAGTGATAGATACGCTCGCCTTGCTCTTCTGTGTTTTGGCGGTACAGACGATAGTTCAGCAAGGGTGCAGATTGGATGGTTCTCAAACGCGTCCAGCAGCAATCTACGAACTCAACCTGTTCAGCAACCATGGCAGATCGGGCGGTTCTCAAACTTGTGACATTTCATGGTTTGCTTTACCTGCGTTCAGTAACCATGGCAGATCAGGCGGTTCTCAAACAAGGCCATGGAGGAGTACCTGACCAAAATCGTTCAGCAACCATGGCAGATCAGGCGGTTCTCAAACTGCTCCCATTGCTGGAAATCGGTTGTTGCGTTCAGCAACCATGGCAGATCAGGCGGTTCTCAAACCTGTGGGTGTGGATATGCCGTTTGAACTGGGCATTCCTATTTCAAAGAACTGCAAAATCTGCCAGGTCTTCTTGTTTCTGCGACCCGCCCGGTCGTTTTTTCGATCGGGCTCTCGGATCTCCGCAAGCGTCTATTCCCGCCCCGACGGCGGTATGGATCCATTGTAGCAAACTCGCATTCGAATGCGAATATACGAAAAGGCTGCTCACCGAGTAATCGGTGGACAGCCTTTTCGTGTATAACGATCAGCGATCGTGAGTCTCATGTTCTTGTGGCTTCTTACTTTCTCTGCATGGATCTGCGCTCTTTTCCAAAGAGGCACAAATCTCAGCCAACGATGGTTGCTTTGTATGCATCTTCACATAACGCTCAGCCACATCGAATGCAGGACGCATTCGCTCGATCTGCTCACGATGCAGACCATGTTTCGTAGCGGTTCGTTCCCACTCGGAGGCAACGGTTCGGGCGATGAAGGCGATCCTACTCCTTGCCTCAGGTTCCTCAAGGTCGAACTCGTCGGCTGCTGACAGCGCAACATCGAAATCAAGCGATGCATCCACGAGATCGATATTCAGGGAGAGATATCCGCCATAAACATTGGGATTCACATCATAGAGCGGGGAGAGTTTCCAACCATTGTCTGTGTAGATGAATCCGTGGTTGCGCAAGTGATCGTCTGTGTTCGATATCGCTATGCTGAAGACGATCCTTGACCAAAGCTCATGCAGATCCGGCCTCATATCACCCTTGGAGCAGTTCGCCTTGATGAAATCGGCGATCTCAAGGTAGCTCACATCGTCTGCACCGTCGGTGTAGCCGAGCATGGTCATGGCACTTGCGAACGGTATCCTCCTCTCTCCTTCCCTGTCGAACCTTCTCACAAGGAAGGTGCTGCCTGCATTGGAGAACTTGAGCAGCTTGGCTTCAGGCACATCCAGCCCGCACTTCTTTGCGAGGTCGTGGGCGACCATCTCCCATGCACCGGCGTTCCACTCATCGTGCTTTGAAGGGAATTTCGCAATCCAAAGCGAGCCATCCGGTGCCTTCACGTTGGCTTTCGGGCGGGCACCCCCAAGGGATGAGCCGGGAGCCAAGAGCTGGCGAAGCCACTTCTCCTCGTCTGGATCCTGCGCATTCTCGAATGCAAGGGAGGCAGACTCAAGCTCACGCAAGGTAGCCCATGGAGGGGCAGCCAAGCGCCTGTCAGGCGATTGGAACTCCCCACCTGGCTCCAAGGCGAAACGGATGGCACCCATACGGGTCTCATCGTAGACACCGAGCAGGTAGTCGCTTTCTAGAAGCTTCTGCGGCTTCCTGTCCTCTGCCCTGGCGTCCATCGCCTCACGACGGCGCATGAGCAGCCTGCCCCAACGGTCTGGGCAGGAATCGGAGAACACGCCGAACATGTGCTTGCCATCGGACGGGTACTGCCGTCCCGGGCATGGGTAGATCTCTGGGTCTATCATCATGTCCGGGTGGTTTTCGAGCCAACTGCCATCGTACTCGAAAGACGTTCTCTCACGCCCGTTTCCGCTGGAAACGTGCAGGGTGCCGATCAGCTCGGGCTCTTCGAGCCAATCGGCGTAGACGTAGATATCTTTCTCGCTCATGTGCGTATCCTCCTTTCCTGGTTGTTAATCTTAATTATACCACGCTGACCTGGGGTTATGCAATTGTTTGGGCTTTACGCGTTACTGGGCGGATTCCGATGCGCACTTCCAGTGGTAGCCGTAGGCGGTGCGGGTGGGGTCCTGAAGGGCCGTCTGAAGATGCGAAACATTTCCCACCCCAGGTAGAGGATCATTGTTCAACGTCCTCCTGTGCTATCGAGTAGCTTGCCCAATCTCTTTTGCGCATTCTGGAGAGACCGTTGTTTAAGTACGTTTCGAGGATCGGTGATTTTTCAGCGATTTGCTTAACCTCGACTTGTTTATCCCCCCAGCCAAACCGCTCAAGGTCGCCTCGTGCTTCGTTGAAGGTGTCGTAGTCCCCTCTTCCCAGGTACATGATCGCCTGCAGATCCTTTACCTGATCGAACGGCAACGAGCCGATAAACCTCTCAAGCTCATCGTCTTTCCAACATTCAATGAAATAGCTTTCAGGAATGTCGGCAACACAGTAAGCCTTACCTGGTGCAAGCCCGAGCTTTTTCCTACGCTCGCTCTTCCTATGATTCTTCTCAGCTGTAATAGTCATGACCTTGCGGACTGCATCCTCTTCAACAGTGCATTGCCATTGCATTGCATAGCGATCTATTGCCTTGAGCTGAAACGGAAAGCCCTGCTCTGCGACGCTCCGGCGCAAAAAGGCATTGATTGCGCTCGGCAGTGTGAAACCCATCGATTCGAACAGCTCCGTTGCCTCGTTTCTAAGCTTTTCATCGATGCGCACAGTGTAGTTGGCCATTGACGGTCCTCCAATCTACCATTGATATTGCAAGGATATCTTAGCATTGCAGATGCATTACAGGAAGATTGCATATTCGCATTCGAATGCGAATATGCATAGAGGCCGTACCAATCGGCACGGCCTCTATGCATTAGACGATGTAACTCGTGATGTCACAGCATCATTATAGCACGATACTGTGCTATATGCGCATCACTTTATCATCGGGAGCAACGGCAAGATGTTGTTTCGGATGGTAAAGTCATCGAAGCTGAACAGCATCAAGCGTTTCTCACTGACCTCTTTTGCAGTGAAGCCGCAGGAACGAACGATTGCCGCAAGCTTCTCCGGTGTCACATCGGCATTGAGCTCGGTACCATCATCGGTTATCAAGGTCAGTTTCGCATCTTTGAACACGGACATTTCCTTTTCCTCTCTCTCGAAAAGGGTGCAAACTGGGTTAGAACAAAATCATCTTCGCAACAACCATCGCGACAAGGGCGAATGCGGTCATTGCGGCACCGTACTTGAGACAGCTTGCGAAACGCTGAGGGCGGGTTGCCTTGATCATGCTCTGCACACGCTTCGTGCTCTCGATTTGCAGCGCATTGATGTGCGCAGCGCTTTCCTCTCCGATAGCGTTGATATTATCTCGAACAGCGGCGGATAGCTCACTGATCGCCTTCTCTGCGTGCTCCTGGCTGTCCTGCAACACGGATAGCGTGCCTTTACGGAGAGAAGTACGCAGCGCTATATCCCCTTTGCGGATGCGCTCTGCGGAATCGAACATTCGCTCCGAGCATTTCTCCTGGGAAGCCAGTATGTCATCGATCTGATCTTTCAAGAGCAGCTGGTCGTTGAACAGCTTCTCTTGGCGGGTCATCAGCAGATCGATCTTCCCAGCGAGCTCCTTTGCGCTTGCCACGATCTGCCCGGCATCCTCATCGGAAATGCGAGGTGCTTCTTGCGGATCGCCATGCTGTTCGGGAATATCGGGCTGCTCATCGATCTGCTCCGGCTCTTCGCTGTCCGGTACGGGTTTTTCAGGCTGCAGGGCAGGCTTCTCGGCCAATACGGCTGGCTCGTCGAGTTCCGGCGGGTTGCTGGCATCAGCCATGGCCGATGCGGCATCGGACTCTGCCATGGCCTCGGCGGTCATGTCCTCTTCGGACTCGTCCAAACCGTCGTCCTCATAACCGTCGTCCTCGTAATCGTCATCGTCGTCTTCGAAGCCGACGAATCCTTCTCCGTACAGTTGGGCTTCAAGCTCCTCGTCTGTCGGCAATTCCTCTTCCATGGCAGCAAGCATCGCCTCCTCTTCGGCTGCTTCCTGCTCGATGTTCGCTGCGTTCTGTGCCATAAGCACCACTCTCCTTTCTGTTTACCTGTCTGCATTGCCGCTGCGGGTATGCGATCTGCTTTGCGAACGGCTATGCGATTTGCTTTGCACTCTGCTCCTCGATCCGGCTGATCCGCCTTTGCCGGTGTTGTGTCCTGGGCGGGTCTGCTCGCCTGTGGCCTTGACCGCCCCAACACGGCTGCGTACTTTGTCGGCGGCTCGCATCACGGATAGGATCTTGTCGTTGACCGAATCGTCTCCAATCAGATCATCGGGGCGTTTTGGCACTTTGAGCCTTGGGGTGTCGGCACCCATCTCAGCCGCCATGTCGCGGTAGGCTGCCAGGGTCTTGTCCAGTCGCTCGAAGTAGTCCGACTTGGGGTCGGCAGACGGCTTCGGTGCCTGGATGGACTTTCCGGCAAGTGCCGTTCTCACCTGTGCCAGCGTAAAGTTCCCGTCCATTCGTCCCAGGTTGAAGGTGCACTTCGGGTTGCCCATGTCGCGCACGTCCGTATCGGTTGCGTAGATTGTGCGCTTGCCGAGCTCGATCTCAACGCCGTAGCCCTGCATACGCTCGGTGAAGTCGTCAAGGGAGCGCACAGAGGGCATGCGCAGCACCGCCTTCACGATGCGGCGCAGGTTGTTCTTGTAGCTGTAGCGGTCGTCCTCGATGATGGCACGCTCGGCATCACGGGGGTTGCGGTTACGGATCAGCGAGTTGGGCTTGCCCTCCTCCACTTGCTGCAACCCCCATGCATCGTCCATCCTGCGGACCGACTCCACTCGGTCATGGTGCCCTTTCTTGCCGGTTCCCTCACAGAGGCGCTTGTGCGTCATGAGGTTGGTGCGGTTTATGGCCATGTGTACCGCGTAGCGCTTCCCTGCCTCGTCAGACTCCTCGTGGAGGGCGAAGACCACTTGCTGGTCGGGGTAGCGCTCGCCGACGTACTCCATGGCGAACGCCATGCACAGCTCTGGGGTCATCTTACCGCCGTTCACGGAGCATTCCTCGGGCAAGAAGGCCAGGACCTGGTGGTACATCAGGGTGTTCTTGGTGCCATTACGTGATACTATGTCGTGCCCGTTCTCAGCTCGGGTGCGGGCCATCTCAGCGAACCACTTGTCGTGGTACTCCATGTTCCACCCGTCGCGGAGCACTGCGTCCTTGCTGTTCAGGTACTTCCGCACGTTCTCGGCATGACGCTCGCTCACCACCGCCTTCTGCTTGATGATAGTCATTCGCCAACTTCACCTCCTTTTCTCCCTCCAACGCTTTGCGGGACTTCTCGATTGCCGCATCGAGCAGCCACGCTTGCATGTCCTGACCGCATAACCGGGCAGACCTCAGAATCAGCTCCTTGTCAGCTTTCGAGCAGAACAGGTACAGAAACTCGTCTTTCGGCATTTGCAAAGTGCTCCTTTACGCAAAACTACTTGTTCACCGCCCTGCGGGCTGTTCCTGCAGTTTCCAGATGATGGCCGCAATGTCCGATCACTATTATGCCGCGCTCGTTCTGTGCAACAATCTTGCACGTGAACGTGCCCTTGCTCTTCCTAGACATCAAGCGCCTCGATTCGACTTGCGCACCATCTTCAGGCTGAGCGCACGAACCTTCTCGAACTGCTCGCGGGCCATGGCACATTTCGCACAACCGCACTGCGCTTCCTTCGGAAGCCGCGCGGCGGCAAGCGATCCGTGTTCCTTGGCTGCCGGGTTGTCGCGCAGCGTCTCCAATAGCTTCTGGTTCTGCTCAATGTACTCGACGTACTGCTCGTCGGTAACTCTCACCCACTTGTGCCCCAAGGACCGGTTACCGGTACGCATGGCATTGAGGATGCACGGCACGAGCTTGTCCAGATCGTAGGACGGGCAGAGCTTTCCGATGTCGCTCACCTTCTCGAAGACCTCGCCCGTCTCCACACAGCGCACGTGCCGACAGCTCGTCGCCTTCCGGGTACCGCTCTTATCGGTCCCCTTCTGCCCAGGGACGAACAACGGCTGCTCCACCCGGTCGATAAACCGACCGTAACCGGCTCCTGATCCATAACAGTACACTCTTCTTTTCCTTTCTTTTTCAACGGCTTGATGTCAAAGCCCTTCTCGTAATTTATCAAGTAACTTGTACGCCTTATGAAGCGCGTCACGAAGCTTCCAGACTGTCCCCTTCACCTCGCTCGCATCGTAACCGCCGATGCCGTTTCTGTTCAGGAAGTACATCAGCTGGTTGAGGTTGGTGCCCTCCTTTTGCAGCTCATGGGTCATCTTGCGCACAGCCTCGATGTCGAAGTCGTTCTGCTTCACCACCTTGCCAGTGATCGCCGTGCGGCGCACGAGGTCGGACATCGAGCAGCCAAGGGATTGGGCACGCTCCTTTATCGCCTGCTTCTCGGAAGCAGTGAGGTGCACTTGCAGAAGCTCGCTACGATCATCGATCCTGTTTATCGAGCCGAGCGTTCCACTGGGCGGCTCGGGAAGCTCGATCGTCTGGTAGACGATCACCAAGCGCACAAGCTCGCTGATGCTCACACCGGCACGCGCAGCGATGCCCTGAAGCAGCTCTTTCTCAAGCGACGTCATGCTCAGCTTCACGGTAGCATTCTTCAGCACTCTATCCGTTGCCAATTGCGGCAACACCTCCTTTCGCTTGCGCTAGCGGTAACCGAGCAGCCTCGGTTGCTGTGCGTGCAAGCACTGACTCAAAGCGCCCGGGCGGCCCCGGGCAAGACGCCGAGCGTTTGCAGCATGCAAAGCTCGGAGGGTCCGTGCGAATCGCGCATGCGATTCCTGCATCGGGCCCGGACCCCCTGTGCGGAACCTTTGTCGGCGAGTCCGGCAAAGCAGTCCAGCACAGGGCAAGCCTGTAGATAATGATAATTGGTCTATGACCATATTAGCATTATCTACATACAGCTTGCATGTATTCCGGGACGGAAGACATCGGAGCAGGATTGCGGGGAGTAGCCTCCCCGTGAACCTGTGCAGACGGTGAGCGGCGCGCAGTGAAGGCGACCTATGGGGAGCGTTCGAACGGAGCAGAGCGAGAGCATCGCAGCGCAGTGGAGCCGACCTTTGGGAGGGTCCGAACGGAGTGGAGATGCGGGTTCCGCCGTTGGTGGCGGGGTGTGGGGAGAAGCCTCCCCGCTCCCCGGCGCCTGCGGCGGAACGTCCCGACCGCAGGGAGGGACAACACGGCGATGAGATGTAGATGGCACACGCCTTTCTGGTGGCGGTGGGATGCGAGCCGGATGCTTGACGGCTTTCTGGTAGCGGTGCTGTCGCACCGATTGATACGCTCGCTTTGCTCGCTGAGTCGCTTGCCTTTTTTGAGGCAAGCGGAATTGCGCACCAACTCGCAAAGTAATAATCGATACCGGAAATCGCTACCGACCATTACTCCAAAACCAATCCAAAGCAGTCCGGATACAAACGTCTTATCAACTGTTCGACATGACGCATAAACAAACGAAAAATCCGATAACTCGTTTGATGTGTTGCTTAAAGGGCAAAAGAAAACTGACCGCAACCCAAGGAACAGTTGCCAAAAACAGATCCAAACAAAAAACAACGAAAGCAACAAGCCGAAACCGAACAAAATCGCAATCGAATGCGAATTTAAGGGAAAAAGAAAAGGCTCCGAATCATTCAGAGCCTTTCGTCATGTCAAATTCAATCGTTGTGATTTTTGCTTTGGAGAAGCAAACCTATTTTTGGAAATACTCAATCAGTTTTCTACTTTGGATTGACCCTAAACCTTTTATCCTTCGGTTTGATGCGATCTCCAACTTCTCCATGATCTTCGTTGCCTTGACGATGCCGATGCCCGGCATCGCACGAATCAACTCCTCGATTCTCATCCGATTCACAATCGGATCGTCTTTCATGTTGAGTACATCCTCAAGGCTGATCTTACCATCATGCAATTGCTGTTTAACCTCAGCACGCCTGCACCTTGCTGCGATTGCCTTCTCGGTATTCACTCGACGCTCTTCCTCGGTAAGCACCGGGGGTCTGCCATAATCCATAATCCAACACGCTCCTTCATGTCACAAAATCAATTAGCGGACTGGACCGAGATCGATCATCCAAGGAGCAACACGGTAGCCCTTGCTATTCTTCGGGTCGTTCGACTCTTCGTTCTTCTTAAAGAGGAGAACTTTGTGTCCTACGAGGTCTTGCGACCAGAGGTGACGCACGATCTTCCCATGGCGATCGTCCAAGCGCTCTGAACGAATCGTCTCGTCATGATCTTCGGACATTGCCTGAAAAGTAATGACGTAGCGCTGGCTCGACTCTTCCAACTCGATGCCCTTGACCACAACAAGCAATCGGATTGAGTCCTGTACGGTCATCGCAAGCGATGTGTCACTCGTCATGCGTCCGATGCTCAACACCTCTTGCGTCAAGTTAAGCTCGTTGGGCTGCACTCCCTTGAGGCACAGGCCCAAGTAAGCCAACTCAACGTTGCGAACCTTATTGTCCTCCTGCATCGTCTGTTCCTTTCTCGCTCATACGCTTTGCGCTCAAACTTCTCTTCTTGCAACCGAGTCGGGGGCAAAGGTTTCAAAATTGGGGGCAAAACGAAATTGAATGTGATACCTGATTCATCCTTCCCTCTCACTGCAAACAGATTGCGAGCGTTGGGAATCAGAATCGTTAGAAGTCATTGCGGTCTGCATAATCGACCATGGCACGGACTATCAAGAGGTTCATGCTCTCGCCCCGGTCGATGGACTCCATGCGGAAACGCCTATGAAGTTCCTTGGAGACACGGACGTTAACCATCTTGTCGGTGTCCTTCGCAACACGTCGCTGCGAGCCTTTCCCAGTGGTGTAGGACAGGTCGTTTCCTGAATCGCCCACATCGGAAACCTCGACGCTCTTTGTGCGTTTGATGCGGGCAATGTCGTCGGACATATCAAAAACATCGTGCTTAGCAGTCTTAGCCATTGTTAGTTCTCTCCTTCAAGGTACTCGTCGATGAACCTGTTGAAGTCCACGACGGCTTTGGATTTCGGGTCGTACTCGTAGATTGACACTTTCTCGGATTGTGCTCGGTTGACTGCCTCGCACTTGTTGATTACCGTCTTGAACACTTTCGTGCCGGCCTCCTCTGCCACAGGAGGAAGGGTAGACATAACCTCCTTGGACAGAGCCGTGCGGGCATCGTACATGTTAACGACGATCCCGGCGATTCGCAGGTTCGGGTTCAAGTGCCTGTTCTTCTTGATCGAGTTCACGCACTCGAAGATGTTAGTGAATCCTTTGAGTGCCGATGTATTCGGGGTAACGGGCACGATCACCTCGTCAGCTGCAACCAACGCATTTCGGGTCACCAGCCCGAGCTGAGGAGGACAATCAATGATCACGTAATCATAGCCATCGACATCGACCAAGGCATCGTCGAGCATGTTGAGCTTGGTATCGAGCTTGGTCATCTCAGACTCGGCATTCGTCACATACGTATCGCCGGGAATGATGTCCCCGTACTCGTAAGACTTGATTGCATCATGACCCTTGTATTCGTTGCTGGTGAGCAGATCGTAGACTGTCACCTCATCCTCGGTTTTCACTCCGGCTTGCTGGGTCGCATTCATCTGCTGGTCAAGATCCACCAGCAACGTGCGCTTGCCTCGGGAATGGAGCCCTTCGGCAAAAGCCATGGACAGAGCCGTCTTCCCAACGCCTCCTTTGTGGTTGCATATTGCGATCGTCTTCATGATTTATGCCCTTCCTTTTTCATTTGTTTCGAGCGGGAAGCACATTTGCATCCGCTCGTCAGCTTGCTTTGCAGCGACGCAGAAAACGCCTGACATCACAACTGAGAGCTCAATGAGCACAACGAGCAATGCCACGGTGACGGCGTTCCAACCAATCAGATTTCCGACAGCGCAAGCTATCAAACTGCTTGGCACACCGAACAAGAGCCAAGCAGCCAGGAACTTCATTCCGTGCATGGTCTGCAACTCCTTTCGTGATGTATCCATCATAGCACAATGTTGGAATATCGCAATAGCGTTATACCACTATAGCAATAAGTAATTTCTTGATACATGGAAGCTTCGGCACTGTTTGCGACAACTCAGGTATGATGGTCAATGGAACCCCGCTTCCTTTCTTTTTGTGTGAACGGTGTCACGCTTTTGCGGGGTTCCATTGCCTACTACGGGCAAAAGCGGCTATTTGCAAAAGGGACATATCAGCAATAGCCGCTTTTTCGCATTCGATTGCGAAATTGAGGAGGGCATCTGCTTCATGCAGATGCCCTCTTTCGTTCCCTGGCTCGAAATATTGGTTAGAACGGAATGTCATCGTCGTAGACAGATGCGTTCACCATTGGTGCCGCCTGATACGGTGCCTGCTGCGGCTCCTTTGCCTGAGCCTGCTGTCCGTTTCCGGTACTCATGAACTCAACCTGATCTACAATCACCTCAAGCTTGCTGCGGTTGCTCCCGTCTTGGGCTTGCCACTGGCTGTAGCGCAGCTTGCCCTCAAGGGCGACCTTGGCACCCTTGGCAAGATACTTCACCACGGTATCTGCCAGACCGTTGAACGCAACGCAGTCGACGAAGTTCGGGCGGTCTTCCCACTCACCGGTCTGCTGGTTCTTGATGCGATCGTTCACGGCAATGCCGAAGCGGGCGATGCTGGTACCCGATGCGGATACTCGCAGCTCGGGGTCGCGGGTGAGATGTCCGGTGATGATAACTCGATTGATTGCCATGATGTACTCCGTTCTTATCTGCAAGGAATGCTCCTCCGCATCCCTTTCTGTACTACCAGTATAGCACAACACTGTGCTATAACAGGTGAGAAACTTTGATTGATCTGGGATTTCGGCAAAGAAAAAGGAGGGCGATATTCCCTCCTTTACCTTAAAACAACTCGCTGTGAGTGCCCGTTCTGAAAAGTTCCAAGACAAGCTCCGATTCCCTGATCTGGTAGATCAGAAGCCAATCCGGCTCGATATGGCATTCACGCACGTTCCTGTAGTTGCGTGAGTTCACAAGCTTGTGGTCCCGGTTCGCCTCCGGTAACGTCTCACCCCTGCAAAGCATGCTGATCACATTCACAAGCTTTTCCTCTTTCATGCCTCTGCGGATGGCCTTCTTGAAATCTTTCTTGAACTGATTGGTGTACACCGGCCTAAGCATGGAGAGACCTCATCATGTCTTCCACGGTGTCGAACGGGCCGTTCACGCCGATGCCTTTCTCCGCATCCTCGATCGTCTTCCAAGTCAGTTCAGCTGGTGACTCTGCAGTCAACTCGAATGGGATGCGGTGCTCCCTTGCAACCGCCTTCAAGAACACGTTGATCGCCGTGTTCATGTTGAGGCCGATCTCCTCCAGGGTCTTCGCCGCCTCGGCTTTCACCTTGTCGTCTACTCTAACGCTTATCTGTGCCATTATCGATTCCTCCTTCCATTCTGCTATAGCACTATTATACCACAACTAGTATGCTACTGCAATGCAATAGATATACATACGGTATACAACTGATGTCATAGCACTATAGCAGTAGCCCATAATACCGTGCTATTTTGCTCTCAGGTCGTCCAGGTTGAACGGCAACTTGCCTGCCGGTTCGATCAGGCCGAAGCTCACCATAAAGCGGATCCCATCGCGAATGCCGGCTATATAGGCGTTGTCGGTCTGGTCGGTGTCGGCAGCTTGCAGCGTATCGATGTAGCGCTGCACCGCCTCCCTTTGGGTTTTGCTCAGCTCCGACTCGATCTTCAGGTACGCCTCGGTCGCCTTGCTGTACTCTTCCTCGTTCTCCCGGCTCTCGATGTTGTGCTCTTGCAGCGAACGGCTGTCCACGCTCCTTATCGTGTCCAGTGCCTCTTTCACAACCCTTTGGAACTCTCTTTCGCTTGTCATATCCCATCTCCTCCTTGTACTTTCTTTTTTCCTCTCTTTTTTGCAACTGCCACCTTTGCGCACGGGTGGCAGTTGGCTGGTTGGCAATTGCTGTTAGGCGGTTAGCTTCTTCTTGCATTTCTTTTCGACTGTCGCCATGGACTTCGAGATCTCGATCATCATCTTGTTGGCGGCAACCTTGTCGAAGTTTCCTACGCTCGCCACTATGTCCATCAGCTCTTCCATGCGCTCACGCGATGCATAGGTCTTGGCGGCGTAGCTGTCATCGAATGCCGGGAGATACTTGCTGATGCCCAACAACACAAACGGCTCATCGTCTTGGTGCAACGTTTCCAAGTCATAATTGGGCTTGTGGCTGTAAGGCTCTAGGCTCAAGCGGTCGGTGTCCTCTAGGATCTCGTAACAGGTATACAGCTTCCCGTTGGCAAGGCGATACGGCGTTTCGTTGCACTCGTAGAACATCTCATCTGTTTCCTCGTCGTAACGCGAACCGTAATGCTTCACGATAAGTGCTACAGGGGCCTCTTCCTCGGTGAAACAGTCGAACTCGGCGTTCGCGAGGAAAACATTCTCGCGAACGCGATCCTTGCGACAGTTGCGAGGACGCACAGGTTCCATATAGTGAACTTCGGTAGGAATAGCGCGTGTGGTTGGCATCTTCATTCTCCTTAACTAACGATTTCCTACTTGGTGTACCACCAGTATAGCACAATGTTGTGCTAGAACAGACGAGAACAGCAGGTCAGGCAAGAAAAAAGGAGGGTCAAAACCCTCCTTTTTTCTATAAAGCATAACAAACCGAATCAAACCACTCTTGCAGTTCCTTGAAACGCTCGTTCGAAACATCCCAAGGTATCATCATGAGAAATTCTGATGCGACCGAGCCATCTGACCATTGCATAGTATCTCGACCAAAAAGAAAATCAATTCCACTCTGACACCCACTAACACGTTGAGCGTTCACCTTCGCTTTCTCAAGAAGGTCTTCGTAGCTTATCCCTAGGGCTTTGGCGTAGTCTCTATCATACTCAGCACTGAGCGCAAGGCATGGCATCGAATAGAAATCGGCTAAATAGCAATTCGCCCATCCGTTTTCGTTCCAAAGGGAATTAAAGGCTCTGAAAAGCTCTGGCGACAAATCCTCTTCTGAGATCCATTTGCCGTCGAGATCGAAAAGATCCCCAGTAGCATTGCTGTAACGGTTCAAGCCGCCGAAACCATCCTCATTCATATACAACATACAAAACCAGTCCTTAGTCGGTATACGTGAAGTAGTACTCTCGCTCTTCCTTGGTGAAGCCGCTTTCCTCGCTCCATACCCAATCGTTGACTCGGTGGTACTCCTCTCCGTACTCGCGGCTCAGCTCCTCGTTGCCTGATCCGTAATGCTCCCAGCATTTCATGTTGGTCACGATGGCAAGGTTGGCCATGTACCGAACATCGTCCTTCCACTCGTTGAAGGCTGTTGCGAAAGTGCTCCGCACGCCTTTCAATCCCGATATGTCCTCAGCGATGTTGAAGTCCCCTGTGAAAGTGGTCGTCAACTCGCCGATCTGCTCGCTTTGAGCCCAACGACGGGGGAATCGCGTCACTGTCTCGCTCATTTCAATCTCCTAACTGATAGCGGCTTATTTGGTGTACTATCAGTATAGCACAACATAGTGCTATGACTAATGAGAATACGGAATAACAGCAGGTCAAATAAAGAAAAGCACGGACTCGATGCCCGTGCCTTAATGGAAAGCTATCGTCAGGCGGGGTGGCGGCGGTGCCAATTCTCCAACTCCATCCGGGTTTGCCCTGTCCTTAGGTTGCTCCCGCATTTGTTGCAGAAGTTGGCATAGCTGCTCACTTTCGCTTTGCAGTGAAAGCAAATGCCCTTCGCCCTTGCATCCTCGACTTTGCTTTTTCTTGTGTCCATGATGTACTCCTTACTATTAGGTTCTTACGGTAATACCAGTATAGCACAACATAGTGCTATGCTATATGGGAAACCTAGGTTGAACTGGGACTTTGTAAAATAGAAAGAATGGAAATCTACCACTGTCGCACAACACTCTGCTTTCTCAATAGCAGAACATGGGGATACAGAGCTCGATAGACTTGCAAGGTCCCCCGGTTGGGTTCCGACAATGGCCGATGCGCCCCGGAACAAGGCATTGTGGGCAAGGTTGTGCGGAGGGCACTCCATAGGCCCGTAGCATCGAGCTTGTCCATGATGCCGGTGCAGGCGAAGCGACCGGATTCCGCTCAAAGCGGGATCCTAGGGAGCACAGCCGGGCGGATGGGTCCGAGACGGGGGTTTTCCACACAGAGCCGTTTCGGCGGATGTGGGAAACCCGCTTGGGAGGCTGGAAGGTGCTTTGATATGTCGGTAAGGTCCTGTGGGAAGGTTATGCGGGAGGGTCCTTTCAGTCGACCCGGAGCATCCAGCTTTCCACAGGACCGCTGCAGGTGGAAAGAGCGGATCGCCCTCTGAGGGGGATCCTAGCGAGTGGAACCGGACGAGGGAAAAGGGGTGAGGGAGGTAAATGGGCTTTGGGTGAGCCGGATTCCACTCTAAGAGGGATCATAGGCGGTGGAGGGTTTTCCATGGCAAGGGATGCGGAGTGCAACTAAAAAGAGGTATGTAAAATCCCCATGGATGCCCCGCACGTTGTAGCGCAATGGACGCGCGAAGTCACTGTGCTAACTCTGGTGCGAATTTGGTGACAAGTTGGTGAAAACGGAGACAAAGGACGTTGCAGACTCGGCATCGCCGATTTCCATCCGTTGCAATACATGCAGACAGATTGTTAAAAAAACCGGGTTTCCCTGATATGGGAAACCCGGGCGGATGGTTGGCGATTGCTTAGTCGTCTTCCAACATACGCAAGGTGTTTGGGAACGATTGCCTTATCGCTTCGATGGAAATGCCGCTGTAGATGTTGAAAAGCTGGGCTTGCTGCTTGTGAACAGCATCACATATCGATTCAAGGTTATCGATCATTGCCTCAGTCTCACAATCGGAGTCATCCATATCCCGCCATTCGGAATCGATGACCTCCTGTAGAAGCCCGGAGGCGATGCCGAGATAAGCCTCGGCATCGCGGAGCTTGCGCTCGTTATCGGATGTCATCTTCCTCAACCTCCACAACCGCATCGATACCGCAACCCCACCTGTGGAGTGCCGGATTACACAGAAGGTCGCCGTCATCTTCTTCCGCATCATGATATTCAAGGGCGTAGCAACCCGCTTCGAAACCGTCCAACGCATGTTCGGCGATGTTGTAAAGTTCTTCGATCGTCTTCATTTCGCTCTCCTTACCGTGGGTTCTTATTTTGTACTACCAGTATAGCACGATATTGTGCTATGAGCGGTGAGAAACTTGAGGTGAGCTGGGGTTTTGAGCAAAGAAAAACCCCTTGCGACCTAATGTTGCAAGGGATTAGATTGTCTACTATTTACGGCGCTTTGGGCGGCTCCTCTTGAGTGCACGCTTCGCAAGCGTCTCGGGGCTTGGCAGTCCAAACATCAAAATGTTGCCAACGCTACGGTGCCCGATGAATCTTTTCTTTGCCATGTCAATCAACTCCTAAAAGGTCGTTCCTATTCGGCAATACCAGTATAGCACAACATAGTGCTAGGATAGACGAGAGAACGCAGATGGGAATAAGAAAAGGTGGGTTGCAACCCCTCCTTGGTATAAGAACACTGCAACACTGTGCTATGCCGCATTGTCTAATTCCTCAAACAAGTATGCCCATTTCGTGTTTGGCTCTATCTTTAGTGGATCAGCCCAACCATCTTCAACAAGGATCATGTTGAGCATCTTGCTCTTCGCCTCAACCTCACTGTTGCTGTCTTTCGGCTCCTTCAACCAAACATAGCGAAGTTCTCGGTTGTACTTGTCCACTTTCTCGACATCTGCCTCAAGCCAAACCTTTGTTCCTGGCTGAAGCATGCTCTTCGTATACTCTGATGCCTCTTTACCTTCCTTAGTGTTCTTGGACTTATCAGGATGAACCGATTCAGGAGTATCAACTCCGATAAGGCGAATCTTCTCTTCTGTCCCGTTGACATTTGCGACAAAAGTATCGCCGTCAACAACCCGAATAACCGATGCCTGCTCTAAAGCACTGTCTGTGGACTGCTGAGCGGTTGTCGCATAACCGGTAAAACCAGCTATCGCTATAACCACTGTCGCGAATGCGCTTGCTATCTGCATCTGCTTCCTTTTCCCTATTCTCAAAGCCTTTTCCTCCTCACATTGTTCACTGCACAATAACACTATATCACAATGTTGTGCTATCACGATATACATATAGGTGTGGGTGTAAGCGTATTGCCGCTGTCGCATAGCTGATGATCCGGGCTGCAAGACCCTCAACGGTGCTGCGCACCGATTGATACGCTCGCAAGCTCGCTGATCAATAGGAGGTGAAGAAGTGGAAACGAAACGCGAAAGGTTGTGGAAAGCTGCCGTGGAAAACGCTACGCGTTTACCACAACACCTTACACACAACCGCTGCGCCCTTCGGGCACGGGTCTCTTATAGGCGGGGTTTCCAACCTGATGCGTATATGGCATGTCGTTGCCCGCTGGGCTCGGGGTACCGTATGCCGGTGGAGATGAGGACCACAGGTACCGGGCTCTGCACTTAGTGCTGCTCTCCGGTCACAATTTCCCCACGAACGGTACCGCACGTTCATCGTCGACATACACACCAAAGATGCAGGTAGATCGAACGATTGGCTTCAGACATAAAAAAAGCCATCGTCTCGACGGCTTGAAATCTCTAAAAACTGCCTAAAACCATGCACCAATCGGTGCCTCTTAGGAGCATATTGTGCTATACTGGTAGCACGCTTTTAAGAGATTCAAATCGTTTCGCAGACGAAGTGAATCTGGTTTCGGTAAGCTCCAAAGCCAAGCTTTCGAAACGGTCGGACGGAGTTGGTAGCTCCAACCGACAAAAAGCATCTTAGCACATGATTGTGCCCGTGGCGGGCGGCAAGTTTGCTAAGGTACATAGCCCGCCCACAAAAACCGGCACCCTGTTCGAATGCAGGGTGCTTTTCTTTTGTCTTAAATCTGCCTTTGAACTGGTACTTTAACTGATCTTGTTTTGCATCGAACCTGTTTGCGCCGTAGTGGTGGCAAACAAGGCAGACATCGCCATCCTCTCTTCATCTGGTCGGCGAGGCCATGGAAGGAGGTGACGAAACATATGAGCAGGGATATCAACCAAGAAAAGCTTGAGGAAAGCAAAAGGCACCAGTTCGACGCATATTGCAAGAAGATCCTGCGCAACGAGGCACGCGATATATACGACGAGCGCAAGCGCAGGCAGAAACGGGAAGTGCTCTTTTCCGAGATGCAGCCCTACGAGCTCGATGCCCTGTACACGATGCCGCGCTACTTCGACTTCGAACAAACCTTGCAGGCATGCGGGCTCGACTTCCTCGTGTGCGATGAGGACGTGTTCGAATCCTTGAGTGCTTTGGGCACACGGCGCAGGGCAATCGTGCTACTGAGCTACTACCTGGGGCTCACGGATAGGGAGATCGGGGAGATGATCGACTTGGAGAGGGCTAACGTGCAGTACCACCGGAAACAAGCCCTGAAGGAGCTCAAGAACATGATGGACGAGAAGGGGGATTCGCTATGAGCATTAAGAAGAAGCACGAGAAACTGCTTGATTACCTAACCATCGCCAAGGCAGCCGACGGGGACGCGATCGCGATGGAAGCCGTTATGAGGCATTACCGTCCGTATATGAGGACGTTGGCAAAAAGGGAGCCGGACGAGCACGGCAGGGCGCATGTCGACGAGGACATGATGAGACGGTTAGAGGCGAAGCTTGCGGCGAAGGTGCTGCTGTTTCGCACGGATTGACTTCCATGGGGATGAGGAGGCAATGACGGATGAGGTTGAAAAATAACATCAAAGAGCTTGATGAAATCTTGAAAACCGCAGGTCAGAGCGGTAATATAGATTTAAGCGATGTGCAGAAGCACATAGAAATGCTTAGAAGAAAAACAATTTTAGAGCAGCACAAGTACACGGTCTTCTTTGCCAAAGACGGCTACTGGAAGACCTATGTGCCGGACCCAGACTCGAAGAAAGGCCGTAGGCTCATCAAACGAAGAGATCGCGATGAGCTGGACGATGCGATCGTCAAGGAGTACCGGGCAATCGAGAACTACGTTGCGCCGACCATGCGCAACGTGTACCCGCTGTGGATCGAGCACTACACCAAGAAATCACGCTCGCAGAACACGGTCAAACGTGCCGTGGCAACATGGAACAAGTACTATGCCCATGACAAGATCATCGGCAAGAGAATGGACAAGATCACGCCGACGGCTATAGAGTCCTGGCTGCATACCCGCATCAAAGAAGAGGGGATGAACGCCAAGCAGTTTTACAACATGTCCTTGCCGTTCAGGCAGATCTTCGCATTCGCGGCCAAGAGCAAGATCATCGACAACAACGTGTTCGATGAGGTCGATGTGAACAGCAAGCTCTTCGCCAAACGGCAAAAACCCAAGTCAGAGACCCAGGTTTTCACGGAAACCGAGGAGTTCTTCCTCATGAAGCTGGCATGGAGCGAATGGCAGGAAGACCACTCGTTGGGGGCATGCCTCGCACTCATACTGCTCTTCTACACGGGTATGCGGATAGGGGAAGTCGTTGCGCTCAAACGAGAAGACATCGAAGGGATGTACGTCCATATCAACCGCGCGGAGGTGGAGGTCAGCGACCAGGTAAACCCAACGAGATTCGTTCAGGTCGGCCATATGGTCGTTGACTATGCCAAAACATCCGCCGCACATAGGGACGTGTACCTTTCGCAAGGCGGTCGGGAAGTGATCGATGTGGTCTCGGAACTCGCCGAGCGCAGGTGCAGCGCTGATGTCCTTGGTGCGAACCCCGATGCGGGGTACCTCTTCATGAACGGCAACAAGCGTTGCAACGTCGATGCGGTCACATACCGGCTCAAGAAGTACTGCAAGATACTCGGTATACCGTTTAGATCGACGCACAAGATCAGGAAGACCTACGTCTCGAAGCTGATAGACGGCGGCATCAACATCGATGCCATACGAGAGCAGATCGGCCACGAAGACGAGGAAACCACCTATCGCTGCTACTGCTTCAACCGAAAGACCAAAGCCGAGACGAACATCCTCTTCGAAAAGGCCCTATCGACTGTGAACACCGCAAGTTGATCGAAGGGGGATCGAGGGATTCGACCTGTTTGATTGCAAAAAAGGTTAAGGGAATCAAAGGGAACCAAATTTTTGAATAAAACGAAAATCGGGAAACCCAGTAAATACAAGGGTTTCCCGATTAAATGATGAATGCGGAAGATGGGACTTGAACCCACACAAGCGCAATGCTTACA
>ERZ780167.1266-NODE-1266-length-22841-cov-3.676468_pt1 | contig 22841 bp, 10 predicted proteins | sample MGYA00510982_ERZ780167 | MGnify/ENA primary metagenome ERZ780167 (study PRJEB29588, sample SAMEA2146107) | human gut metagenome | biome: human gut; feature: human-associated habitat; material: faeces | place: Denmark | collected 2008/2010 ... | reverse complement strand
ACCCTTATATTTTGCATACTCCGACAAGTCCTTGACCTGTCTTTCCGTGCTCTGTTTGTCACCAATACTGGAGACACGAGCGTATATTACTCCTGTTGTTATCTATATCAAGATTAAATTGAACATGAAAATGCCTGTGCTCAGATAAGTCTAGCTGATTTATTTGGGCGCAGGGGGCAATCCACGGAGAATTCCCCCTGTGCCCAAATTGGTGTTCTTTTAGCTCAAACGATAGACTCCACCTTAGGGGTGAGATGTACATGGTATGCCTGTCAGTTCTACAAAAGCTTTGATTTATAATAGAAGTGGGTCACTTTAGTTAATTGTTGCCAGGGCCAATCGCAAGGAGACATCCTGTGGTCAAACCTGCAGCCCAGGCAACGAAGCCTGAAGCAGGCTGTGGGGCAAAAATATGGAGAGGCGGGCAATAAAATGGAGAGGCGAGGCAATAAAAGGCGGGGCGTCTGCGTTTAGCTAAATATAAGAATAAGTTTGCAAACAACGATATGATAGAATATATACGAGGCGAGCTGGCTGCGCTCACCCCGGCGCAGGCCGTCATTGAGGCGGCGGGTGTCGGTTATGCGCTCGGCATCTCCCTCAACACCTATACCGTTCTTCAGGGGAAGCGGGAGGTGAAACTCTACGTCCACGAGGCAATCGTCACGGGAGGCCGCGACGACAGCTACACCCTCTACGGCTTTGCCACGGTACAGGAGCGCGCCCTTTATCGCCTGCTCATCACCGTCTCGGGTGTGGGAGCCAATACGGCGCGGATGATCCTCTCTTCGATCACGCCGAAGGAACTCTGCAACATCATCGCCGGTGGCGACGAGCGGATGCTGAAAAGCGTGAAAGGCATTGGTATGCGGACGGCGCAGCGCATCATCGTCGATCTGAAGGACAAAATAGTGGCCAGCGGCATAGCCGACGAGCTCCATGCCGTCTCCAAGCCAGGCACTCCTGCGGTCGATACTACCGTTCGAGATGAGGCTGTGAGCGCGCTGACCATGCTCGGATTCTCCCCCGCACCGTCGGCCAAGGTCGTCCAGTCGATCCTCGCCGAGCAGCCAACGTTGCCCGTGGAACAAGTCGTCAAGCAGGCGCTGAAGCTCATCAAATAGAGTCCGGCAAGCGTCCTTGGGCGCAGAAGAGAAAGAGAATTAAAACAAAATCAGGAACATACCCAATTTTTCCAAGCAAGATAGACATCTGACAAGCCCGCAGAGCCTTCCCACTTTGAAGAAGGCAGTAGCGGGACCCCGATCAATATGAGGAAAAGGTCTGCCATCATAATGAGTGTCTTATTTGCGGTGAGCCTGGCGGCCATCGCAGGCAGGTTGCTGCTGTCGTCGGCTGTCGTCGGCGCACCAGCCTGGTCGTCGCTGCTTCCCGCCGACACCACGAAAACGAAGAAGCCCGACCTGCCCGAGGTGATCATCGATGAAGAGGAAATCCCCGACTCGCTGCTCCATCCGCGCTGGAAGATACAGCGCACCACCCCCATCACCTTCGACGACCTGCAGCAAGGCACCACCGACCTGCAAAGACCAGAAAACATGCAGCAGACGGTGGAGTACAACGACTCCATCGACCGCTATGTCGTCGGCTACAAGATCGGTGGCACCTACGTCGGTACGCCGATCATGATGACTCCAGACGAGTACAGGGTGTGGAGCGAACGACAGAGCTGGGCCGATTTCTATCGCGAGAAGAACAAGGAGATTCTCCAGCAGCAGGGCAAGGAGAAGTTTGACTTCACCAACATGCACTTCGACCTCGGACCAGCAGAGAAAATCTTCGGCCCTGGCGGCGTGCGCATCAAAACACAGGGTACCGCCGAACTGAAGTTTGGCGCGACGCTGAAGAACATCGACAACCCGTCGCTCCCCATCCGCAACCGCAAGACCACGACGATGGACTTCGACGAGAAGATCAACCTCAACGTCAATGGCAAGGTCGGCGACAAGGTCAACATGAACCTCAACTACAATACCGACGCCACCTTCGACTTCGACTCGCAGAACCTCAAACTCAAGTATGACGGCAAGGAGGACGAGATGGTGCGTCTCGTTGAGGCTGGCAATATCTCCTTCCCCTCCAACAACTCCCTTGTACAAGGCGCAAGCAGCCTCTTCGGTATCCGCACCGATTTCCAGTTTGGCCGCCTGAAGCTCCAGACGGTGTTCTCGCAGAAGAAGTCGTCCAACAAGAGCGTCTCCTCCAAGGGCGGCAAGCAGCTCACCCCGTTTGAGATCGACGTCGCTGACTACGAGGAGAACCGCCATTTCTTCCTCTCCAACTATTTCCTTGCCCACTACGACGCGGGCATGCGCACGCTCCCCAACCTTGCCACGGGCGTGAAGATCAACCGCGTGGAGATCTGGGTAACTAACAAGACTGGAACCACCTCCAATACCCGCAATATTGTCGCCCTCACCGACCTGGGCGAGAACAACGGTGTGAGCCGTCCCGACCTCTGGGGACCAGGCTCGGGCGCTGTGCCTTCCAACCAAGCCAACGGCGAGTATCAGACCATCGCACAGGGCCACCCCGAGGCCCGCGACATCGACCAAGCCTCCAGCGCGCTGGAGGGCATGGGACTCGTTGGTGGTACCGACTTTGAGAAACTCTCGAGTGCGCGCCTCTTGTCCAGTTCGGAATATACGGTCAATACGTCGCTGGGCTATGTGTCGCTGCGCGCCGGGCTGCAGGCCGACCAAGTGCTGGCTGTCGCCTATGAATATACCTACGGTGGTGTGACCTACCAGGTGGGTGAGTTCTCTAGCGACCGCACCAACGTCGGCGAGGCCCTCTTTGTCAAGGCTCTGAAGAACACGAGCAACAACCCCGCGCAGGGCAACTGGCGCCTAATGATGAAGAACGTCTATTACCTTGCCTCGACGGTGCAGAAGGAGAAGTTCCGCCTCGACGTGAAGTACCAGAGCGACACCACGGGCGTCTATATCTCCTACATCCCCGAGGCTCAGGTGAAGGGTACGCCGATCATCAAGCTCCTCGGTGCTGACCGCCTCGACAACAACAACAAGGCCAACTCCAACGGCTACTTCGACTTTGTGGAGGGCTACACAGTGAGCAACGGACGCGTCTTCTTCCCCGTCGCCGAACCCTTCGGATCCTACATGAAGAACTATCTCGAACAGCATGGCGTGGCGGCAGCGAGCGCGGACAAGTATGCCTTCACCGAACTCTATGACTCCACGAAGACCGTGGCAAAGCAGATAGCCGAGAAGGACAAGTACATGCTCGTCGGACAGTATAGCGGATCCTCTGCCAACGTCATCTCGCTGGGCGCCTACAACGTGCCGCAGGGATCGGTGGTGGTGACGGCTGGCGGCGTGACCCTGACTGAGGGAAGCGACTACTCCGTGGACTACAACTCGGGTGAGGTGACCATCCTCAACCAGAACATCATCGACGCGGGCACCAATATCAACGTCTCGCTCGAAAGCCAGAGCGACTACGGTCAGGAACGCAAGACGATGGTGGGACTCAACTGGGAGTATGACTTCTCGAAGAACTTCCAGTTGGGTGGTACCTTCATGCACCTGAGCGAGCAGGCCCTGACCACCAAGGTCAGTATGGGATCGGAACCCCTCAACAACACCATCTGGGGTCTCAACCTCAACTGGAAGAAGGAGAGCCAGTGGCTCACCAACATGCTCGACAAGATCCCCTTCCTCCACCTCACGCAGCCCTCGCAGATCTCTTTATCGGCCGAGTTTGCACAGCTCATCGCCGGCAAGGCCAGTGGCACGCAGGACAACGCCTCCTACCTCGACGACTTCGAGAATACGAAGAGCACCATCGACGTCTCGCAGCCTACCTCCTGGATCATCTCCTCCGTACCGAGTCTCTTCAACGAGGCGAGCGACAAGACAACGCTCAAGAGCGGCTACAACCGATCGCTGCTCGCATGGTACAATATCGACCCGCTCTTCACACGACGCAGTTCGTCGCTCACGCCGGGCCATATCCGCAGCGACCTGGAGCAGCTCTCCAACTACTATGTGCGCGAGGTCTATACCCGCGAGCTCTTCCCGAAGCGCGACCAGAACAACTATAGCGGCCAGTCGTCGATGCTTACTGTCCTCAACCTCGCCTACTATCCCGACGAGCGTGGTCCGTACAACTTCAATCCAGACCTCACCCTCAACGGACGCCTCAACCAGCCCAAGACGAAGTGGGGCGGCATGATGCGCAAACTGGACACGAGCGACTTCGAGGCCGCCAACATCGAGTATATCGAGTTTTGGATGCTCGACCCCTTCATCTACAGCAACGAGCGCGAAGATGCTCATCTCTACGGTGGCGACTTCTATATAGACCTCGGCGAGGTGAGCGAGGATATCCTCCGCGACGGCAAGAAGTTCTATGAGAGCGGAATGCCCGTCGATGGCAGCGAGTCCTGGACCACCACGCAGTGGGGCCGCATCCCGACGCAGCCCACCGTCACCTATGCCTTTGCTACCACCAAGGGCAGCCGCGCCCTGCAGGACGTGGGCTTCAACGGCCTCACCGACGATCAGGAGCGCGAGTTCGAGTCCTACCAGGACTTCCTGACGGAGATCAGAGGCAAGGTCAACCAGGCCGTCTTCGACTCCATCTGGGCCGACCCAGCCAATGACAACTACCACTACTTCCGCGGATCCGACTACGACCGCGACCAGAAGTCTATCCTGGAACGCTACAAGCGCATCAACATGCCGCAGGGCAACTCCCCCGATTCCGACAACCAGCCGGAGAACTACGACACGTCCTACAAGACGACCCCCGACGTGGAAGATATCAACCAGGACTACACGCTCAACGAGTATGAGAAGTACTACCAGTACCACCTCTCCATCCGTCCCCAGGATTTGGTCGTAGGCCAAAACTTCATTGTCGATAAGCGCGAGACGACGCCCTCCCTGCGCAAGGGAGGTACGGGCAAGGCGACATGGTATCAGTTCCGCATCCCCCTCAGAGAGTTTGAGCGCCGTGTCGGTGGCATCAGCGACTTTACCTCCATCCGCTTCATGCGCATGTTCCTTACGGGCTTCGAGAAGCCTATTGTGCTCCGCTTCGGATCCCTCGACCTGGTGCGTGGCGACTGGAGACAGTACAGCCAGAACCTAACAAACTCCTCCACGACCTCGGGTACGATGTCCGTCAGCGCTGTGAGCATCGAGGAAAACTCGGACAAGGTGCCTGTCAACTATGTTCTCCCGCCGGGCATCTCGCGCGAGCAGGATCCGACGCAGCCGCAGCTCGTGCAGAGTAACGAGCAGGCTCTGGCTATGACGGTCAACCGCCTGGGTACGGGCGAGTCGAAGGCAGTCTATAAGAACACCACCCTCGATCTCCGTCAGTACAAGCGCATCCAGATGTTCGCACACGCCAATGCCTTCGACCCGAACACGACTGGACTGCAGAACAGTCAGCTGGCAGTCTTTGTCCGCTTCGGTTCCGATTATAAGAACAACTACTACGAGTATGAGATTCCGCTGACGCTCACCGCCCCTGGCCGCTACAATGGCTATTCGCGTGAGGGATGTGTGGCCGTATGGCCCGAGGAAAACATGCTCGACGTTCCGCTCAAGGTCTTTACGGCCGTGAAGAAGGCACGCAACGAGGCCAAGGCCGCAGGTACGGCCAGCTTCAGCATGCCCTTCGTGACCTACGATGCCGACAAACCAGCCAACAAGATCACCATCGTCGGTAATCCGACGCTCGGCGAGGTGAAGACGATGATCATCGGTGTGCGCAACCTCAGTGGCGAGGAGAAGAGCGGCGAGGTGTGGGTCAACGAGCTCCGCCTGCTGGAGTATAACAACGAGGGAGGCTGGGCCGCACGCGGAAAACTCAACGTGCAGCTCTCCGACTTTGGCACCATCGATCTCAACGGCAGCTACATCACCGATGGCTTCGGTGGCATCGAGCAGGGCGTCAACGAGCGCCAGCAGGAGACAACGAGCGACTACACTCTCACGACCAACTTCGATTTGGGTAAGTTCTTCCCCGATAAAGCACGGGTCTCTGCACCGATCTACTATAGTGTGCAGCGCACTCAAAGTCGTCCGAAGTACAATCCGCTCGATACGGATATGGAACTGCAGGATGCACTCGACGCAGCGGGGAGCCGCAGTGAGCGAGACAGTATCGAGTCGATCGCCGTCACGAAGCAGACGACGACCAACTTCTCGCTTTCTAACGTGCGTGTTGGCATACAGAACAAGCGTCACCCCATGCCCTACGACCCGGCCAACTTCTCCTTCTCCTATAGCCATAGCCACACCCACACCAGTGGCGAGACCACGGTCTATGAGAACGAGGACAACTGGCGCGGCGCACTCTCCTATAGTTGGACGCCGGTCTATAAGTCGTGGGAACCGTTCAAGAAGATCAAGAACCGATCGAAGTGGCTGGAGATCTTCAAGCGCTTCGGTCTCAACTGGCTGCCGCAGAACATCGGTTTCAACACGGAGATGACGCGATCCTACTATGAACTGCAGGAGCGCGACATGGAATCGACGGAGAACGCCATGTTGCCGCTGACCTTCAGTCAGCAGTTCTTGTGGAACCGCGACTTCACCATTCGCTGGGATCTGACGAAAAACCTTCACATGAACTTCCAGAGTGCGACCCACGCGGAGATCGAGGAGCCCTACACGCCGGTCAACAAGGATCTCTATCCCGACCAGTATCAGGCTTGGAAAGACTCCGTGAAGCAGAGCATCCGCCACTGGGGACGCCCGCTGGACTTCAATCAGTCCTTCAACGCCTCCTACCAGTTGCCGCTCAACCTGATACCCATCTTCGACTGGGTCAATGCCGATGCCAGCTACGCCTCTACCTACTCGTGGGTGAGAGGATCGGATCTGGAGGATGGCACGTCGCTCGGCAACACTATCTCGATGAGCCGCACGATCAACCTCAATGGTACGTTCAACCTGGAGAAACTCTATAACCAGTTCCCGTTCCTGAAGAAGACCAACGAGCGCTTTAAGCAGTCGAAACGCAACAACCGCCGTCGCCCCAACGCCTCGGGCCGCGATCAGCGCACGCCCAATCCGCCACAGAAGCCAAAGAACGATAAGGATAAGGACAAGGCGGACGACAAGGACGACAAGGCTGGCAACAAGAAGAAAGAACTGCCCAAGAATCGCCGTAGCTTCGAACGCGAGGTGACGATCAAGGCCGACACCACGATGGTCATCAATCATGGCAAGAAGACGCGTCGCCTCGTCGTCACGGCCAAGGATGCCGACGGTAAGACCATCGATGTGCGCTGGAAGAAGGTGGACGACAACAAGATCAAGATTTTCAACAAGACCGACTCCACCATCCGTATGAAACTCACCGTCACGCCCAAGGAACCGCTTGACGATAAGCGCTGGTACAAGACGGCCCAGTGTGTGGCCCGTGTGCTGATGACGGCACGATCCTTCAGTATCTCCTATCGTGACCAGTATGCGATGATGCTGCCCGGCTTTATGCCCGTCATAGGCAAGGCCTTCGGTCAGCGTAGTGGCGATGCCCTCGCTCCAGGCCTCGACTTCGCCTTTGGTATGACGGGAGACAGTTACATAGATCGCGCGCGCGAGCGAGGCTGGTTGCTCTCGAACGATAGTGTGGCCACGCCGGCAACGACCAACCACACTCAGGACCTGCAGTTGCGCATGACGCTGGAGCCTGTCAACAACCTCAAGATCGACCTTAACGCCTCTCGCACGCAGACCACGGCGAAGAGCATACAATATATGTACCAGGGCAACCCGACCACGCAGAGCGGATCGTTCACGATGACGACGCTCTCGCTCGGTTCGGCCTTCGAGGGTATGGGCGATGCGGCCAACGGCTACCATAGTGCGACCTTCGAGAAGTTTGTCCGCTCGCTTGATGGTTACCGCGACCGGGTGGAGGCGCAGTATGTGGGCCAACAGTATCCTGCTGCCCTGGGCGGAGGCAAGTTTGATCCTGCCAAGGGTGCTGTTGACAAGTATAGTGGCGACGTGATGATCCCTGCCTTCCTCAACGCCTATACGGGCATGGGAAGCGTGGGTCTGAACATCTTCCCCACGTTGGCTTCGCTGCTGCCCAACTGGACCGTGCGCTACAGCGGTCTCTCACAGTTGCCGTGGTTCCGCGACCTTTTCAAGAGCGTCAACATCAACCATAGCTATAAGAGCATCTATAGTGTCGGCGCCTACCAGAGCTATAGCACATGGCTGGCCCTCAACGGCGACCTCGGTTTCGTCCAGGATGCCGCGACCGGAAGCCCCATACCGAGTTCGATGTTCAACGTCTCGATGGTGAGCATCAACGAGTCGTTCTCGCCGCTGCTCGGTCTGTCGGTGACGACGCTCAACAACCTGACGGCCGAGATCAAGTACAACCAGACACGTCAGCTCTCGCTCTCGATGACTTCTGTCCAGGTCAATGAGGCCATCAGTAAGGACTGGGTACTCGGGTTCGGCTATAAGATCAACAACTTCGACATCTTCGGTCCGCGCGGCCGCAAAAAGCTGAAGACCAAGAAACAGGGCGACGGCCAACAGCAGGGAAGTCAAAACAGTCAGAGCAACCGCGGTCAGGCTGCTCGTGGTGGTGTGAACCGCGACTTGAACCTGCGCCTCGACCTCTCGTTCCGCAAGCAGGCAGCCATCACGCGCGACATCGCCACGATGACTTCCTCGGCTTCGAGTGGCAACTCGGCGTTCAAGCTCTCGTTCTCCGCCGACTACACCCTCTCGCGTTTGGTCACGATGAGCTTCTACTACGACATGCAGACCAATACGCCGCTCCTTTCTTCGAGCAGTTATCCGACCACGACCCACGACTTCGGCTTCAATGTTAAGTTGAGTCTCACGAGGTAACGGCAGGCTTATAGCTTGTTAAAGTCTGGGCGTAAGCGAGGCAATAGCGAGGTTGTGTCGAGATAATAGGGTAGTGTTGAGGTCATGCCGAGGTAGCGATAGCAAAGTGCCAGAACGCCCGACGTGGGCAGACAGAGACAAGAACAACATGGGAAGAAATAAATTTTCACAACAAGAAATTACAGAGATAGCCCGCTTGCTCAAGTTGAAGAACGCCAGCAAGCGGGGACGGCAGAAGGAGATTCGCCACGAGCTGCGCGTCGATTACGAGTTTAATATATCTGACTTCAACGTGCAGGGTAAGGCCTTCGGCCCCGACGAGCTACAGGAAGCCATCCGTCGTGGTGCGATCGTGATTCTTGATGAGGCTACCATTGCCCAGATGAAGGCCAAGCGCGCCCGTGACAGAGCCCGTGATGAGGCTGCGCGCCAGGCCGAAGCAGTCGCCTCGGGAGAGGTTACCGACTGGCAGCAGGCTCAGGCAGAATGGGAGGCCTGGGAGAAGACGCAGGCAGAGGGGAGTAAAAAAGAAGGCCAATCCTTTGGCAATACCGAATAAAATTCCTATTTTTGCACTTTAATCATGGTGGAATGTTCACTTGGACTTCCATCACGTAGTACCAACGGTCAAGAACGGCAAATAATTATGCAGGATTTGAAAACTTATGGTGTCTATCGCTTCACGTTGAGCGATGGCGGCGCAAAGCCGGAGTTGCTGATCTCCATCAAAAAAGAATATCAAGGGAAGCCGCTTTATGAAAAGGGGCTTCAGCGCCAGTTTGACGCACATCACGACGAGGAACATCCCTACTTGCTTCGCTATGTAGAGATGCGGGATGTGGATGGCTTGGGACGCTGCCTGGTCGTCGATTGGGAAGACGCTCGTCCCCTGTCAGCCTTCGCTGCTGAGAGTCCATCCCTTGAATCCAAGAAGGCCGTGCTCGAGCAGTTGGCTTCTGCCCTCGGCTATATCCATGAGCGTAAGGGCGTTCATGGCGACCTCTCTCCAGCGGTGGTATTTGTCACCAAGAAGGGCAACCAGGTCCGCTTGCTCAACTTCCGCCAGACCTATGCCGGCAATCAGGACGACGCGGCACAGGTCATCCGCTATCAGGCCCCCGAGATCAAGGACGGCACGGTGGCTGTCACGGCACGTGCCGACATGTACGCCCTTGGTATGCTGATAAAGGACTTGCGCCTTGGAGGTGAGTTCTACGACGTGGTGAGTTGCTGCTGCAACTATAATAGCAGTGCGCGTTATGAGACCATGGCCGATTTTGCTGACGCTTTGGATCACCGTCGCAGTAGCCGTCCCTCAGGCGGTGTGAAGGTTGGCGTGCCCAAGGTAGGCAAGGGGGCGCTCCGTGCCTTTGCCGTCGTGTTGGCCTTGGCTGTAGTGGTTGGAATCGTCCTCTACTTCATCAATGATGTCAACCTTCTGTCACAGGACGACACGCAGCAAGTAGCCGTGCCCCATGATACCACGGCCACGGTGGCCCCGCAGGACACGACAGCGCAAGATACAGCCCCGACCGTCTCGCCCGAGGACTACACTGGCGAACTGGAGTTTCTTGCTACGCTCGTGCCCCAGATGTATAAGGACTTGGACAAAATCTATGCTCCCTATCAGGCTGGTGCTACCGAAGCTGACCGTCGTGAGCTTAGAGCCAAGGTGGTGCGCTACTATCGCGGACTTCGTGGTACCCTCGGCAAGAAGTCGCAAGCACAGTTTGAAGCCTTCGACAAAGCCTTTGCCGACTATAACAAGATCAAAAACGACGCGCTTGGCTAAGGCGTAGCCAAGACGCAAGGTCATCCTATAAGAACTGGCGGGTACTCTCTCGGGCGCCCGCCCGTTCTTTGTTGTGTTTTCTTATCCTTTCTTCATATTGTACTCTCGCTCCCTTCCTTTATACCATGCACACTCTTTTGTCTACTGTGCATACTCTTGTTCATATAAAGTGCACACTCTTTTATATACCGTGCATGTTTCTTCCTTTGCATGCTTGAGAAGTGGCAGATTCGTGAAGTTGACAAGATGTTGCGTTTAAATAAAATTAGTTTCATTAGCTTTCGAAGCGAAAAACATGCATATAATATACAGAAAATGGCCTTTTTGGTTGTTTGGAATGTATTGAAAAGCTACTGCTCTTGATTTATATCCTTAAAACATGTTAATACATTTGTTTATTTCGCCGCCTTATTGTACTTTTGTAAACGTAAAGCATGGCGTTGGGTTTTGAAGCGTAAAACGATTTACCCTTTTTGCTTGCGCAAAAGTTGCTTTTGAAGGAATACAACGATCCTTTGAGATTCGGAATAACTAATGTTTAAATAAAATTTATTATGTGGAATTTTTTAGCTCCTCCTGCTTTCAAGCCTGAGCAGACAGGCTCCGAGGCAGATGAGCGATACCGCCGCTTGCGTTGGCAGGTCTTTATCGGTATCTTTATTGGTTATGCGGGATTCTATATTGTCCGCAAGAACTTCTCCATGGCAATCCCGATGCTCGCGCCGTTTGGCTTCGAGAAGGGTGAGCTGGGTGTGGTGCTCTCCATGAACGCTATTGCCTATGGCTTCTCCAAGTTTGTCATGGCCAGTATCTCCGACCGCAGCAATGCACAGCGCTTCCTGCCGCTGGGTCTGATCCTTGCTGCCATCTCGATGATGTTCATGATCGTTCCGGTGCAGTGGATTGGTGCTGACAACAAGGGCTTGGCAATTGCCTTGATGGCCGTCTTGAATTTCCTTGTCGGTTGGTTCAACGGTATGGGTTGGCCTCCGTGTGGCCGCGTGATGACCCACTGGTTCTCTATCAAGGAGCGTGGTACCTGGATGTCCTTCTGGAACTGCGCCCACAACGTCGGTGGTGCCCTTGTAGGCCCGATGGCCGTCTATGGAGCCGCTTGGTTCGGATCATGGTTCTACGGTGCTGACGAGAAGTCCTACTTCTTGATTGGTACTTACCTCTTCCCCGCTGCTGTTGCTATCCTGATCGCTATCATTGCCTATAGCATGATTCGCGATACGCCTCAGTCTTGCGGTCTTCCCTCTATTGAGAAGTGGCGCAACGATTATGCAGACACCTACGATGAGAAGTCTGAGGAGGTGCTCTCTACGGGTCAGATTTTCCGCACGGTGCTGACCAACAAGTTCTTGTGGTATATCGCCTTTGCCAACGCATTCGTCTATATGGTGCGCTACGGTTGCCTCGACTGGGCACCTACCATCCTCACCGAGCAGGGCATCGATATCAAGGAGGCCGGCTGGGCCTACTTCGCCTACGAGATGGCTGCCATCCCTGGTACGATCATCTGTGGTTGGTTGTCCGATAAGGTGTTCCACGGTCGTCGTGCCTTGCCGACCATCCTCTTCATGATCGTCGTGGCAGTCTTGATCGTCATCTACTGGCAGAACTTCACCAATATCAATGTCGTCATTGGTTGCCTGATCGGTATCGGATTCTTCATCTATGGTCCTGTGATGCTCATCGGTGTCCAGGCTCTCGACCTCGCTCCGAAGAACGTGGCAGGAACCGCTGCCGGATTGACTGGCTTCATGGGCTACGTGCTCGGTACGGCTCTGCTGGCCAATGTCGTTATCGGCTACGTCGCTGAGTCTGCTGGCTGGGACTGGACCTTCGTCCTCCTCATCGGCGCCTGCGTGCTCTCCGTTCTCTTCATGGCCCTCACCTACAAGAAGGAACAGTATCTTGTGAAGAACAAGTAAAGACTGGCGATCGCTATCATTTAGTATAATCATTTAGTCAATATCATCAATTAATAATTGTTTATGACAAAGCAAATTATCCGTTTAGGCTTCGTGGGTATGGCTATGCTCACTGCCTTTACTTCTTGCTCTGACGAGCAGCAATTCACCAGTGTGAATACTGACGCCAAGCGTATCGACGTGCAGCAGATCTCGCCGGAGATGGCGAAGGTGCGCGACTATGTGCCTCTCTATGCTTGCGTGGCACACCGTGGTTCCACCTACTGGACTCCTGAGGAGACTGAGGCAGCCTGGCGTTGGGCCCGCAATATGGGTGCCGACTACTTGGAGAGCGACCTCCAGGTGACCAAGGACGGTGTGGTGCTCGCCAACCACGACGAGAACCTGAAGCGTACCACCAACATCGCTTCTGTATTCTCTGACGACGTGCCCACCAAGCGTAAGGACTTTTACCGCTCGTTCCGCAATGCCGACGGTACGCAGCACTTCTCTGAGGCTGATATCGAGGCTCAGTATCAGCGCGACGTGGCCGATTTCCGTGCCAACTACACCATGTCCTACTACTATGCTGAGCTCCTGATGCTCGACGCTGGTAAGTGGTTCAACGACGCCACGCCCGAGCTGGGCCGTGCTTCCTTCGCCGCAGGTCACAATGGCTACTACACCTACGACGCTGATGGCGTGCCCACAATCCACTATAGCAATGGTCTCTATGTCTCTGCCCTGCAGGATCAGATCAACTACGCTATGGGTAACAAGCTCAACCGCAATGCCGAGGGCGAGCGCGTGCTGACCTACAAGATCAAGGACGAGTACAAGAACATGACGCTGGAGGAGATCTACAAGGCTGCCAAGGCTGCCGTGAAGTGTGACGATCCCAGCACTGTCGGTAGCAAGGCCAGCAAGTACATGGACTTCGTGGAGTACAGCTTCGGTGACAAGAACGGTAGCACCGCCTATGTCGCTGACGACAAGGACAACGGCAACCGTCCGGGCATCTATCCCGAGTTCAAGGAGTCTTGGTTGAACCCGAAGGATATCGAGATCCGTGTCTATAACATCCTCGACGAGTGGGGTTGGAACATCATCACCAAGAAAGAGTCAGAGAGCAACCCGTTCTATGCCAACGGCCACGTTAACGTGGGTAACACCAATGGTAAGGTGATCCTCCAGACTTTCTCCTTCGACGCTCTCAACCGTGCTTACAACGTATTCAAGGGTCAGATCCCGATGTGCTACCTCCTGTGGCTGAGCAACGGTGGTTCTACCGACCTCAACTACGACACGCCTGCTGGCTACGCTTCCTTCATCAAGTACGCCCAGGATCACGGTGCCCACATCATTGGCCCGTGCGTAGAGGGTGCACCCAACAACTATCCTGAGCTCAATGCTCCCTGGATGGCTTACATGATTCGCAAGAGCGGCATGATCAACCACCCGTACTCTTTCGATAGCTATGCTCAGACTGCCCGCTACATGGGCTACTATGTCAACTTCTGGGGCGACAACGCCACGCAGTTTGACGACCTCCTGGGTGTCACCGTGCAGCCGACGGCCTACACGACCTTCACCACGCCGCAGACCCACCCGATCTACATGGACGGTTTCTTCACCAACCACTCTGAGATGTCGCTCCGCTACATGATCGAGAATGGTTTCCGTTGCAGCTCTACGCTCCACAACCCGTTCCACCCGGAGCAGAAGTATGACAACTCTCAGGCTCCCCACGTGGTGCCCGATGGTGCCGACATGCTCAACGAGCTCGGTTACTAATCGAAAGGTAGTGGTTTAAGTAAGTCATATTACCAACATTCATAAGTAAATAAAGACAATGAAGAAATTTATCATATTGCCCATGTTCGCTCTTTGCGCCATGGCAGCCAACGCGCAGGACTTTGATTCCAAGCCGACCGTGACTATCGACAATGAGCAGGAAGACCTCCACTTCACCGTGGGTGCCCGCTTCATGGCCGACGCAGCATGGTACCACAACGACTATACGCCGATGCAGTCTGGCGCTACGATCGCTGACGCCCGCATCCGTACTTCGCTGACCTATCAGGACTGGTACTTCTATGCAGACTTCGGTTTCGGTGGTGGCAAGTTCTCTCAGAAGAACATCTTCCTTCGCTACAATCAGAAGGACAACAAGGGTGGCAACCATGACATCCAGGTGGGTTACTACAACAACGCCGCTGGTTCCATGGCTCGCAACACCTCTCTCGGTAGCTACCACTTCATCTCTCGTGCCGGTGCTGCCAACGCCCTCGGCGAGGGTCGTGAGCTGGGTATCACCTACAAGTTCACCAACGACAAGTTTATGGCCTATCAGGGTGTGACGACCGAGAACCAGTACAACAAGATCGAGTCTGGCTTCAATGGTATCGTCCTCTCAGGTCGCTACCAGTATCGTCCCATCAACGACGGTACGCAGACCTTGATGATTGGTGGTAACATCCGCTACCAGCACGTGGGTGGTGGTGTGACGGAGAACAACGTTCTCAAGAAGACCATCACGCTGGGTCAGAGCATGGAGACCTTCGTCGATGAGGACGAGCGCTTCGTAAGCTGCGAGCTGCCTTGGGCTGAGAACGTCCTTGACGCTGGTGCCGAGGCCCTCTACCACAACGACAAGCTCTTCGTTCGTGGTGAGTATCTCTATAAGCACGTCACCAAGAAACGCGACTCCAAGACGCTCTTCGACGCAAGCAACAACAACGTTGGTACTTGGGGTACCCTCGATGCTTGGATCACGGCCAACCCGCTTCGTTCCAACAACTTCCACGGTGGATACGTTGAGGCAGGCTACATGATCTTCGGCAATCCCTACCAGTTTGATAGCCGCAACGGTACCTTGAAGGGTCTCTCTGGCCGTTCTTTGGAGATCGTGGGCCGCTTCAACTACACGGGTCTCAACGACATCAACGCTGGCGAGTACTACAGCGCAGGTCGCGACCAGTACTATCCCGATGGTATGATGGCTGACTATCCTTACAAGTCAAGCAGCGTTGGTGGTGGTGCCGTCCGCTCTTGGACCCTCGGTGTGAACTACAGCTTCAACCGCTTCGTCCAGGCTATGCTCGACTACACCTACTCCAACTTGTCTAAGGACAAGTACGCATACGACAAGAACTTCCACATGGTTCAGGCTCGCGTGCAGTTCGTCTTCTAAACTTGAAGGCACAACATGCTAAAGTAAGAATGTACTTTAGGTAATATAGCCGGGGCGTTTCGCAGGACTTCTCTATGAGGTCTTCGTGGAACGCCCTTTTTTTATCCTCTTCTGTTTAATAACAGGGCTTTGTATAACGCTTATCTCTCACACCAGTCCGTCCATCCAGGGCTTTTTGTATAGGTAACAGAAGGGCAGAAAAGGAGCAGAAACAAAGCGGGCGGCAAGTCGTATGACCTGCCGCCCGTTGTTGCGTCTATGAAAAAAGAGGGGCCGAGATTATTTGGCCTTGCCCTGGTTGGCCACTGCCTGCTGCTTGCGAGCGATCTCGTCGGCGTCGCCGAGGTAGTAATCCTTCACGAGCTGGAGCTTGTCGTCGAACTCGAATACGTACGGGGTAGCCGTCGGGATGTTGAGCTTCGTGATCTCGCTGTCGCTGATGCCCTTGAGGTGCTTCACGATGCCGCGCAAGCTATTGCCGTGGGCAGCCACGATGATGCAGTCCACCTCCTTGAGCTTCGGGAAGATCGTGCACTCCCAGTAAGGCATCACACGCTCGATGGCGTCCTTCAGGCTCTCCGTTGTCGGGAGATAGTCCTCCGGCACGAGGGCGTAGCGCGGATCCGTCAGTGCGCTGCCGATGCCGTCGGCGGGCAACTCGTGGGGAGCTACGTCGAAGCTACGACGCCACTGCAGCACCTGCTCGTCGCCATACTTGGCGGCGGTCTCAGCCTTGTTCAGGCCCTGGAGCATACCGTAGTGCTTCTCGTTCAGGCGCCAGCTCTTCTCCACGGGGATCCAGTCCTCGTCCATAGCGTCGAGCACGTTGTTCAGCGTCTTCACGGCGCGCTTCAGATAGGAAGTATATGCGATATCAAAGTGAAAACCATTCTCCTTGAGCAGTCTTCCGGCGGCGAAAGCCTCCTCCTTGCCCTTCTCAGTCAAGTCAACGTTGGTCCAACCGGTGAAGCGGTTTTCCATGTTCCACTGGCTCTCGCCGTGGCGTACCAATACAATTCTCTTCATATTTCTCTATTGTTTAATAAATAATGTCTCGAAATAAATATTACCTCAAATACATTTGCAAAAGTACGAATTTTTCCGCACCTATCCGCCCTTTGCCCCTTGAAAACATCAGCGGCTAAGGCTTTTTACGTTTTTTTAAGGTCTTCGCCGTGTGCTATTTCACGATGCGATAGTAGTCCTCCTTGCGCGGCTTGGCAGCCTTCGGTTCTGCGTCGGGATAGCCCAGGGCGAGCGCACCCACGCCAGCGAGTCCCTCGGGCAACTGGAGTTCACGCATCAGCGCCTTTCCCTCCTCGGTGGCAAACATGGCGTCCTCGCGGTTGATCCAGCAGGAGGCCAGTCCTACACTGTGAGCGGCAACCATCATCGATCCCAGTACGAGCGAACCGTCGCGGTCCTTGTTGGGACTGTCTGCGCTGGCAAAGACCAGCACCACGGTCGGCGCACCATAGTAGGGGTCACTCTCCGTCCCCATCACGCGGGCATTCATCGCCGTCAGTCGGGCCCGCAGTGCTTCGTTCTGTACCGCCACGATCCACGGGTCCTGCTTGCCGAAGGCCGTAGGAGCCCATGTGCCTGCCTCGAGCACGGCCTTCAGGGCGTCGTCGCCGACCTGTTCCCCCTTGAAGCGGCGCAGGCTGCGGCGCTCCCGTATAGCTTTCAATACTTCATTGTTCATTGTCTTATCCTTATTAGTGAAATGATAGTCTGTTTTCTGTCAGCAATGCGATCGACTTATTTCTATTGGCGAAACGATCGTCTTATGTTGTGGGCAAAAGCAATTGTCTTCTCGTGCAGACCGCTTGCTCTGTGCAAAAGTACGATATTTTGGTGAGGATTGCAAAATAATTGCGTAACTTTGCGCCATGACTTACGCCGACATCATCCTACCATTGCCCTTGGAGGGCTACTTCACCTATTGCGTTCCCGACACGTTGGCCCCGCGTCTGCAGCCTGGTTGCCGCGTGCGTGTGCCGTTGGGCAAGACCAAAACCTACACTGGTCTTGTCGCAGCCCTCCACGACCAGGTACCCGCAGGGCTCAAGACAGGCAAGGAGGGTGTGAAGTCTATTGTCGAGATGATGGACCCGGGTCCCGTGCTCCTGCCCCAGCAGTTGCGCCTATGGCAGTGGATAGCCGACTACTACCTTTCGCCCATTGGCGACGTCTATAAGGCCGCCCTCCCGTCCGGTCTCAAGGCCGAGGACGACTATCGTCCCAAGACCGAGACCTACGTCGTGCTTGCCGACGACTTCCGTTCGGCGCAGGCCCTCCGTGCTGCCCAGGCTATGCTCCAGCGTGCTCCTGCCCAGCAGAAGGTCCTCCGCGCCTATTTGGAGCTGGCCAGCGTCAGCGAAGAGAATCCCGTGCCCCAGCGCGAGATCACCCGCGAGGAACTGATGAACGAGGCCCACTGTACCACCACCGTCCTCCGCCAGTTTTTGGACCGTAGAATCTTGCGGCAGTACGAGAAGGAAGTAGGCCGCATCCCCCTCGGCGGAATGCCCCATCCCGAGCACATCAAGCCCCTCAGCGAGGCCCAGGCCGACGCCTACAACCAAATCCTCGTACAGCAAATGTCGAAGGACATCACGCTTCTTCACGGCGTCACATCGAGCGGCAAGACCGAGATCTATATCCACCTCATTCAGCGCGCCCTCGACGAGGGCCGCCAGGTGCTCTACCTCCTGCCCGAAATTGCCCTTACGGTGCAGATGATGCAGCGCCTTCGCCGAGTCTTTGGCGACCGCCTCGGCATCTACCATTCCCGCTATAGTGATGCGGAGCGCGTGGAGATCTGGAAGCGCCAGCTCTCCGACCATCCCTACGATGTCATACTAGGCGCCCGAAGCGCCCTCTTCCTGCCCTTCCAGCGACTGGGCCTCGTCATCGTCGATGAGGAGCACGAGCAGAGTTTCAAGCAGATGGACCCTGCGCCACGCTACCATGCCCGCTCCGCCGCCATCATCCTGGCCAAGCTCTGCGGAGCCAAGGTCCTGCTGGGCACGGCGACCCCTTCGAGCGAGAGCTATTGGAACGCCCAGACCGGCAAGTATGGCTACGTCCGCCTCGACAAGCGCTATCAGGACATGGCGTTGCCTGCCGTCGAGGTCGTCGATGTCAAAGACTTGCGCCGCCGCAAGATGATGACCGGCCACTTCTCACCGCGCCTTCTGGCCGCCATCCGCGCCGCCTTGGCCAGCGGCAAACAAGCCATCCTGTTTCAGAATCGCCGCGGCTTCGCCCCGAGGGTGGAGTGTCATGTCTGTGGCTGGACCCCGAAGTGTCCCCATTGTGACGTGTCGCTGACCTATCATAAGACCATGGGCCTGCTCACCTGCCACTATTGCGGCTACGTTTTGCGCGTGCCCACCGTCTGCCCCAACTGCGAGAGCCACGACATCCGCGGCCGCGGCTTCGGTACGGAGCGCGTCGAGGACGAGTTGCAGGCCCTTGTGCCTGAGGCGAAGATCGCGCGGATGGACCTTGACACGACACGCACGAAGAACGCCTATGAGCGCATCATCAACAGCTTTGCCCAGGGCAAGACCAACGTGCTCGTCGGCACGCAGATGGTGACCAAGGGCCTCGACTTCGACCATGTCGGCGTCGTGGGCATCCTCTATGCCGACGCCATGCTCAACATTCCCGACTTCCGTGCCTACGAGCAGGCTTTTGCCATGCTCTCGCAGGTGAGCGGACGGGCCGGCAGGAAGGACTGGTCATCTTGCAGACCAGCCAGCCCGACTCTCCCGTCATCCAGCAGGTCGTGCGCCACGACTACCGCGCGTTCTACGACCAGTTGTTCGAGGAGCGCCGTCTCTTCCGCTATCCCCCCTTCACCCACCTTACCTATATCTACCTCAAGCACCGCCAGGAGCGCACCGTCGAGTCAGCCTCCATGGAGATGGGCTCCCGCCTTCGCCAGATCTTTGGCGACCGCGTGCTCGGGCCCGACAAGCCCTACGTGGCCCGAGTGAAGACCCTCCATATCCGCAAGTTGATGCTCAAACTCGAGTTGGGCATCGACCTGCGGCGCGTGCGCCAGTGTCTGCGCGAGGTGCAGTCGGCGATGCTACGGGCCAAGACCTATGGTGCCCTGCAGGTCTATTATGATGTTGATCCGCTATAAAGGTCCTGTCGCCTGTCGGTTTTCTGCAGAAAAATGCCTACCTTTGCAAAGATATAAGATAGGCACAAGATAGCGCGCTGCCAAGCCCTCTGGCCGGGAAATCTCGCAGCACGGAAGTATTCGTATAACAAAGCACAATAGATATGAAGAAAATACCCCTCTTCCTCCTTTTCCTCCTGTTTTCCCTCGCAGGACAGGCCCGCACGCGCATCCTGTTTGACGCCGACTGGCTCTTTGTCCTCGGCGACGATTCCACGATGGCCTCCCCGTCCTATGACGACCGTGGTTGGCGCCGTCTCTCCTTGCCCCACGACTGGGCTATCGAAGGCGACTTCCATGTTGGCAATCCCAGTGGCGCCAGTGGCGGCGCGCTTCCCGGCGGAGTAGGTTGGTACAGAAAGCATTTCCGCCTGCCCGCAGGCTCGTCCGACGATCGCGTCCTCGTCACCTTCGACGGCGTCTATATGAACGCCACGGTCTATGTCAACGGCCACGCCCTGGGCACGCGCCCCTATGGCTACTCCACCTTCGAGTACGACCTCACTCCCTATCTCGACCGGTCGGGAGAGAACGTCCTGGCCGTCCGTGTTGATAATAGCGACCAGCCCAACAGTCGTTGGTATTCTGGCTGCGGCATCTATCGTCATGTGTGGCTCACCACCGCCTCGCCCCTGCGCGTGGCCCAGTGGGGCGTCCACGCCGTGGCCCAGTGGCGCAAGGGCGACACCTGGGAGGTGAGGGTTGATGTGGCGCTGCACAACGACGGTCCGAAGGCCCCACAGGCGAAGGTGCGCCATCAGCTCCTCGACTCCAACGGTCGTGTCGTGGCCCGCCACGAAGGCCGCTGCCAGGGCCAGGTGCTCACCGTGAGGAAGCCCTTGCTATGGGATATCTACCAGGGTCACGTCTACCAAGTGGTAACGGAAGTGGTCGTTGGCGGCAAGGTCGTCGATCGCGTCTCCACGCCCACAGCCTTCCGCACCTTCCGCTTCGACGCCGAGACAGGCTTCTGGCTCAATGGCCGCAACGTGAAGATCAATGGCGTCTGCGAGCACCACGATTTTGGTGCCTTGGGCGCTGCCCTCGACGAGGATGCTCTCCACCGCAAGCTCACGCGGCTGAAGGCCATGGGTGTCAACGCCGTCCGCAGCAGTCACAACCCGCCCGCTCCCGAGCTGCTTGCGATGTGCGACACGATGGGCCTGGTCGTCATGGACGAGAGTTTCGACATGTGGCGCCGCAGAAAGACCAAGAACGACTATGCGCGCTTCTTTGATCAGTGGCACGAGCGCGACCTCTCAGACCTGGTGCTTCGTGACCGCAACCACCCCTGCGTCCTTGTCTGGAGCATTGGCAACGAGGTGCTGGAACAGTGGTCCGGAGCCGACGCCGATGAACTGACGCTGGAGGAGGCCAACCTCATCCTCAACGCGGGTCACGACGCTTCTACGCTCGCCCATGGCGACGACCTTTCGCCCAACTCGCTCCTCACGATCCATCTCGCTGACATCATCAAGCGCTACGACACCACGCGTCCCATCACGGCGGGCTGTAACGAACCTTCCCCTGATAACCACCTCTTCAAGTCGGGCGCCATCGACCTCGTCGGTTTCAACTACCACCACCAGTGGGTGAAGGACGTGCCCAAGAACTTCCCCGGCAAGCCCTTCCTCTTCACCGAGAGCGTCTCCGCCCTGCAGACGCGCGGCTACTACCGCATGCCCTCGGATAGCGTCCTCGTGCTGCCGCAGCGCTGGGACCTGCCCTATGCCGACCCCACGATGATGTGCTCGGCCTATGACAACGCCCACGCCCCTTGGTCCTCTACCCATGAGGAGACCTGGGAGGTCGTGAAGCACACTCCCTACTGTGCCGGACAGTTTATCTGGACAGGATGGGACTATATCGGCGAGCCCACCCCCTATGGCTATCCGGCGCGAAGCAGCTATTTTGGCATCATCGACCTGGCCGGATTCCCGAAGGACATTTATTATATGTACCAGAGCGAGTGGACGGACCAGCCGGTCCTCCATCTCTTCCCCCACTGGAACTGGTTGCCCGGCCAGACCATCGACATGTGGTGCTACTACAACCAGGCCGACGAGGTGGAACTCTTCATCAACGGGCGCAGCCAGGGCGTGCGTCGCAAGCAGGACGACCACCAATATCATGTGATGTGGCGCGTGCAGTTTGAGCCTGGCGAGGTGCGTGTCGTGGCTCGCCAGCAGGGCCGCGAGGTGCGTTCCGAGACGATCCGCACGGCAGGGGGCGCCGAGAAGATCCGCCTTGCCGCCGACTATCAGGGCGAGCATACGATCTTTGTCGCTGCCGAAGTCACCGACCGCGAGGGCACGCTCTGCCCCTGGGCCGAAAACGAGATCTATTTCTCTGCCGAGAATGCCGACATTATCGGTGTCGATAATGGCAGCCAGTTCTCCACCGAGCGCTTCAAGTCCGACCATCGCAAGGCCTTCTTCGGCAAGGCCATGGTCATCCTGCGCGTCAAGGACCCCCAGAAACCCGTCCAGGTCAAGGCTCTTGCCCCTGACCTCCAGGCGGCTTCGCTGACGACCAGCGCGCGCCCTGGTCGTCTATGACATGATCTTTTTTCGAATACAATCATCAGACACAACCCAATATGAGTCAATCCAATCCTAACCACCGCATGGTCGCGGCGGCCCTTCTGGCCCTCTGCGGCTGGGAGACCGCCGTCGCCACCGTGCCCGACCGCGATCCGCAAGACCAGTCTGCGGGCTTCGACGTCTCCTGGATCAGCAATCCCGAGAAGGTCGGCGATCACAAGGAGGCAGCCCATGCCACCTATATCCCCTACGCTTCCACCGAGGCGATGCGCCAGGACACGACCTTCTACTCCCAGCCCTGGACCACCCCGCGGAGCAGC
>ERZ780167.1263-NODE-1263-length-22854-cov-4.067722_pt1 | contig 22854 bp, 18 predicted proteins | sample MGYA00510982_ERZ780167 | MGnify/ENA primary metagenome ERZ780167 (study PRJEB29588, sample SAMEA2146107) | human gut metagenome | biome: human gut; feature: human-associated habitat; material: faeces | place: Denmark | collected 2008/2010 ... | reverse complement strand
ACCGCCACGCTGCTTGATGCTATAACGGAAATCTTTTTTCAGTTCAGGATTGGTGATCACGACTGCTCACCAAACAAAGCACCTACCTTGGTTCCTCCGATATAAAAAACATCCGTATTCGCAGCAATATCTGCCATCGTCAGATCATTTTCCCGGCATGTAAGACCGTAGCCCAGTCTTGCACCGTCTAAAAACAGATAAAGCCCTCTCTCTTTGCAGACATCATAGATCGCCTCCAGCTCCGCTTTTTTATAGATCGTGCCAATCTCCGTCGGATTGGAAATATAGACCATCTTCGGCTGAACCGTGTGTTCAAAACTTGCGTCTGCATAATGCGCGTCCGTATATGCAGCAATCTGCTCTGCTGTCAGTTTGCCGTCCGCCGTCTCGATCGTAAGGCACTTGTGTCCGCAGGACTCCAGTGCTCCCGTCTCATGTACGTTGATGTGTCCGGTCACCGCAGTAATCACACCCTGATAGTGTCTTAATGCAGCCGAAATCACTGTCACATTCGTCTGTGTTCCTCCCACCAGAAAATGCACCGCTGCCTCCGGTGCGGCGCACGCCTCTTTTATCTGCTCCGCAGCTGCCGCACAATATACATCCTCCCCGTATCCCGGGGTCTGTTCCATGTTGGTTGCCGCAAGTCTCTCTAAGATCGCCGGATGGCATCCCTCTGTGTAATCACTGTTAAACCGTATCATCTTTCTGATTCCTTTTCTCTATGTATTTGAGACGCGAACCAGCTCCTTCAGCTTCCGTGCTGCCGCGCCGCTGTCGATCGCCTCTGCCGCTAATTTTACACCCGCTTCCATAGATTCCGCAACCCCTCCGACATAAAGAGTTGCACCTGCGTTCAAAAGAACGATGTCACGCTTGGCGCCGCGCTCCGTTCCGTCCAGAATATCTCTCGTAATCTTTGCGTTTTCCCCGCCGCTTCCGCCACGCAGCTCCTCCAGCGATACGCGCTTCATACCGAACTGCTCCGGTGTGATGGTAAATGTTGTCACCGCTCCATCCCGGATCTCGGATACCGTGGTCGCTCCTGTCAGCGTAATCTCATCCATGTTGTCCTCACCGCTGACTACATACGCGCGCTCCACCCCAAGTCTGCTCATCGCCGTCGCTACCTTTTCCGTGAGTGATGGACTGTAGACACCGACCACCATATTTTTTGCGCGGGACGGATTAGCGAGCGGTCCTAAGATATTAAAGACGGTACGGATTCCCATCTCGCTGCGCGCCTGCCCGACATAGCGCATGGACTTGTTAAAAAGCTGCGCAAACATGAAACCGATTCCGGTCTTCTCCACACACTCCTCCACTTTCCTCGGATCTGCCATGATATTGACACCGAGCGCCTCTAGCACATCCCCGGCGCCCGATTTCGACGATATGGAGCGGTTTCCGTGTTTTGCCACCGGGAGTCCTGCCGCAGCCACCACGAACGCCGACGTAGTGGACACGTTAAAGGTAAATGTGCGGTCTCCGCCGGTTCCCACCAGATCGATATAATTGTCAACTTTCGGGGAAATCGTCTCAGCCTTGTCGCGGAGCACCACTGCAAATCCAGCCAGTTCATCCAGCGTCTCGCCCTTCACGCGCTCCAGCGCCAGAAACGCCGCGATCTGCGCCTGCGTCGCATCACCGCTTAACATGATGTCCATCGCTTTTTTTGCTTCTTCCTCAGTCAGATTCTCTCCCTCAGCAACCTTTGCAATATATTCTTTCATCCCTTTTTCCTCCTCTATGCGTTCAGTTCCTTTTTAAAGGTCCGGCAGTATGTCTCCGCCGCCTCCGGCGCAAAGCCCTGCTCCTCCAGCAGCCTGATAAAATAACTTCCGACGATCGCCCCGTCGATCAGATCCGTAAGCGGCAGAACGTCCGCCGCCGTCCGGATGCCAAAGCCCATCATCACCGGCAGATCTGTCGCTTCCCGTACCGAGGTAAGATAGCTTCTTACCTCCTTATGGAACTCTGCTCCCTGCCCCGTGACACCCATGGACGATACACAGTAGACGAACCCCCGCGCTCCGGCGAGAATCTTTGGAATCCGCGCCCCGGACACCGGCGACACGAGCTGGATTAAGATCGTATCCTCCGATGCGTTAAGCACCGTCATCAGTTCCGCCTGCTCCTCAAACGGCAGATCCGGAACGATCAGTCCGTCCACCCCCGCCTCATTGCATCTTTTTACAAACGCTTCCACGCCGTAGTGCAGGATCGTGTTGTAATACATCATGAAGATGATCGGGATCGTCACACCCTCCGTGCGCAGTTCCTGCATCATTGCAAAAATCTTCTTCACATTCACCCCGCCGCAGATTGCACGGTACGATGCGTCCTGGATGACCGGTCCGTCCGCCACCGGATCGGAAAACGGCACGCCAAGCTCAATCACGTCGCAGCCGCCGCGCTCCTGCGCCCGGATGATTTCTTTTGTGGCTGCCAGATCCGGCAGTCCCGCGGTAACATAAGTAATAAATGCTTTCTCCTGCTTTTTGCTGCAGGCGTTCATACGCGCTTCTATTCGATTCATATCTGTCATATCCTCCCTCGCCGGACAACTTTCCGGCTCAATTTAAATATCCTTTTCCTGCAAGATAATCTGCGATCGTATTGACATCCTTGTCGCCGCGGCCCGACAGACAGATGACCATGGTCTCCTTTGCCGCCTGCTTCTCACCGACCGCCTCTTTGCGCTCCCTCGCGTACTTCATCGCATAGGCAACTGCATGGGCGCTCTCGATCGCAGGAATGATTCCCTCCAGTCTGCACAGCTCCATCAGCGCATCCATCGCCTCATCATCCCGGATTGCCACATATTCCGCACGGCCGCTCTCCTTTAAGTACGCGTGCTCTGGACCGACGCCCGGATAATCCAGCCCCGCCGAGATGGAGTGCGCAAGTTGGACATTGCCATCCGCATCCTGCAGCAGGTAGGAACGCATGCCGTGCAGAACTCCCGGCTCGCCGAGCGCCATCGCCGACGCGTGTTCCCCGGTCTCGATTCCCTTTCCGGCTGCCTCCACGCCAATCAGCTTTACCACCTTCTCCTCAATAAAATCCGCAAACATGCCGATGGAGTTCGATCCGCCTCCCACACATGCCATCACGACATCCGGAAGCTTGCCCTCCGCCGCAAGGATCTGTTTTTTCGCCTCGCGGCTGATGACGCTCTGAAACTCCTTCACCATCTTCGGGTACGGATACGGTCCCACAGCAGAACCGATGATGTAAAAGGTATCCTCCGCCGTTTTTGCCCAGGTGCGGATCGCCTCGTTGGTCGCATCCTTTAGCGTATTGCTTCCGGAAGTGACACTGACAACTTTCGCGCCGAGCATCTCCATGCGCATTACGTTTAGTGACTGTCTTTTGATATCCTCGGCTCCCATATAGACCGTGCACTCCATGTCAAAGAGCGCTGCGCCGGTTGCCGTCGCCACGCCGTGCTGCCCCGCTCCGGTCTCTGCGATCACCTTTTTCTTACCCATGCGCTTCGCCAGCAGAATCTGTCCGATCACATTGTTAATCTTGTGTGCGCCGGTATGGTTTAAATCCTCACGCTTTAAATACATTTTCATGCCGTACTTTTCACTGAGACGCTCCGCGTAATACAGCGGTGTCTCTCTCCCGACATACTGTTCCAGATAATAGTGGTATTGTTTGAGAAATTCCGGATCGCGGATTGCTTCCTCAAATGCCGCATCCAGTTCCTCCAGGGTATTCATCAGCGACTCAGCCACATACTGTCCGCCAAATGCTCCGTAATATGCTTTCCTGTTCATGTCTCGTCTTTCCTTTCCTGATCACGTTCCGCCGCGCCTTCTTCCTGTTCAGACGCCTTCTGTTTTTTGCACGGCTTTCTTAAATTTTTTAATCCTGATTATACTTTTTACTCTCATTCCGTCACACAGCGTTTCCACGCCGCTGCTGACATCTGCGACATCGGGGGCAAAGATTCTGATTCCCTCCGCCACATTCTCTGCGTTAAGTCCGCCTGCCAGCACAAAAGTACGCCCCTCTGCCAGCAGTTCCTCCCGGAACGCACGCACGGCACAGCACATCTCATCCTGTCCGTTCTGTTCCCAGCCGAATGTCTTTCCGCTGCCGTACGCTCCGGCATCAATCACAACCCCGGCAATCCGGTGATATTCTTCCCGGCGCCATCGGCGAACCTCGGCAGGATCACGAAGGTTGACCGCCAGCCACACCGGCAGCTTCGTCTGTGCTGCGATCCGCTCCGCCTCTGTGGCGTCCACACCATGCACCTGCAGCAGATCAAACCCTGCACGCCCGATCTCCTCAATCAACTCGCTCTCCGGCGCTACCGCTACAGCTACTTTTCTTATATCTTTATTTAATTTTTCAAATAATTGTCTTGCTTTCTGCACTGTGACATAACGTTTACTTTTCTCGTACAGCACGAATCCGGCGTAATCCACACCTGTCTCATTGAGCGTTGCTATCTCATCCTCTCCTGTGATGCCGCAGATCTTGATCTTCGTCAATGTCCATCCTCCCTACCGCTGCTTCCAGCGCGCTGCCACCTCTCCCGGGTGCTCCGCCTCCATAAAGGCTCTCCCGATCAGAAATGCATTCACACCGCATGCTTTTAAGAACTCCACATCCTCATCCGATACAATGCCGCTTTCCGCCACCAGAATTTTCTCCTGCGGCACCATGCGGCTTAATCGCTCCGTTGTTTGCAGGTCAATGGAAAAATCCTTCAGATTGCGGTTATTGACACCGATGATCTTTGCATCCAGCTTTAACGCCCGCTCCATCTCCGCCTCGTCGTGTACCTCGACTAACGCATCCAGCCCCAGTTCCCCTGCAAGCTGGTAGAATTCATGCATCTGCACATCGTCTAAGATTGCCGCAATGAGAAGCACCGCATCCGCGCCGATTGCACGTGCCTCATAGAACTGGTACGGGTCAATCATGAAATCCTTGCGCAGGATCGGAAGATCTGTCATCTGCCGGATCTGTTTTAGATACGCCGTGCTGCCGTCAAAGTGATCCTCCTCCGTCAGGCAGGAGATTGCATCCACAGAAGCATTGTATTCTGTGATTCTATCAATCAAGTTAATTTTGCTTTTAATTTTCCCTAGACTTGGGGACGCCTTTTTGAACTCTCCAATGACGGAAATGACATCTCCCTCAAGCGCTCCCTTAAAATCGTGATGACTGCCCTCATATACCTCCGCCAGCTTTCGCATCTCCTGCTCCGGTATCCGTCTCTTATGCTCCGGCAGTCTTCTTTTTTTATCACTCACAATCTGATCCAGTATCATACGCTGCTCCTCCCTTAAATGACACCCGACAGGAAATTCTCGATCATCCGCTTTCCGTGTTCCGTGTAGATGGACTCGGGGTGGAACTGAAGACCGACCACCGGATACTCTTTGTGCCGCATCGCCATAATCTCGCCGTCCGCGGTCTGCGCGGTGACTTTTAAACACTCCGGCAGATCGTCTCTTAGCACCGCCAGGGAATGATACCTTGCCACCTTAACCGGCGTGTCGATCCCGGTAAAAACACCGTCCAGGCAGTGTGTGACTTCGGACTGTTTTCCATGGAATAACGTCTTCGCATAACTCACGGTTCCTCCGAACGCCTCACCGATGCACTGATGTCCGAGACAGATGCCAAGAATCGGTATTTTATTGTAGAAATGTTTTACGACATCCATGCAGATTCCCGCCTCTTTTGGGCTTTTAGGTCCCGGTGAAAGCACAATGCGCTCCGGCTGCATATCTTCTATCTCCCCGATCGTAATGGCATCGTTGCGTACCACCCGGATGTCCGGCGTGAAGGTTCCGATATATTGATAGAGGTTATAGGTAAAGGAATCATAGTTGTCAATCAAAAGAATCATAAGTTTTCCTCCTCCAGAAGTGTTCTTGCAAGCGCCATCACTTTGTTGCAGCATTCCTGATATTCTTTTTCCGGCACGGAGTCCGCGACGATTCCCGCACCCGCCTGCAGATAGACCTCTCTGCCCTTCTTGATCATCGTGCGGATCGTGATGCAGAAATCCATATCGCCGGAAAAATCGACATAACCGGTCGCACCGCCGTAGAGCCCGCGCCGTACCTCCTCCAGTTCCTCAATGATCTCCATTGCCCGGATCTTTGGTGCACCGCTTAACGTTCCTGCCGGCAGGAAGGATGCCAGCAGATCAAACGGATGATAGCTGCCCTTTTTCCTTCCCTCCACCATGGATACGATGTGCATGACATGGGAATAATTCCGCACATTCATAAAATCTGTGACCTTGACTGTTCCGAATTCCGAGATGCGCCCCATATCGTTTCGCGCCAGATCCACCAGCATCACATGCTCGGCACGCTCTTTCTCATCTGCCAGAAGTTCTCTGCGCAGCGCTTCATCCTCCTCCGCTGTCTTTCCTCTCGGTCTGGTTCCTGCGATCGGGCAGGTAAACACACGCTTTCCCTGCTGTTTTACTAACATCTCCGGCGAACTTCCGATCACCTCAAAATTACCGAACTGGAAGTAATAAAGATACGGCGACGGATTCAACTCGCGAAGCTCCTTATAGAGAGAAAAACCGTCACGTCCGGTCTCCACCGTCCATCGCTGGGAGAGCACCGTCTGAAAGATATGTCCTTCTCTGATATAGTGTCTGATCTTCTCCACCTTCGCGCTGTACGTCTCTGGCGTATCCGACTTTTTGCGGATGACGCCGTCCCTTTTTCCGCCCTCCGGCTGCTCCGCCTCCTCACTCCCGTGCCCGGTGTCCGCTTCGCATCTGCTGTCACATCCGCCCTCTGTCCGCTCCGGATGCATGGCGCGCCGGATCAGCTCTTCCGCCGTCACGCCGGCACGCTTTCTTCCTTCCTCCGTCTCCTCCTCTAAGACAACCGCGGTCAGCGTCTCCGCCACATAGTCCATCACGATAAACGCTTTCATCAACATCAGCTGAATCGTCTCAATCCCGATCTCATCCGGATTCTTCTCCGGCAGTTTTTCCGAGTAGCGGATAAAATCGTAGCCGACATTGCCCACCAGTCCGCCGGAAAAATTCAGTTCGTCATTCTCCTTATGAATCTCAAATTCGTCATAATATTCTTTTAACAGCGCTAACGGATTGCCCCTGCGCACCTCGCGCTCCCCGCCCTTTTTTGTGATGACAAGCGACTCCCCCTCCGAGGAGATCAGTTCCTCCGGTTCCCCCAAAAACGTATACCGGTCATAGTTCTTGTCATAGCTCTCGAGCAGAAATCCCTTTCTGCTTCCGACCAGATTCTCGTACATCGCCGTCGGCGTCTCGTTCACAATGCTGACTGTTTTCTTGTAGACCTTATAGATGCGCTTCATAAATCCTCCTCTTTCTTCTTTTAATTCATAGAAAATGCGTCCCATCAAGAAAGAATCCTGACCGGAGGGCTTTTTAATTCATTGGACGTAATTTCCCATGAATTAAAAAAATCCCTGACCCGGTAAACCGGATCAGGGACGAATGTCTCGTGGTGCCACCCTTCTTCTCTTATCATGCCTGGTTTTTTCTGTCCTCTTTGTAACCGTCCTCCCTGGATGTTTCTGACAGAAGATACAAAAAGCGGATACCTCCAAACTGGAAATATCCGCCACCAATCATGTATAGACTCTCAGATACAGATGTTCTCTATATCGTACCCCTGTAACGTGAGGACACGGCTTCCGCTACTCGGCTGCTGTTATCCGCCTTTCACTTTGCTCTCGCAAATCCATTCCATCCATACTATCCTGCCTGCTCCCACCGCCCCAAGCTCTCTGTGAAGAATCGTACAGTGTACTCCTTTTGCTCAACGATTTCTCATTTATTTGTCAGTAGTTTACCGCACTAATGTGGCAATGTCAAGAAGTTTTTTATTTTCCCGTCACCTTTTTTCTATCAATATGATATACTTTAAGCATTGATCCTGTTACAGGAAATGGAGGAGTTCTCAGATGAACAATGATGTATTTGAAACAATGCCCGTACCGAAAGCCTATTTCAAGATGGCTCTGCCTGTGGTGTTCGGCATGGTCATCAGCCTTGTATACAATATGGTCGACACATGGTTTATTGCAAAGACCCAGAACACCAGCCTCGTCGCCGGCGTCTCTCTCTGCGCCCCGGTGTTCAGTCTCATGATTGCATTCGGTGATATTTTCGGGCTTGGCGGAAGTTCCGCCATCTCAAGACTTTTCGGGAAAAAAGATTATGACACCGCGCGGCGGATCAGTGCTTTCTGCCTTCTCGGCTCCATCTTCTTCGGCATTGCTGTTGCCGTTCTGATGCTGCTTTTTCAGACACCCATTCTGCATCTTCTGGGTGCCAGGGACGATACCATCGCCTATGCCGGCGCCTATTACCGCTTTCTGGTTCTCGGCTGCCCTGCCATTATCTTTAATATTGTCCCGGGGAATCTGCTCCGCACAGAAGGTCTGGCAAATGATGCCATGATTGGTTCCGTCATCGGGGCTGTGTTTAATATTTTTTTAGATCCCATTTTCATCTTCTCTCTGCATATGGGTGCCGGCGGCGCCGCACTTGCCACCATCCTGAGCAATCTGCTTGCCGACTGCTATCTCGTGTGGGTTGTATTCAAAAAGGCAGGGCATCTGTCGATGTCCTGCCGCGAAATGCATATTTCATCCGGTCATGTCCGTGACATTCTGCTGATCGGAATTCCGGCTTCCATCACGAACCTGATGCAGAGCTTTGCGGTACTCCTCACTAACCGTTTTCTGTTACCTTACGGTTCTGATAAAGTTGCCGCTCTTGGCATTGCCTTAAAAGTCAACATGATCACCATGCTGATTCTGGTCGGGTTCGCCTTCGGCGCGCAGCCGCTCCTCGGCTACTGCTACGGTGCAGACAACCGCGAACGCCTGAAACAGTTTCTGCATTTTGATCTGCTCGTGCAGCTTCTCATTGCGCTCGTTTTCACAGCCGCCGCCTGTATTTTTGCTCCGCCCATCATCCGCATCTTCATGCAGGATGACGTCATCGTGGTCTCCGGCGCCCTGATGCTCCGTTGTCTCATGATTACCGCCCCTGTGATCGGCATGATCTTAGTCTTCACCACACTATTCCAGGCAGCCGGCATGGCGCTTCCCGCTTTTCTGATGTCCATCAGCCGCCAGGGCGTGCTGCTCGTGTTGTGTATGCTGCTCTTTTCTTCCCTGTTCGGCTACATGGGAATTCTGCTCGCGCAGGCAGTCTCCGATGTTCTCACCGGAATTCTGGGCTTCCTTCTGCTGCGCAGATCAAAAATACTGCTCTGATGCGCCGTGCGTCACACCGTCTCTGCGCTGCGGTAAACCTGCTCAAACGTATCTCTTGCGGTATTATGCTTCCCGATGTCAACAACCACCGCACCGATGGACATGGAATACTTTACGTGATCCGGGAGCAGGGCAATCTTCTCCTTGTACAGCGCCGCAACTTTCTTTGCGTACTTCTGAATCTCTGCTTCCTTGATCGGCACCCGTTGCCCGTGTCCGCGCAGAATCTCATCGAATTCCATATAGCGCGCACAGCATCCAGCTCTTCCGTGGTAAACAACAGATACATGGAGAACACCGAAAATGCCGACTCAAACCAGTAAATGATTTTTGGCAGCGCAATGCGGCAGAACTCCGCAAAAAACCAAGCACATAAATCACCGACGCCAGCGCAAATAAAATACTTCCGACCTGCGCTCTGGAAGGTCTCGCCTGTGTTATTTTACATATTGCAATCCTCTGCGCACCGGATTGCGCAATTTTACGTCTCCATATGCCGCATTGCCTGCACCATCGCCATAAAATCCTGCTCCTTTAACAGCGCAATTCCCTGTTCTTCATCTCCCAGAACCATCAATACATCTCCCGGCTTTATGTCAAAAATTTTTCTCGCCTTTGCAGGAATCACAATCTGCCCTTTTTCACCGACCTTCACCATTCCAAACGCATGCTTTCCCTTCGGCGGAAACGGCAGGCGTGTCTCCCCGCCCTCATAATTGACCAGTTCATCCAGCGTCACATCAAACACCTCCGCGATCAGCCGGCTCTTCTCCACATCCGGGAGGGACTCTCCCGTCTCGTATTTGGACAGCGTCTGCCTGGACACATCAATCCGCTCCGCCAGTTCCTCCTGCGTCATTCCACGCGTCTTCCGCAGCATCATCAGATTATCTTTGAACATGTTTCCTCTCCTTTTTTTCTCCAATCACACACCATCTTATGACCGGAATTCTTTTTATCAGCTCATAGAGAAGATAGCCGCCCGCATAGGCTGCAATTCCCGACAAAAGGTAGGCTGCAACCCCCGTAACTTTGGTGTACCGGTCCAGAAAATATGCCGCCGCCGAGAGTGCCAGATAGTGGAATAGATACAGTCCGTAGCTCTTTTTAGAAAGCCACGCTGTCTTTCGCGACGTACGGTTGCCCCAGCGCTTCATTCCTCCCAGGACTGCCAGACACACCGTCCAGCCATACAAAATGGAAAACGGACTGTTTACCACCGGCTCCTCTGCATAATTTTCCCCAAAATAATACCGCACATAAAAAACTGCCAGCACCACAGCCGCAGCTGCAAGCGGGACGCTCACGCACGCCAGCCGGTCGGTCACTTTTTCATGAGAAAAGACATAGTAGCCCAGAAGGAAGCAGATGCCGTATATTCCGAAACGATACACACAGATCACCGGCGTATTCAAGATCTGGGCAGCTCCCCAGACGGGAATCACAAGCAGAAAAAGAACGGGCAGCGCAGCTTTTTCACCAAACGCATACAACCGGTCTTTTTCTATTTTGCGAAGCAGCACCAGCAATACCGACAATACCCAGAGCACCTGGATGTACCACAAGATCCCGACTCCGGATAAGACCATGATCAGATACCCGACCGCCTTCGGCACTTTCTCCCACGACTGGTCAAACACATGGCTGAATGCCATGTTGAAATACCCCTGTATCCACCAGAACACGAACAAGCCGATCGTCGAGGGCACCAGAAGCTTTCTCGTTCTTCCCGCAAGAAATTCCCGGTCGGTATGTCCTTCCAGATAATATCTGGCACACATTCCAGACACCAGAAACAGCAGCACCATAAACCACGGATACAGCAGGTACTGCACGGCATCCTGATACTGTACCTCCCAAAACGGCCCGATCACTCCCGCCGTCACCACGCCGTTATACATAAAAATCACATGGTATAAGACCACGAGCCCCACCGTGATCCAGCGGATGTTATCAAGATAGTGTCTTCTCATATTTTTCCCACCTTTGCTCTATATTTTAACTCAAGTATAACAAAAATGGAATGGCTGCTCCACCGCGCTTCCATTCCATTTTTTATGCTTTCTGTTAAAAATCGTTGCATTTCTCTTATCATCTGTTGTACAGACAGAATTCCGTCAGGGATTGCATCTCTTGCACGGATCATATCCGGCTGCAATCAGTTCCTCCCTGCTACCGGAGAATGCCGCCTTGTTTTCCGGCGACATCTGCGCGACACTCGAACAGGATGGACGGTGAAACTTCTTTGTATTCGTGTTGAGCACGTATTCTCCTGTCACGTCCGCTGTGCTGCCCGCGGCAGTCTCTCCTCCGGATGCCTGTGCCGCGCTTCCTGCGGTATCTGCCGCCACGGATGCCTGCGCCGCGCTGTCTGCGGTATCTGCCGTCCCGGATGTTCCCGTGGTGTCCGCAGCACCTGCTGCGACCTCATCCCCGTCCCGGTAATCCTGCGTCGCGTCCACGCTCCAGCTAAGGGAGGTTCCGTCACTTGTGACCGTGATGGTCCCCTGCAGATCCGTCCGGTAGAGCGCTGCCCCGCACGCCTTCACCCGGTTTAGTACCGTGCGCGTCGGATGGCCGTAAGAGTTCCCCGCGCCAGCACTGACCACGACCGCCGTCGGCGACACGGCGCGCATAAACGCTTCGGAGGAAGACCCTTCACTCCCGTGATGACTTGCCAGATACACATCCGAATCCAACGTCACGCCGGAGTCAAGCATCGCCTGCTCTTCGGCTTTTCCGGCGTCACCGCAGATTAAAAAGCTGGTGTTGCCGTACACAAGGCGGATTCCGACGGAGTTATCATTATCCTCCTTCGGATCATAGACTTCGGGGCAGACCACCGTAAAAGAGGCATCGCCAAGCGTGTAAGTGTCGCCCACTGCCGGGTAGGCAAGTGCAATATCCTGCTCCTTTATCACGCGCTCAAACGACTCATAGACTCTGGTATCCGTCACGTAATCGGGAGCAAGCACCTGTCCGCAGGAAAATGCGTGCAGGGCGCCGACCACACCGTTTAAGTGATCCGCATCATAGTGGGAAGCGATCACATAGGCGAGTTCTTCCACGCCCTGTTCCTTCAGATAGCTTACCACAAACGAGGAGTAATCCCTGTTGCCGCCGTCGATCAGCATATACGCTCCGCTCTGCTCCACTAAAACGGCATTGCCCTGTCCGACATCCAAAAACGTCACCGACAGCGTTCCGTCCGGCGTCTGTCCTTCCCCCGGCTCTGCCATCTCCTCTGTCGGTGAGCCACCATTCTCCTGCTGCTCTGCCATCTGCATTTCCGACATCTGCCCGTCCTGCAAGGCTCCCCCGGACAGTGCTGCCTGCTGCCTTACCGCCTGCCCGTCCGATGCCGCTCCGCATCCCGACAGCAAAAGAAGCAGGGCCGCACAAAGTGCCACTGCCCCGCTTCTGATTCTATTCACGTTGTATTTCTTATTTTTCTGCTTCCCCGCTGTCTGCATGTCCTTTTTCCTCTTCCATAAAATACATGCGCGCAGCGAAATCCTGAAAATACCGCACCTCATTGTTGTATCCGGTTCCGCCGAACGCCTGTTTAAGCTTCACTCCATGATACATTAACATATCTCCGGCTGCATGGCAATCCTCGATCTCCCCGTCCATCTTCTTAAATCTGGCAATCAGATCCAGCGCCAGCGAATCCTGCCTGATGTGTACCGGTGAGACGGTATTGACCAGATCCCCGAAATCCTTGATATTGTATTTTAAGCTGCGGTTATAGAAATGGTACCGCGCATCGGGTTTTAATCCCTTCGCGTGATAGCTGTGATACTGGGTATTCGGTACGACCAGCTTCTGCATGAGCATACCGACCGCACGGGTCTGGTCTTCCGACACGCAGGTCCACTCCATCTGGTTCCCCACACTCTGGGAGAGTACACTTTCATGTGCCCCCTCTCCGAATGTGCGTCCGCGGTAAAAACGTCCCTTCTGTAATACCTCCCGCCACTGTTTGTACAGTGCGATCTGTGCCTTTACCGCCGCAAAATCCTCGCGGGACAGATCGCAGAAATTGCACTCATAGCCGCAGATACCGAACGCCGCCACGGCGAACCGTGTCTCAAGCGGCGTCACGCGGAGCGTCTGGTGGTTCGGACACGCCGACACATGGGCGCTCACAACGGACATCGGATAGCCGTAGGAATAGCCGGTCTGGATCTCTGCCCGGCAGAGCGCATCCGTGTCATCGGACGCCCAGATCTGTGGAAAATAGGATAAAATTCCAAGATCGAACCGGTTGCCGCCCGCCGAGCATCCCTCAAAGAGAATGTCCGGGAAACGCGCGGTAAGCTCTCTCATGCACCGGTACAGTCCCAGCACATAGCGGTGTGCCACCTCTCCCTGCCGCTCCGGTGGAAGCGCTGCGGAATAGTAATCCGTAAACGTCCGGTTCATATCCCATTTGACATAGGAGATCTCCGCCGAGGAAAATACCTTTGTCATCGTCTCGATGATATAGTCCTGCACTTCCGTTCTCGTAAGATCCAGGATGCGCTGATTGCGTCCCTCCGCATGCGGTTTCCCCGGGATTTCAATCGTCCAGTCCGGATGCGCCTGGTAGAGATGACTGTTCACATTCACCATCTCCGGCTCCACCCAGATACCGAAATCCAGTCCGAGCGCCTTGATCTTTCTTCCGAGTCCCGCGAGACCTCCCGGAAGCTTCTTCTCGTTGACTTCCCAGTCTCCCAGGGAATGTGCGTCATCATTGCGCTCGCCGAACCAGCCGTCGTCCATCACAAAAAGCTCCACGCCGGCTTCCTTTGCCTTCTTCGCCAGAGCAAGCAGCTTTCTCTCATTGATGTCAAAGTAGGCAGCCTCCCAGCTGTTTAACAGCACCGGGCGCACCTTGTGCTTAAACGCTCCGCGCACGATGTGCTCCCGCACAAATGCGTGCATGCACTGGCTCATGCCGTTGTAACCCTCACAGGAATACGCCATGACTGCCTCCGGCGCCGCAAAATTTTCCCACGGAGCCAGCAGCCAGGAAAATGACTGCGGATTGATGCCGGCAGTCAGGCGCATCTTGCCATAGCCGCTCACTTCCGCCGCCTCATAGTGGTTGCCGCTGTAGATGAGGTTGCATCCGTAACACTCTCCGGTATCCTCCGTCGTATCCGTCTTTGCAATCATGACGAACGGGTTGGCACGGCTGGAGGAGGGTCCCGTGGAGGACGCATTGACATGTTTTCCCGCCTCCATGCGCGTATCGGAACGGCGCATCTCCCTCGCCCACGCACCGGTAAAGGTTGTAAACACATACTCTGCCGGATCAAAGTCGATCTGGGTACTCATCAGGCGATTCAGACGAATCATCTCCTTGCTCTCATTGAAGAGAACGGCGCTTCGCACAATCGCATCGCACTCTGCGTAGACGTCATAATGAAGTTCCAGCACAAGATCATAGGAGTGGTCGCGCAGTCTGATACAAAGACGCTGCGCCTCCCCCCTCTCGTCGTAAGCTCCCGGGAGATCTCCGTTTTCTGTCTCCGCCGTCTTTTCTGTGATCTCATAGCTTTCATAGCGGAAGTCCGAAGTGGTGCTTCCGTCCGCGTGCACGATCTCCACAAACGGTTCGCGGATGTCCCCTTTTCCGTAGGAGGACATCTCAAGCCGCATATCCTCCAGGGAGAACGCCGGATGCTCCCCGTCGCAGAGGTTTGTATTTCCCGGCGCAAATGTATGCTTCTCCACCAGCGGAGCAACATCACACTCCGCCGGATGCTCCGGCAGAGTCAGGCATCTTCCGTAATACAGATGTTCCAAATGTCCTGTCTCCATTCTCCGGAAACAGTATGTCGTGTGTGCCGTCTCCAGCACAAAAATATGTCCGTCCGCTTTTATCATTTAGTATGCCCCTTTCTTGACCTGCTCTGCGATCTCGGCAACCTTCTCCTCCGTCAGAATATACTTTTTGTGGAAAATAAAAATGCCGCACAGAAGGCAGATCATCGGGAGAATCGTCATCGTCATGCGCAGTCCGACCACCGAAGATGCGGCAGCCGTCGCAACTGCTGCGGTATCTGTCGTATCGTTGCTCAGATTGCAGATCTGTAAGCAGATGGATGCAATCAGTGCCGCCACGCCACTCGCCAGTTTGACCACGAAGGTCTGCATGGAAAAGATCACGCTCTCGTCACGTCTGTGATTTTTCAGCTGTCCATAGTCCACGGTATTGGCGAGAAACACCGTCGTCAACACCGTCAGCACACCGTTTGCCCCAAAGATGAAGAAGCCCGGGATAAACAGCAGTACCACATTGGACATATTCGTAAATGCCAGTACCAAAAGCACCACATAACCGATGATCGCCATGGCAAATCCCGTGTAGAACACCTGGATGGTTCCCATGAATTTGCGCAGCAGCGGGAATAAGATCATCATGGACAGAATCTGTACCGCTCCGCCGAACATATTAAACAGTGTGTAGCTGTTGTACCAGCCCTCGCCGCCGAAATCGTATTTAAAGAAATAGATGACAAGGTTTGAGGTTGTATAGACCGCACAGTTGATGAGAACGATGGTGATCACGACCGTCATCGCCTGATCGTTCTGAATCAGTGCGCGGAACATCTGTCCTACGGACGGGGAATCCACATTGACGGTGGATTTTTCCTTGACATTGACGCAGGTGATCGTCGTAAAGAGCACAAATAAAATCGCAATAATCATTGCAAACCACTTGAATCCTACGCGCTCATCCCCGCCGCCGAGACGGTATACACATAGCATCGTGATGATTGTGATGATGGCAGAGCCGACGCCCGCACAGGAGCGCGCCATCGTGGAAAGTCCTTCACGCTCTTTGCCGCCCTCGGTAAACGCCGGAATCATTGACCAGTAAGGGATATCCATCATCGTGTACGTCACACCCCAGAGTACATAGGTGACTGCTGCATAGGCCACCAGACCGCCTCCGTCGAGTGCCGGCGGTGCAGAAAACATCAGGTAGAGCATGATGGCATTTAAAATCGTTCCAATGAAAAGCCACGGGCGGAATTTTCCCCATCTTGTTCTTGTCTTGGCGACAACCACACCCATGATCGGGTCGTTGAACGCGTCAAACACACGTGCTGCAAGTAAGATCACGCCCATTGCAAACGCGCTCACCCCGAGAATATCCTGATAATAATACAGTATGTAACTTGCGGAAAGCATGTACACCATGTCCTTTCCGACTGCTCCCAGTCCGTAGGAGACTTTTTCTTTTCCTGTCAGTTTCATGTGATCCTCCAATTCTGCGCCTTCACGCTCCCCTTATCTCTTCTCCATTGCAAGTTCTACCACACGGTAGGCTCCGTCGTAAATTCCTGCTGCCTTGTTCTTCTCGATACAGTCGCACATATCGTTAAGCAGCGCGTCCTCGTTTAAGAACAGATCCAGCATCTGTACCGTGTGCGGAATATCTCTGCACTCTAACGTACCGTCCCCGATCTCTGCGGAATGGATGGCGCCCCACTGTTCATGCCCGCCGACACGCTTGATAAACAGCTTCGGCACCGGGTAGAATGCCAGCTCGCTCGGCTTTGTCACAAGCACATCGCAGCTTCTCATCAGAAGGTTCGTGCAGTAGACTGCCTCGAAAATATTCTCATGCCAGAAGCCGTGGATGCCGCTTACCTCACCGGTAAATGCCTGTGCGGCAAACTCTGTAGTATCCTTCCAGTTATTAAAATGCTCCATTGCAAACTTCTTCATTCCCGGGATCTCGCCGAGCAGCTCCTCCCAGACATTGCGGTAATCACCGACATTCACATACAGTGCGGCTCTGCCGTCTTCAATCGCAGGGAGCAGATGTTTGATGATGGAAGCAAAAATCTCTCTCTGTGCTCCCGCTCCTCCGATTGTGAGAAGAAAACGCATCGGCTTTTTCTCTCTCTTGCGCGCCCGTCTCGCCTCACAGTCCGCCTCGATGTTGCTCACCAGCTCATGGTCAATGTAATGTCCCGTATAGATCAGATCCTCCTTCGGCATCGGGCGAAGAACGTCAGCTCCCTGCATGCCGTTTAAGATGCGGTAGCCCTGGTAGGCGTAATGCGTCTGCACGGTGTGAATGCTTCCCTCCGATAAATGCAGCGCCATCGGCCAGTTGTCCGGAATCGCGTTGACCACATGCTTCATTCCCGCATGGATTGCCGCCTGCGCCGGCCACACGTGTGTCGCCACCACCGGAATCTCCTTCGGCACATTCGCATAGACCGGAGCCATCAGTTCCGCGTTTTTCTGGTCCGCGGCATTGTAGGAAAGCTTCCGGAAACCTTCATAGTTCATCGGCTCCCAGACCAGACGGTTGAACAGTCTGCTCTTCTGGGAAAGTCTTGATCCCAGGGAATACAGATCATTCTGCGCACCAATGACCTTTGTGCAGGTCGTCTGCGGGTAGGAATTCAAGTCCATCCAGTATGGTACATAGCCCATGGAATGTGCCGCAGATGCGATTGCCATGGAAATGCGGTAATGTCCGAATCCCATGCGGATGTTGCCGACGATGATTCCCTTTTCCGTGTCAAATCCCACGTTTTCTCCCGTCTCTCCCACACGAATGTCATGTACGCCCAGCATATCGCCGATGTATTCATTCTTCTTCACGATTGCAGGATAATCTGCCCCTGCATCGTCCCCGAATTTTTTTGCATATTTCTTTTTCGACTTTACCGCTTTCCGGTATACCTTATCCGGCATCGGATTGCCAAAAATAACTTTTGATTTTTCTTCCATTGCCTGTGTTCCTTTTCTTTTCTTACAATCTCTGTCGCTCTGCCGCTGCCGCAAAGTGCAGTTCCACCGGTTCGGTCTGTGCATTCCGGATGACAAGCCGCGCCTCGCCGCACTCACCCGTTGTCTTTATGTAGGTGCCGCCCATTCCGCCCTCCAGCGAGATGACAGACGGTCCGATCAGCTCCACCGGTCCGCTCACCTCAAAGCTTACCGGCTCATTAAAGAAGCTTAGCAGATTGCCGTATTCGTCCCGCGCCTCAATCCGGATGGCCGCCACATCGTAGGTGCTTTTCTCCTGAAGTCCCGTATGATCCGCCCGCGCAAAAAGTACAACCTTTGTCATCGGCTTTTTGATGAGTTCCGCAGTCACGCCGCCGTCCGACACCGCCTCAAACCGGTATGTCGTGGAAGTGCCTCCCCAGTCTCCGATATAGCGGTTATAGAGCACCACCGCATCGGTCGGCTTCATGTGATAAAGGAGCAGCATCTTAAGCGCCGTCACATACACGGATTTCGGAAGATGTGACAGTCCGTAGCGTGCGGTCGCATTTAACGCATCCTTGATTCCCTTTCCCTGCGCCGGTGTAAAATGTTCGCCCTTCTCGATCGCATCTCCGATATAATCGTCGATCACGAGCGGTCCGTGCGGCAGATGTTTCCACGGGGAATCCTCTCTCTTGTATTCCTTGATAAAACGGTCGTTTTTGTACATCCGCACACTGTCCGCGTTGGTAAAAATGTAGGTCTCGCCGCGGTTGCAGCCCGGGTGTTCCCCAATGTCCATCGAGGAACTCAGTTCCAGAACCGTATGTTCCTCCTGCTGGCACTCATAGACCTTCGCCGCCAGCTTCGGATTGCGGAACATATCCATCACGCCGTGGTAACAGATGCGGTCTCCGCTGCCGAAATCCTTGTGTGTGTTGTAGTCAAACATGCACCAGCCGAAGCTTCCCGCAATGTCGCCCTCCGCTGCCGCAGCGTCGAGCACCCGCACATGCCGCAGCGCGTGTTCCACGCGGTGTTCCTCCCAGTCGAACGCCTTGGTCGGATACATATGTCCGTTGTACTCGCTGATCAGATACGGCTTTTTCGGATCGGAAGTCACAGACGTCTTTTTCTCACATCCCCGGTTTGTGCCGTCATGCACAAAATCATTGTAAGTGTAGACATCCTCCAGAAAACTGCTCTTTTTGTGCGCCCGCACACCGCCCGTCGGTCTGGAGGGATCAAGTTCGTGCGCCGCCGCGTTCGTCCTGCGGTAAAAATCATCATCGTCCTGCGACTCATTGATGCGCACGCCCCAGAGAATGATCGACGTGTGGTTGCGGTACTGCATCACCATATCGCGCACATTTATAACCGCCTGGTTCTTCCACGCCTCATCACCGATGTGCTGCCATCCCGGGATCTCCATAAATACCAGAAGTCCGATTCTGTCACACTGGTCAATAAAGTAATGGGACTGCGGGTAATGGGATGTCCGCACGGCATTGACGCCAAGCTCGTATTTTAAAATATCCGCATCCATCCGCTGCATGGATTCCGGCATGGCATAGCCCACATACGGATAGCTCTGATGGCGGTTGAGTCCGCGAAGCTTTACTTTTTTACCGTTCAGATAAAAACCGTCCGCCTTAAACTCGGCATGCCGAAAGCCCGTGACCGTCACGTTTTCATCCAGCACCTTTTCATCCCGGATGAGCTGCGTGCACACCTCATAGCAGACCGGATGGACGGTGTCCCACGACAGAACGGATTCCACCGTATAGTCAAGCACAAGCTTTGTTCCGGTCATCTCGCATTCGCCCAGAAGACGATATCCGCTCTCACCGCATCTTCTGATCTTCTGCCTGACGCTAAGATTCTCACCGCTGCCGTCCGCCGTAATCTCGGAGATGAGTCTGCCGGTGTCACCGGAAAGATCTCCCCGCACAAACACATCTTTCAGATAGGTCTTCTCCTTGATGTCGAGCCACACCTCACGGTAGAGTCCGCCGTACGTCATATAATCAATCACAAATCCAAACGGCGGTATATTCACGCTCTCCCTGCTGTCCACCTTGACCACCAGCGTGTTGCGGATGCCGTAGACGGCATCGTCGCTGATGTCCATCGTGAATGCCGTGTAGCCGCAGTGATGTTCCCCGATCTTCTTCCCGTTCCAGTAGACTTCGCTCTCATGCGCCGCCCCGTCAATCGTGAGCAGCAGACGTTTTCCTTTCCATTCTTCCGGAATATAGACATCTCTGCGGTATCCGCTGACCATCTGGTAAACAGATTCGTCAAAATAGTGAAGCGGTGTCTCCTTTGCCGTGTGCGGAAGCCGTACCGGAGTCATGTTTCCCACGTCAAAGCCGTCGCCCAGCATTTCTTCCGTAAATTGCTCCGAAAACTTCCAGTCGTCATTTAAATATACTCTGTTCTCCATGTTCTACCTTTGCCTGTCACCTTCCTGCATTGCCACGCGTTTATCCCGCCGCCTCCGGCACCACGATTCCGTTTACCAGAATCGAAACCACCTCATCGAGCGCTTCCAGATAGGAAAGCCCGCTCTGAATCAGAATATCTCTCTGGAAAAACTGTTCTACCGTGGCTTCCAGCATCATCTTTACGATCGGAATGCTGACCTTGCGAACCACGCCTTCCGCCATTCCCTGCTCCAGAAGCTGGATCGTTGTCTCCCAGCCGGTCTCCAGTCTTTTTTCCACCTGCTTGTAGATCACCGGATACTTGTCCTTTAACAGATAGAGCTGTCTGAAATCCACATCCCGGTAACTCTCCGGAATCACTCCGAGAATCCGTCTTATCTTCTCCACCGTAGAAAGCGCGTCATCCTCCACAATCTGCTGTTCACTCTCCTTGATGGAATCGAACATGTAATCCACCATCGCAAGAAACATCGACTCCTTGTCGCGGAATACGGTATATATGGTCTTTTTACTCATTCCGAGGATTTTCGCCACATCGTCCATAGTGAACTTCAGGCCTTTCTCATTAAACGCTTTGATCGTTCCCTCCAGGATCACTTCTTTCTGCTGCATCTTTAGCCACCTCCCTCTTTTGGAAACTATTTTTATCTTTCTGGTTTCCTTTATTCTATCACGATTCCCATATTCTCACAAGAAACCGAATTCACAAAATCAGTTTCCATTTTTTGTATAAATGTACTAAATTCCGGTTTTTCTGCCGCCTGCGCGTTCTTGCAATCCCGCCGTACAATGGGTATAATATGGTTAATTACAGACATGGAGGACATCATGGAAAACGATCATATCAGAACGATTCTTAACAATATTGAAAACGGAACACTCACCGCGAGTGAAGCCTACGCGCAGTTAAAACTGGCTCCTTTTGAGGATCTCGGGTACGCCAAGGTCGATCATCACCGCGAAGTGCGCCAGGGAGCGCCGGAAGTGATCTACGGAGCCTCCAAGACAAAAGAACAGATCGCAGGCATCACGAACAGTCTGCTCGCCCACTGTCCGGAGAATATCTTAATCACGAGGCTCTCCCCGGAATCCGCGGCTTACCTCTCTGAGCGTTTTTCGCTGTTCTACGATGAGGCTTCCCGCATCGGCATTGTAAACCGCACGCCACATATCACAGCGGAGGGAACCATCGTCATAGCCACGGGAGGCACCAGTGACATTCCCGTTGCAGAGGAGGCAGCCTTAACGGCAGAAGTGCTCGGCAACAAGGTCGTACGCGTCTATGACGTCGGCGTCGCGGGACTGCACCGCCTGCTCTCCAACATGGAGCTGCTCTCATCCGCCAATGCCATCGTCGCCGTCGCAGGCATGGAGGGCGCTCTCGCCAGCGTCATCGGCGGTCTCGTGGACTGCCCTGTCATCGGCGTTCCCACAAGCGTTGGGTACGGCGCCAGCTTTCACGGCATTTCCGCGCTATTGTCCATGCTCAATTCCTGCGCCAGCGGCGTATCTGTCGTCAACATCGACAACGGCTTCGGCGCCGGCTACCTTGCAAGCATGATCAACCACATCGGCGGCTGATCACACCATCCATCACTCTAACAGGAGGTTTCTTCTCACTATGAAAACAATTTATCTGGAATGTAATATGGGTGCTGCCGGAGATATGCTGATGAGTGCCCTTTATGAGATCTGCGATCAGAAAGAATGGTTTTTGCACAAGATGAACACCGTCTTTGCCCCTTATCATATCGTGCTTTCTCCGGAATCCGCCGTAAGCTGCGGTATCAACGGAACCCACATGAAAGTAACGGTGGACGGTACCGAGGAGGTCTCTCTCGATGTCAAGGCGGGACATGCCCATCACACGCATGCAGAGAGTCCGGATGCATCCGGCGCCCACGAGGCGTCCGATTCTGCGGAGGACGGACACTCCCACACGCACACCACCTACGCCGCCGTCTGCGAGGAGATCGCATCCCTTGATCTTCCCGCAGAGGTAAAGGACGATGCGCTCGCCATCTACCGCCTGCTCGGAGAGGCAGAAGCAAAAGTACACGACACCACGTTAGAGCAGATCCATTTTCACGAGGTGGGAACACTCGACGCACTCGCGGATGTGGTCGGCTGCGCGCTTTTAATCCGCACGATCGCACCGGAGCAGATTCTCGCGTCGCCTCTTCACGTCGGAAACGGCTTTGTAAAATGTGCACACGGCGTGCTGCCGGTTCCTGCCCCGGCGACCGCAGAGCTTCTGCGCGGCATTCCGTTCTACACCGGCTCCGTGACCGGCGAGCTTTTAACCCCGACAGGTGCTGCCATCCTGCACTACTATGTGCTGCGCTATCTCCCGATGCCAACCATGACCGCGTCGGAGATCGGCTACGGCATCGGCTCC
>ERZ780167.1260-NODE-1260-length-22878-cov-3.563160_pt1 | contig 22878 bp, 18 predicted proteins | sample MGYA00510982_ERZ780167 | MGnify/ENA primary metagenome ERZ780167 (study PRJEB29588, sample SAMEA2146107) | human gut metagenome | biome: human gut; feature: human-associated habitat; material: faeces | place: Denmark | collected 2008/2010 ... | reverse complement strand
GGTTCATGCTTTCGGTGCCCTCTACGCCCATAGCCTTGGCGATGTCTCTGTACTTCTCGCCGGTAGCATCGGCATTGTATTCCATAACGGTGGGCAGGATGATAGCGTTTGCCACGCCGTGGGGGGTGTCATAAACAGCGCCCAGCGGATGAGCCATGGAGTGAACGATGCCCAAGCCTACATTGGAAAAGCCCATACCGGCAACATACTGGCCAAGAGCCATGCCCTCTCTGCCCTCCGGCTCGCCGGCAACGGCGCTGCGCAGGGATCTGGAGATGATCTCGATAGCCTTGAGCTCCACCATGTCGCTCATTTCCCATGCGCCCTTGGTGATATAGCCCTCAATGGCGTGGGTAAGAGCATCCATACCGGTTGCGGCGGTAAGGCCCTTGGGCATGGAGGACATCATGTCGGCATCAATAACGGCCACAACGGGGATATCGTGGGGATCAACGCAAACGAACTTACGCTTATTCTCAACATCGGTTACAACATAGTTGATGGTAACCTCGGCAGCGGTACCGGCCGTGGTGGGCACTGCGATGATATCAACGCACTTTTTCTTGGTTTTTACAGCGCCCTCAAGAGAACGGACATCGCCGTGCTCGGGGTTGTTGATGATGATGCCGATGCCCTTTGCGGTATCCATGGAGCTGCCGCCGCCGATGGCGATAAGACAGTCTGCGCCGGCCTTCTTGTAGGTTTCAACACCGGTCTGGATGTTTTCGATGGTGGGGTTGGGCTTAACCTCGTCATATACCTCATAAGCGATGCCGGCATCGTCCAGCACCTTGAGCACCTTGGTGGCTACATTGAACTTCATAAGGCTCTTATCGGTTACTACCAGCACCTTCTTGAAGCCTCTGTTTTTCACCTCATCGGGGATAACGCTGATTGCGCCTGCTCCAAAATAAGAGGTCTCATTAAGAATGAATCTGTTTACCATAATGTTCCTTTCCGAAGCACCCGAACGGGCCGCTTCCGCTGAATAAATTTGCGCGCAGCTGCTCGCGCTTTTTATATCGATAATATTGTACCCTTTTTATTGAATCCTGTCCACCGAAAAGTGAAATATTGCATATTGTTTTGCGGTAAATTCTTATTTTCTTAATAATTCAGGCCGTGTCTGCGGACGGGAGGCGGTTTGCCGGTATGCGCCGCGTTCTGCCGCCTCGGTATTAATCCGGCGGCATGGATAGTGTGAAAAGCGTCACAAAACTGACGCAAAAATGGCAGTTTTAACCGACTGAAATGTGTTATAATATATACAGCAAATAAAAGGCAATCCCCTTCTGACTAAAAAGTAAAAAATTTTAAAGGAGTTTTTAATGTATTTTAACGATAGGATGTTTAATCCGCAATATGTTAACCAAGATTATTATTTGCAATTACAGCAGCAACGGTATTATGAAGCTACGCAGAATTTGGAAGTTCAAAAGGCAGTAAAGGCCATGCGCGACTTATGCGAATCAATAAAGAAGCTGGATGAACCACATCAAAAACAAGCGTTTTATTACTGCCTTGCCGAGATGGTGCTACATTATAATTTTTAATATTTCCGGAGTGTGGTTTTATGACCAACTTTGATTTTTTATTAAAGGACAAGCAATTTAATACCTTTTCGGGGGGTGCGGTTGTCGCTAAATTTTACATATGGGCATGGATTCCGGCGTTATCAATTGTCGACACACTGTGAAACTACTTTTAATTGAATTTATCAAATTAGATAATAGTATTATGCTTTGCAGTTAAATATTAAATACAAGAGTAACGGAGGAATAACACAAATGTACCGTAAGAAGTATTATGAAGAATATGCTCGGCTAACGCTTAAATACATTTTTCAATATCCCGTTGAAAACTTCATTTGTGCAGATAAGCCGGATATTCAAAATAAAACCAACGGTATAGGAATTGAGGTCACAAGAACGGGCAACCAAGAGCTGATGAAAACAGATGCGTATGGGAACGATTTTTTAAATAAAAAGCCGACTGAAAAAAAATTGAGCGGTTCGGAGGAAAGTTTTTTCTGAAAGATGACGGAACCGTATATGGTTATTCCGCGAGTAAAGGTTTGTTTACGCCCTCAATTTGTATTTGCAGTAGCATAGCTTGTGCATTACAAAAGAAAAAATCCAAATTTAATTCTTATACAAAATTCAATAGAATGGGACTATATTGTTTTATTGGATTTAGCATTGTCGATGATATCGATATAAAAGAAATAACGGCATTAGATTTTGAACCCTTTGATTTTTTAATTGTGAATTCTGTCGACGCTGTTTATAACATTGAAAATAAAAAAGTTAAAAAGATCAGTCTGACTGATCAACTTGAAGATATAAAGAAAATGGCCTTGAAGAATGCCGGGTTGAAGAATAAATAATTTCAAAGTGATAATATGACCAACTTTGATTTTTTATCCTATCAAGAATCGCAACGGAATAATTTCGGCTAAAATATGACACTTTCTTATTTTAGCCGAAATTTTAATTGATTTTGCGGATATAATAAAGTATAATGATAAGCAAGAAAATGATACTAAGGCAAGGTGCACTATGAGTTATATCAACCGTCATATGGAGCGGCGCATAACCGAGCTTTCAAAAACTTGGCCGGCAATTTTGCTTACCGGTCCGCGTCAGTCCGGCAAAACCACGATGCTTAAAAAGCTTGCCGAAAAGGAAAATATCGGGCGGGAATATATTTCGCTTGATGATCTGACTGTCAGAGAAATTGCAAAAAACGATCCGAAAATGTTTCTGCAGCTTCATAAACCGCCGATTATTATTGACGAGGTTCAGTACGCGCCGGAGCTGTTCACCTACATCAAAATTCATGTGGATACCTATCATAATCCCGGCGATTTTTGGCTGACCGGCTCGCAGGTTTTCAGCTTGATGAAGGGCGTTCAGGAATCGCTGGCGGGCAGAGTTGCCCTTCTGCATATGTCGCCGCTTTCTCAAAGGGAAATTGTCGGAGTACAACCGCGCCCCTTTACCACCGATTTTGAGGCGCTGGCAGCCGACAGCAAAATTATAAAGCCGCACACCGCGCCCGAAATGTACAAGCGCATTTGGGACGGCTGTATGCCGGGAATGTTAAGCGGGGCGTATGGCGATCGGAATATGTACTATTCCTCTTATCTTTCCACCTATATTGAGCGCGATGTCCGGGAGCTTTCGGGGGCAATAGACGCTCTGAAATTTGCAAAATTCATAACGGCAGCCGCTGCCCGCGCCTCGCAGCTTGTGAATTACAAAGCGATTGCTGATGACGCGGATATAGACCAGGTTACCGCCAAGGCTTGGCTTCAAATTCTTGAGGCCTTGGGCATCGTTTTTCTGCTGTACCCGTATTCCAACAATGTACTCAAAAGAACCATCAAAACGCCGAAGCTGTATTTTTATGATACGGGGCTTGTTTGCTATCTTACAAAATGGTCATCGCCCGAGGTTGCCGAAAGCGGAGCCATGAGCGGCGCGCTGCTGGAAAACTTTGCCGTTTCCGAAATTGTGAAGAGCTATCAGAATGCCGGAAAAGAGCCGTACCTCAACTATTACCGCGACCGCGATGCAAGGGAAATCGATGTAATTATTGAGGGCGACGGCAAGCTGTGTCCGCTTGAAATAAAGAAAACAGCCATCCCCGATAAGCGGATCACCAGAACCTTCAGCCTTATTGATAAATCCCCCTTGGTGCTCGGCACCTCCGCCGTGCTGTGCATGAGCGACCGCCTCTCCGCCTTCGACAGAGATAATCTTATAGTGCCGATTTGGATGATATAAAAAGAATATACAACGCCGTGATCGTGAGAGGTTCCGTTTTACAGAAGCGGCAGGAGACCGGCACAAAAGACAAAGCAGTATAATTTCAAAAAGCCTTTCATACAATGAAACAGCCTGACAAAAAACAGCTATTCGGTTGGAGTTGAATTGTATGATGAAGCTGACAGACAAACGCGCCGAGGAACTGGGAAAATACATAATTGACACCGGCTCTACGGTGCGCGCCGCGGCAAAGGTGTTCGGAATTTCCAAATCCACGGTGCATAAGGAGGTTACAAAGCGCTTGGAAAGGCAGGACGCGGCCCTTGCGTTAAAGGTGCGTGCGGTGTTAGACATAAACCGTGCGCAGCGGCATCTTCGCGGCGGCGAGGCAACAAGGCGGAAATATGAAAAGCGGCGGGCACAGGGCTGCGATAACGCATAAGGAGTACGCGCAAATACCCGATTCGGCCATGCGTACAAAAATTATCGTTGCAAAACGTGCGGCGGCGATATATAATATCGGTAATAACAGTTATAAGTCCTGTTTTTTCTTGCATAAAATGCATGCCGTGAAGCACAAACGGCAGTGTGCTTCGCTGTTGCGAGGCACAACCGCGGCAAAGCAGGACGGGAAAGGAAGTGTCCGGATGAAAAGAATCACTGCGTCCGCTTTGTGCGGCGCTATTGTGCTGCTGCTGTGCGCCTGTTCCCCTGTCCAAACGGGAACCCCCGTCGCACCGCCCGTCTCTGCTTCACCGACCGCCGAAACGGCTTCCGCAACCGCTCCCGCGGTCACACACGAAACTACCGCCGGCCCGGACGCGGGCAGCAGCCTTAAAAGCTGCGAGGCTTTTGAAAGCGTCAGCACGGATCTTGACGCAGACGGCATTACGGAGCGTATCGAGTTTGTAAAAAAAGCGGAGGGTGTAACGGTGCGGGTTTCGCGAGGGGAGAACGCATGGGAGCACTCCCTGCCCGCGGGGTCGGAAAATGCCGTAAGTCAATATGTGCTGAAAAACGGCAAACGCAGCTGCGTGCTGTTCTGCTATGACCTTGCAAGCGACGATTATCAGACGGCGGCCATATCTCTGGGCAGCAAGCTTGAGGTAAATATACTCGACGGCAGTGTAGCGGGCTTTGAAAACGGAGTCCTGACCCTTAACCTCACCGTAGACGTTGCCGGCACATGGCCGGGCAGCGCGGATTACACGGTAGATGAGGATATGCACCTTTCGAGAAAGGGCGAGCTTTACGAGCTCAGCGGAGTTGACGAAACCCGCAGGCTTACCTCAAAAAAGGCATTGTCCGCCTTTACCGCTTCCGGTGAAAAATTTACTCTTGAGGCGGGAACCGTGCTGCGCCCCGTATCCTCCGACCTTGAAAGCGTGCTTTATTTCCGTATTGACAACAGAGATGGGCTTTTCTCTTTTAAAATAGCCCATCAGAAGGACAATTACTGGGAATTCCTGATAGACGGCGTTCCGGAGCGGGAGGCCTTTGACGGGCTGGAGTATTACGATTGATCCGAATGCTGAAAAGCTGTTTATAAATCATGCATTTTTCCGCGCATATTAAAATGCGCGGATTTTTTTGAAAAACGGCGGTTTTTGAAGAAAGTTTTTGAACGAATTATTAAATAATTACAAATAATTATGTTGAAGTTTGCGTTTTAATGTGATATAATGTTGCAAAACAGGCGGAGCAAAGTTGATTTCGCCGCCGTACAAAAACAATTATCATAAATTCGGGAGGCAGTGCAGATGAAAAATACCAACAAAATTCTTGCCGCGGTTATGCTTATTATGCTTGTATTAAGCTTTGCGGGCTGTTCGTCGGAAAACGGCTACGAAAAGGTAGTGGACAAGTATTGCAGCGCGGCGCAGAAGAACGATTTCAATGCCATCAAATCCATAATCGACTGGGATAATGTCGGAAAGGTGTCAGAGTTTAGCGGACGCAACTATGACAAAAAGGAAGCGGAAGAGACCTTTAAGGAAATGCTCACCGCCGAATACGAGAGGCTTGAATACAAGTATGACAAGGGCTTTACCGTAGAGCACGGCCAGATAATGGTGCTCAAGGACAACAGCCGTTATGAAAATTATGCCCTGAAACGCCTTCAGAAGCTCGTAAAGCTGGAAAACGAGGCTGAGGATGCCGACGCTGCAAAGTTCGTAAACGATTTTGTGGCAGGGCTTAAGTATGTTACGGTAGTAAAAACCAACATCACCGTAAAGAGCAAAAAGGACAGCAGCAATAAGGAAAGGAACGAGGAGACCTTTGTTACCTATTGCTACAAGGGCAAATGGTACAGGGACACCGCCGTGCTTGACTATGTTGTAAACATCCTTAACGCCCGCGAAAGGGTTGCCGGCACCGACGATTCCGGCGACGACGGCTGGGGCTGATAAAAAACAATCCCCTTTGCATTGCCGCATATGCTTTTTGCATATGCGGCTTTTTATGTTCGCGCCTCCCGTTGCAGTGATGCCTACGTGCCAAAGCGCTTGAACGGCGCTGCTTTTTATGATATAATTTTTATTGCCGCTAAGCATTTTATAATTATTGCATATCTGTTTTTCCGATATTGATTTTAGGCTTTTTTATTTGCGCGGCGTACAAAACGGCGGCGGAAACGCTGTTTTTGAAAAAAGGAGGACGGAAGTGCTTACCGTTATTACCGCGCGCGCCGGGGACGGAAAAACCGGCGCCGTTACGGACCTTATAGGCAAACGCATGGCGCAGGGGCTGCCCTCCGTGCTGATAGTGCCCGACCAGATAACCTATGCCGCGGAGCGGCGGCTTTGTAAGGAGCTTGATATTGAGGGCTTTTCCCTTTGCAGGGTGATGTCCTTCAACCGCTTCTGCGAGGCGGTGCTGCGTTCCGCGGGGCGGCGCTGCCCGCGCCGTTTAAGCGATTCCGGGCGCATGATGCTGCTGGAGCGCGCCATTCTTACAAGCAAAAGCGAGCTGACCGTTTACCGCACGGCATGCAGAAAAAGCGGCTTTGCAGCAAGGATGGAGCGTATGCTTGCGCTGCTTAAAAGCTGCCGCATATCGCCGGAGCAGCTTAAGGAAATGTGCGATGCCATGCCGCGATCCCTTTTGAGGGAAAAGCTTTCCGACACCGCCGTGCTTTATGCCCGCTGTCAGGAGCTGCTGGGGGAGGATTACTGCGACAACAACGATCTTTTCGCACTGGCTGCCGAGGCGGCGGACTGCCCTCTTCTTAAAAAAAGCGAGCTTTTTATAGACGGCTTTGACACCCTTACGGCGCAGATGCTCTGGCTTACGGAGCGTATGCTTAAGCATACCGATATCACGGTTACCCTTTCCTATGACGAAAGCGCCCCTCGCCTTTATTCCGCGCAGGGACGCGCATTGGAGGGGCTTACGCAGGCCGCCGCCGCGGCGAATGTGCGTATGCGGCGAAGGGAGCTTAAAAAGCGGGTGCGCGGGAACGACTTTGACAGGCTGCATATGCTTTATGCCCTTACGGAGGCCGAAAAAGACGGCGCCGGGCAGCAGTCGGAAGCACGCGCGGACAATGCGGCGCAAAACGGCGCCGCGCAAAACGGCACCGCGCAGGGGGCGGGCTGCAAAGGCAGCGGAGACGGCGAAAAGGCCATAGATATTTTTATTGCCTCCGACACCGAAGCGGAAATGCGCCATGTGGCCTTTGAAATACGGGAAAAGCTGCGCGCGGGGGCGCGCATGCGCGACTTTGCGGTGGCCTGCTGCGACCCCGGGCTTATAAGCCTTGCCCAGCGCATATTCTCCGGCTTTTCCATTGAGGTATTCTGCGACACCGCCCGCTCCATGCCGGCTCAGCCCGCAATACAGCTTATAATGAGCGCGCTTAAGGCCTGCCGTGCGGATTCCTGCCGCGATATAACGGACTATTTGGGAAACTATCTGTGCCCCGTGGAGCGCGCCCGCTCCGAGCGTCTGCGGGAGCTTATATTCTCCGTGGGGCTGACCTCCGGCGAGCTGCTGGGCAGATGCCGCCGCACAAGCCCCGAAATACAGGCCGCCCTTGAGGAATTCAGTGCCGATCTTGCCCCGCTTGTGCAGCTGCGCCAAAGCCTTGAGACCTGCACCGACGCGCACGCCTTTGCCTGCGCGCTGTGGAGCTTTATAACGGATATAGGGCTGCCCGAACGCACCGACGCCCTTATAGCGCGCTGCATAAAGGAGGGTATGCTTGCCCAAGCCGATGAGTACAAGCAGGTATGGGACAACCTTGTGCAGCAGCTTGAGCAGCTGAATATGCTTCTGTCGGGCTGCCCCGACTGCGATGCCGACCTGCTTATTGCCATGCTGAGCAAGGGCTTTGAAAGCCAAAGCTGCTTTGTTCTGCCCTCCACGGTGGACTGCATAACGGTGGGCGACCCGGCGCGCAGCCGTTTTTCCGGAATAAAGGAGCTGTACGCCGTGGGCGCGGGCGACGCCTTTTTTCCGCCTGCGCCCTCCGGCGAAGGGCTGCTCAGCCCCCGTGAGCTTGCCCGGATAAACAGCGGCGAAAAGCTGCTTACCCCCGACCACGAGGATTCCTCCCTGCGCTCGCTTTACACCCTTTTCAGCATGCTGCTGACCCCGGAAAAACTGCACCTGAGCTATTCCCGCATGAACGGACGCACCCAGCAGCAGCCGGGCGCTCTGCTTGAGCGCATACGCACGCTTTGCGGCATCACTCCCGTGCAGGCGGATGAGCAGGCGGAAATGCTGGCTTATCCCGACGGCGTTATTGAAAGCTTCAGCCTTTCCCGCAGCCCGGGGCGCGCGCAGCTTGCCGCCATGGCGGCGGTGCGGCTGCTGCGCCCGGACACCGATGCCCTTCTGCGCGATAAGCAGGCCGGGGATGTGCCCTCTCCGGAGAATGTGCGCCGTCTGTACGGCAATGTGCCCGTAAGCATGTCGCGCCTGGAGACTCAGGCGGAATGTCCCCTTAAAAACCTGCTTACGGGCGGCTTCCGGCTTTCGGAGCGCATTGATTTCATGAGCAACCTTACGGATGTGGGAAATGTAATGCATGAGGCCCTTGAGCATTCGGTGCCGGAGCTGCTGGAGGCGGCGCCGGAGCAGCGGGATGTATATGCCATAGTGGGCAAGAACCTTTACGCTGCGGCGGCGCACACCCATGACGGCGTTATGCTGCACACCGCGCGGGCGCGTCTGCTGTGCGCAAGGCTGCACAAAAGCGTTGCCTCCGCATGCGGCCGCGTGCTTTCCGATATGAATATCTTTCGCCCCGCCGCATATGAAGCCGCCTTCGGGCGCGGCAAGAACCCGCCCATTATGATAAGCACGCGCGCGGGAGAGGTTGCCCTTCAGGGCAAGATAGACCGTGTGGACATAAGCGCGGACGGCACCCGTCTGCGCATAGTGGATTACAAATCCAGCCCGCACGGCATAACCGAAAAGAGCATAGAAAAGGGCACCACGCTGCAATTGCCCCTGTACATGACCGCCATGGAAAGCATTACCGGGGCCCAAGGGGCTGCCATGTATTATCAGAACTGCTTCGGTACCTCGGCGTATTATCAGGGCATATATGTAAAGGACGGCGCGGCGGATGCCATGACTCCGGGGGTGGGAGTGGAAAAGGAGCAGTTCCGCCATCTATTGAGCCTTGCCAAGGACACTGCCGGAGCGCTTGCCGCGGATATGCTTTCGGGCAACACCTGCGCGCATTATGAAGGCGGCTCCTTCAGCCACTGCGGCTTCTGCCCGCACCGCGGAGTATGCCGCGGAAGGCTTGCTCCCGCAGCGGATACCTCCCCCGATGCCGAAGGCGGCCCGGATACGCCGGCATGAGGGCGCTGCCGCACATGAGCCTTTTTTGCTTTATCCGCAAAAAATAAAGGAGAGATAATTTTGCATTTTTCCACCCAACAGCAAAACGCCATAGATGCCCGGGGCGCCTCGATACTGCTGAGCGCCGCTGCCGGAAGCGGAAAAACCACCGTGATGATACAGCGCATTATGACCATGCTCTCCCAGGGGCTTTGCCGCGCGGATGAGCTGCTGGTGCTTACCTTCACCCGCGCCGCCAGTGCAAATATGCGCACAAAGCTGGAAAATGCGCTGGCCTCCGCCCTTGGGGAGAACCCGGACGACCCGCTGCTGCTGCGCGCCGCCGCCGACCTGCCCTGCGCTCAGATATCCACCTTTGACTCCTTCTGTACAACGCTTGTGCAAAGATATTTTTATCTTACTTCCATGCACGCCGATGCCCGCATGCTGGACGACAACGAGCTTGCGCTGCTTGAGCAGGATGTGATGGATTCCGTGCTGGAGGAAGCGGCAGGCGAGTTTGAAAGGGGTGAATTCCCGGAGCTTGAGCTGCTGTACGACTGCTTTTCCTCCGGGAAAAAGGACGATTCCCTTGCCGCGGCGGTTTTGCAGCTGTACAACCACTGTCAGCTGTACCCAAACCCGGAGGCGCGGCTTTCGGAGCTTTGCTCGGGGGTAAACGAGAATGCCTTTCATGCAAGCGACCTTGAGCTGCTTAAAAAGCGCTGTGTTGCGGGCATGGGCACGCTTGAGCATTTCGCACGGTTGTCTGCACTTGTTCCCGGAAAGGACGGTGCGCGTCTGCTTGCCCTTAACGCGCAGGACCGCGCGCTTTACAACGCCATACTTGAGGCGGAGGATATATCGGCTGTATCCGGGCTTAAATTTTCCGCCTTTGCGCGCATTGCTCCGTGCGCCGAAAAGGAAACTCTCAAGCGTCTGCGAGATGTGATAAAGGATACGGCGGATATTAAGGCCTGCGGCGAAAAATGCGCCCCCGAGGAGCTGGAACGGCTCAGCAGCCTGCTGTGCGGCCTTATGCGGCTGGTATGCCGCTATCAGGAGTGTCTGCAGCAGGAATGCGTAGCCCGCAATGTGATGTCCTTTGCCCTTGCGCAGCGGCTGGCCGTGGAGCTTACCGCCCTGCCCGAGGTGCTGCGCGAGCTGCACGGGGATTACCGCTATATCTTTGTGGATGAGGATCAGGACAGCAACCGCCTTCAGCGCTATATGGTAAGCCGGCTTGCAAACAGCGACGAAAGCAATCTGTTTATGGTGGGGGATGTAAAGCAGAGCATATACCGTTTCCGCAATGCGGAGCCCGCACTGTTTCTTGATAAAATGCAGCAGTATGCCTCCGGCGACGGCGAGCGCCACCGCGTTATGTATCTTAACACCAATTACCGCTCGCATAAAAACATTCTGGACTGCGTAAATCTTATTTTCCGCCGCAATATGCACGCCGATTTCTTTGAGCTGGACTACGACTCAAACGAGGAGCTGCACGCCCCCGAAGGCGAATGCTGGCAGAATGATCCCGAATATATGCACAAAAGCTGCGTATCCCTTATAACCTCCGGCGAACGGCTTACGCAGCGGGAGCGCGATACGGCCGAAGCTCGCAACGCCGTGCGCCTGTGCAAAAGCCTGCTGGGCACCCCGATAGGGCCGGACCGCCGGCCCGCACGCTACGGCGATATAGCGCTGCTGCACCGCAGCGCAAACAAAAAAAGCGCCATTTTTGCGCAGGAATTCGCCCGTGCCGGCATTCCTTTCAGCGCCGCCGGAGAGGATTCCCCTCTTGAAAGCTATGAGGTGTGCTGCGTGCTTGATCTTCTGCGCGTTATTGATAACCGCCGCGACGATTACGCCCTGTTTTCCGCAATGCGCCTGTACGGCTTTTCCTTTGACAAGCTTATAAGCCTGCGCTGCGCAGACCGTAAAAGCAGCTTCTGCGACTGCATAATAAACAGCGGCGATTCGGATGTAACCGCCTTTTTAAGTGAACTTGAGCGGCTGAGCTTTATGTGCGCCTGCCGTCCGCTGTGGCAGGTGATATGGGAAATTTACGATTCCACCGGCTTCTTTGCCCGCTGCGCCGCCCTTGACAACGGCGCCGCGCGTACGGAAAACCTCCGTTTTCTTGCCAATATGGCGGAAAAATACTGCTCCGGCGACGGAGTGACACTGCGGGGCTTTCTTTCCCTTTGCGAGGAAAACGGCGGCAGGGACTCCGCAGATGCCCGCATAAGCGGCGACCGCGTACATATGCTTACCGTTCATAAAAGCAAGGGGCTGGAATTCCCCATTGTGATAGTTGCCGGCTGCGGCGAGCCCCTTTTCCCAAGGCAAAGCCCTTCCCGCCTGCGCATAAGCCGGGAGCTGGGCGTTACCGTGCGCACGGAAAAGGGTGCGCCCTCCTTCGGCAGCGCCCTTGTTGCCTCCGCCGAGCGGAGGGAGCGCTTTTACGGGCTTTCCGAGCAGCTGAGGGGGCTTTATGTGGCAGCCACCCGCGCCGTGGACAAGCTGGTTTTCAGCGGGATATATGCCCCGCACTCCTACGATGAGGACGCGGTACGCTTTAACTCCTCCTGCTATTTTGATTTTCTGCTTCCCGCCGTTTTCGCGCACCCCGACGGCATGGCGCTTGCCGACAGCCTCGGGCTGCTTATGCCCCCCGGCGAGGCCTTGGGACGCTGGGAGTGCGAAACGGTAAGTGCGGAGAGTCTGGCTGCCTCTGACGCGGCAAAGGCCGCCCCCGCCGAATTTGACGGCACGCCGGAGGAAATAGAGCATGCGCTTAAAAGCCTGACCTTCCGTTATGCCTACCCCGAAGCGGCGGCAATGCCGGGCAAGGCAAGCGCAAGCCAAACCGCAAAAAGCTATGAGCTTGCGCCCCCCGACCTTACCGGCGGCATAACGGCCGCAGCCTTGGGCAGCGCATACCATTTGCTGCTGGAGCACACCGATTTTTGCGAGCCCGCCGCCGTAACGCGGGACAGGCTGATTAAAAACGGGCTATTGGATGCGCAAACCGCAAAACGGCTGCGCCTTTACAAGCTTGACCGTCTTATCGCCTCCGAGCTTGGACACACCCTTGCCGGGAAAGAGCTTCACCGTGAAACTCCCTTTACCATGCTTAAGGAAAAGGACGGCGAAAAATACATAGTGCAGGGTATAATAGACTGCTTTTATGTACGGAACGGAAAAGCCGTGCTGCTGGATTTCAAAAGCGACCGCGTTCGCCTTACCGAGGGTGCGGAAGAAAGGGGCGCCGCTTTTACCGAAGACGGGCAGAGAACAGGCGGCTCCTCCTGCGAAGAAATAGCGCTGCGTTACCGTCCCCAGCTGGAGCTGTACAGGGAGGCGCTTAAAAAGTGCTTCGGGCTTGAATGCGAAAGCGGCTCGCTGTATCTGCTGGACATAAACCGCGAGCTGCGCCTGTTTTAAGCATACCCGCCGTGCTTTGCCAGCCGTATTCTTTGCGCGGCAGCGCCCGCCTTTGCCGCCTGCAGCAAAGGCATACGCCTTCCTGTGCGCCGCCCCGTTTTTTTGGCTTTACCCGTGCAAAATGCATTTTTCCCGTAATAAATATGCCTTTACGGCAATTTATGATAAATTTTTTTCAAAAAAGGTATTGCATTTTGATTTCACAGGCTGTATAATAGGTGCGTTGGCGTAACAAGATTATCACGACCCGCTGGATGAGTGGATAGCTAAAGATCTTTTCCTGATTTTCGTTCCCTGCCAATGGTCAAGATTCCTCTCAACGCACAACAAATATTTTATATGGGGGACATTTCTAAAATGTTTCAGGACAAGACTTTAGTTTGCAAAGATTGCGGCGCCGAGTTCGTGTTCACCGCCGGTGAGCAGGAATTCTATGCCGAAAAGGGCCTTAAAAACGAGCCCAGCCGCTGCCGCGAGTGCCGTCAGGCCAAGAAGAACGCTCAGCGCGCTCCCCGTGAGATGTTTGACGCCGTCTGCGCTCAGTGCGGTGCTCACACTCAGGTTCCTTTCCAGCCCAAGGAAGACCGTCCGGTTTACTGCGACGCTTGCTTCAAGGCCAGAAAAGGCTGATTTACTGCAAACGAAAGGCCCTGCATTTTGCAGGGCTTTTTTTACTCACCCCGCCCGCCGCCTCCGGAACCGCCGTGTAATTTTTTGCAGAACACGATAAAGCCGCTTATTTTTTAATTGTTTTTCTCTTAAAACAATCAAGGCGTAAATGTAATTGAACCACGAAGTTTTTTATATGCATTTATTTTATATACAACCCTTTGCCCTGTATATTTTATCTCTGTCATAACTGACGATTTCCGCTTATGCTTTGCTTTTGTCAGTCCTTTTTATTCAGCTTTTGCTGTTTTTCCTATCTTATATTTTTTCTCGCTGCACACGGCTTTTAATTTTACGCACATCTTTTATAATATTGTGTGTGAATTTTCTTTGCAGCAATCCCTTTTCGTGTTATAATAAATTAAACACATATACTGCTTGTGTGTATTTTATAACGGAAAAAGGTGAATCAGTGGATATCCGAAAGCAAGTAAAAGAAATTATCATAAATAACGGCGGCATTGCAAAATCTGCTGATTTTGTCGCTGCCGGAATCAGGGCGGCAGATGTTGTAAACATGTGCAACGCCGGAATACTTTCCCGTGTGCGGCACGGCTATTATGAGCTTACGGAAAAGAGCGGGGTTTCCGAGGAACGGCTTCTTGCAGCCCTCGTTCCGAAAGGAATTGTTTGCGTTGAATCGGCTCTTTTTCATTACGGCTACTGCGATTTTGCTCCGCGCAAGTGGTCGATAGCGGTCCCTCGTTCTATGTCAAGGACGAAACTTAATGTGGATGTTCTCGCTCTGCAACCTTACTATGTGCAAGCGGAACTGTACGATTTGGGTAAGACCGCAGATAATTTCAATGGCGTTATCCTTCCCGTATATGACCGTGAACGCACCATTTGTGATTGCTTCAAATACCGTTCAAAACTTGACAATGAGATTTTTAATAAGGCGCTAAATGCTTACGCAAATGATACCGAGAAAAATCTGAACAACCTTTCTGCGTATGCAAAAAAACTGCGTGTATATAAAAAAGTTACCGAACTGATGGAGGTGTTGCTGAATGGCTGATATAGCGGCATCCGTGCTTGCACGACTGAAAAACAGAGCTGCCGAAAGCGGAAGAAGCTATCAGCTTTGTCTGCAGCTCTTTTGCCAATAGGAATTCCTGCGCCGTTTGGAGAAATCCGAATATGCAGAAAACCTTGTGCTTAAGGGCGGCTTGTTTATCTATTCCCTCACCGACTTTGACAGCCGAGTAACGGTTGATGTTGATTTTTTGCTCAGACAAATGCCGAATACGCCCGAGCAGTTGAAAACCGTATTGGAGAAAATTATCGCTGTACCTACCGGAAACGATTTTATCACTTTTGAAATCAAAGATATTGTACCTATCGCCGTCGCCAAAAAGTATGCGGGAATCGGCGCATTGGTAGTTGCTCATATTAAGAACACCAGAACTCCGTTAAGTATTGATTTCGGTGTGGGTGATGTTATTGTGCCGAAGCAGGAAAAGCGAAAAATTCCGACACAGCTTTCCGACTTTGACGCTCCGACGGTAACTACATATTCCCTTGAAACCGCCGTTGCCGAAAAGATTGACGCTATCCTCAGCCTTATGGAATTCTCCAGCAGAATGAAAGATTACTACGATATTTATTATCTTGCCAATAAACTTGATTTTGACGGTAAGATATTGACAGAAGCACTCAAAAGAACTTTTGTTAATCGTGGGCACAGCTTTACTGTTGAGCAGTTTGAACAGGTAATAACCTTTGGCAGCGATGATGCTATGCAAAAAAAATGGAAAGCCTTCTGCCGCAAAATTGATACAAAAACCGATGACTACGGCACCGTATTAAAAACGATAAATGCCTTCTTGGCAAAGCCGTTTTCCGCCGCGGCAAAGAACAGCGAACTTACCGAAAAATGGTCTGCCGCCGACGGCAAATGGATATAGAAGGCGGGGAACAGAGAAAGATCGTATTATGGCAAATCCGATCAAAGGCTCATTTTATAACGCAGCTTTTGGTTTTATGAAATTTTGGTTCAAGCTGTCAATACGCTGTTATCTCTCTATTCCCAAAAATCCTCCAGCAGGTCGCGGTAGGAGCGCTCCTCCTGCGACAGATAATGCATCTGCCACTCCTGCGGCATAAGCTCGGTATAGGGCGGGCGCGCATAGCGCGAATCGATAAGCAGCACCACCCCGCGGTCGGTATCGGTGCGTATTACCCGTCCCGCCGCCTGAAGCACCCGGTTAAGCCCCGGATATACATATGCATAGCCGTAGCCGTCCATATCTATGGAATCGAAATACTCCTTTATAAGGTTTCGCTCCGGCGACAGCTGCGGCAGACCTACCCCCACTATAACGGCGCCTATAAGCCGTTTGCCCGGCAGATCCACCCCTTCGCCGAAATGTCCGCCCAGCACCGAAAAGCCCACTACGCCCTCCTCGTTTTCAAAGCGGGAAATAAAGCTCTCCTTATCCCTGCGGCTCATGTTGGGCACATGCACCGCCACCGGCACCTGCGGGCAAAGCGCGCGGAACTCCTTAAGCACCCCGTTAAGAAACGCATAGGACGGGAAAAACACGATATAATTGCCCTTTTTTATCCGTATTGTGGCTCTTATCCGCTTGGCAATGGGCAGGCAGGCCTGCGCACGCGCGGAATAGGCGGTGTTTATGCCGTCGTCCGCCACCACCAGCAGATTATCCGGATCAAAGGGATAGGGCAGCTCAAAGTAGTAGCTGTTTTCATCCGCCCCGAGCATATACATATAGTATTCGTGCGGCGATAGGGTGGCGCTGAAAAGCACGCTTGCCCGCGCAAGCTCCAGCGTTTTGCGCACAAACGCCCCGGTGTGCACGCACAAAAGATGCAGCGAGCAGTCTGCCGCCAGCACATAGCACCTGTGATATTCCGGTCGGTAATGCTCAAACACCATCATAAAATCCGAAAGCAGCCGGGAAAGCTCCGCCGCAGCGGGCGGCAGCGGATGCTCCGATTCCTCCCCCAGCTTCTCCATTATCTGCGCAGCTGCCGCATACACCGCCGCAGGCGGCTGCTCAAGCAGAAAGCCCTGCTCCTCCCTGCCTCTGCACAGCCCCTTAAGCTGCCCCTCAAGCTTGCGCAGCAGCCCCGAAAGGGCAGGAAAATCCTCCAGCTCCCGCCGCAGGCGCGCTATCATTGCAGGGTTTATTTTTGCGGAAAAAATATCCCGCGTGCGCTCCGCAAGGTTGTGCGCCTCGTCCACAAGAAATACGCTGTCGCGGCGGCTGTTCTGAAAATACCGTCTGAAGCGTATCGAGGGGTGAAAGGCATAATTGTAATCGCATATTATGCAGTCGCAATACTCGCTTATCTTCAGGCTCAGCTCAAAGGGGCACAGCCCGTACTTCTCCCCCAGCTCCCGCACGCGGGCGGGAGAAAACGCATCCTCCGCCAGTATCTGCGGCAGATATTCATGCTGCTTTATTTCATAATCCCGGCAATACGGGCATTTCTCCGGGTCGCATTCCCGCTTTTCCATAAGGCAGGCCTTGTCCTTTGCGGCTATGCATATGCTCTTTAAGCGCAGTCCCCCCCGCCGCATAAGCTCAAGGGCGCGCACCGCCGCCTCTGCCGTCTGTTCCTTTGCGGTAAAATAAAACACCCGCCGGCACAGCCCCGTTCCCAACGCCTTAAGCGCGGGGAACAGCGTGGCCGCCGTTTTTCCTGTGCCCGTAGGCGCCTGTACATACAGCGTTTTTTTGTTTTTTACCGCCATATATACCTGCTGCGCCATATCCAGCTGGCTGGGCCGGTACTTGGGAAACGGAAATTGCAGCTCCGCAAGGGATACATCACGCCTTTGCCCGTGCCGCACCGTTTCGTCGCTTATGCGCGCATAGTCCTCCACCATGGCGTTAAAGCGGGTGCACAGCTCCTCAAAGCTTGCCTGCGTGATAAAATCCCGCGTTTTTCCGTTTTGCATCTGATAATATGTCAGCCGCAGGCTTACGCCGGAAAGCCCTTTATCCAGTGCATATATAAACCCGTATATCCACAACTGTGCATGATATGCCGGATAATGCTCCCAGTCAAGCTCCTCAAGGGGCAGATAGGTGGTTTTTATCTCGTGCACCTGCGCTGCAAGCGGCACTATGCCGTCTGCCCGCCCCTCCACGGTGAGCATATATTCCGGCCTTTCCAGTGTAACGGAAAGGGGTACCTCCTTAAGGTATCCCTCCTCCTGCTCTGCCTGAAGCCGCCTGTGCGCCGCTGCTCCCTCCAGCGCGCGCCTGATGCTTGCCCGCGCCGCCATAAGGTCGCCCTGCGCACAGTAATATTCCGCAAGCTCCCGCGCAGAAAGGCGAACCTCCGGCTTTGCCTCCTGCACGCCGCTCACCTGTGCTCTCCTTCCGCTGTGCCGCTGCCGCCGGGTATATTCCCGCCCTGCGGCTTTTCTTCCCCGAACCTTGCCTCGGCACGCCCCTTAAGGGAGCGCAGTCTCGCCTGCGCACGCTCAAGCGCCCATACATGGCGCTGTATTTCGTATTTGTTGTTTTCCCTCTGCGCCGCCTCAAGGTGCCTTTTGGCGCGTGCCAGCGCCTCCTGTGCGCGCTGAGCGTCAATATCCTCCAGCCACTCTATGGACTGCGCGAATATATACACCTTTTCCCCCAGCACCTCAAGAAAGCCGCCCGTGCACACCGCCCTGCGCTCTTTATCCGCTATTATCACCTTTATTTCGCTGGGGGCAAGCGCCGCCACTACCGGCTCGTGCTGATACAGCACCCCCATCTTCCCAAGAGGGGTATCCACGGTAAGGGACTGCGCAGGGCCGGTATAAAACACCCTGTCCGGCGTAACTATCTCAAGGGCGAAGCTTCTCATTGCGCCAGCTCCTTTGCCTTTTGACGAACCTCGTCGATATCTCCCACCATGTAGAAGGCCGCCTCCGGCAGATCGTCCGCCTCCCCGTCCACTATGCAGCGGAAGCTCTCGATGCACCTGTCAAGGGGCACATATCTGCCCTTCATGCCGGAAAAGCCCTCCGCCATAAACATGGGCTGGGAGAGAAACTTCTGTATTTTGCGCGCCCGCGCCACCACCAGCTTGTCCTCGCGGCTCAGCTCATCCATGCCCAATATTACGATTATATCCTGAAGCTCGCGGTATCTCTGCAATATCTCCTGCACCGCCCGCGCCACGCGATAGTGCAGCTCGCCCACTATATCCGCCTCCAGTATCCGGGAGGTGGAATCAAGCGGATCCACCGCCGGATATATTCCCATCTGACTTATGGCCCTTGAAAGCACCGTTGTTGCATCAAGATGGGAAAACACCGTTGCCGGCGCCGGGTCCGTAAGATCGTCCGCCGGAACATATACCGCCTGCACCGAGGTTATGGAGCCGTCCTTCGTGCAGGCGATTCTCTCCTCCAGCTCGCCCATTTCCTGAGCCAGCGTGGGCTGATAGCCCACGGCGGAGGGCATGCGCCCCAGCAGTGCGCTTACCTCGCTGCCCGCCTGTATATAACGGAATATGTTGTCTATGAACAGCAGCACATCCTTTTTTCTGTCGTCACGGAAATATTCCGCCATGGTAAGCCCCGTAAACGCCACGCGCATACGGCTTCCCGGCGGCTCGTTCATCTGCCCGAAGGCAAGCGCCGTCTTTTCCAGCGTTCCGGAGGCCGCCATCTCGCTCAGCAGATCGCTGCCCTCGCGCGAGCGCTCTCCCACACCCGTAAACACCGAATATCCGCCGTGCTCCGTGGCTATATTGTGGATCATCTCCAGTATCAGCACGGTCTTGCCTACGCCCGCACCGCCGAAAAGCCCTATCTTTCCGCCGCGGACATACGGCGCCAAAAGATCGATTACCTTAATGCCCGTTTCCAGTATCTCGGTGCTGAACACCTGCTCGTCATACCTTGGCGCCGCGCGATGAATGGGCCGCCGCTCTCCCTCAATGGGGCCGCGCCTGTCCACCGGCTCTCCTATAACATTTACGGTGCGCCCCAGCGTGCCCTCGCCCACCGGCACCTTTATGGGCTCTCCCGTGGCAAAGGCCGCCATGCCGCGCACCAGCCCCTCGGTGGCATGCAGCGCTATGCACCTTACCGCGCCCTCCGGCAGCAAAAGCGCGCACTCCAGCCACACCGTGCGCTCCTGCTCCGGGCAGGGCACATATATGGCCTCGTGGATACGCGGAACACGGCCTTCAAACACCGCGTCCACCACCGCTCCTATAACCGCTGTTATCTTTCCCTTTACTTCCATTGACCTTTGCCCCTCGGTTTTTTGATATCCGGCCGTCCCGGTTTTGTTTTTTTCATACGCCGTCAGTCTCTGCCGGCTATTGCTTACCCGCTGCTTCCGCTCCGGCGGCAATCTCCGTGATCTCCCGCGTTACCGCGCTTTGACGGGTGGCGTTATATTCAAGATTCAGCTTTTCCAAAAGCTCATCGGCATTCCTTGTGGATTCGTCCATTGCCTGCATGCGCTTGCTGTGCTCGCTTGCGTAGGACTGCACCAGCATGCCGTAAAGCTGTCCCAGCACATACTGCGGTACCAGCGCCGTTATTACCTCCTGAGGCCCCGGCTCGTAGGATATGTCCGCATCGCGGAAATCGGGGTCGTATGTTACATCGCGGAAATCCTGTATCAGCAGCGGCAGCAGCCGGTCGACGCGCACCTCCTGGCGCACCTTATTTATCATATGGGTGTAAACCACCATGGCCTCGTCTATGCTGCCCGCCTCCATGCGCTCGGTTATGCTCTCCATTATGCGCCGCGCCGCGCTTATAGTGGGCGGATCCAGTATGTCGCGGTATTCATAATCCGTTTTTATCCCCTCGCGCCGGAAAAATTCCGCCGCCATAGCTCCCACCGTAATAAGCGTAACCCCGCCACTGCAGGCCCGCATGGCCTCCAGCGCCGCCGCGCATACATCATGATTGTAGCCTCCCGCCATGCCGCGATCCGAAGCGATGACGACAAAGCACACCGCTCCGCCCTCCCTGCGGGTACGCTTGAGGTATTTATGCGAATAATCCGGCATATGCGACAGTATGTGCTTTATCGCCTGACGGGCATGGTCGGAATACAGCCTGTTGCTCTGATACATAAGCATTGCGCGTCGTATGCGGCTTGTGCTTATAAGATACATGGCGCGCGTAAGCTCCGCCGTGCTGCTCACCGACCGTATTCGCTTTTTTATATCATAGGCGCTGCTCATTTTTCCGCAGCCTCCGAAACCTCCGCAGGCTTCAACGCAGCCTCCCCTTGCGCGTTTTCACCTTGCGCGTTCTCGCTCTGCGCGGCCGCTTCGCTGCTTTCCCGCGCCGCCTCTTCCCACTCTGCCAGCACCGCACGCGCCGCTTCGTCAATTATCTCCTTTGAAGCGTCGCTTATTTTATCCTCATGAGTAATCTCATAGGGCACCTCCGGGTGCATACGGTATATTCTGTCAAGATATGCCTTGAAAAAAGCCTGTATTTCCGCCGGCTTAAGCTCTTTAAGCAGCTCTCCGGAAAGCGCATAGAGCAGCAGCGCCTCCTGCGCATAGGTGTAATGCTCATGCTGCCCCTGCTTAAGCGCCTCGCTCAGCCTTTCACCGCGTCTGAGCGCCGCCACAGTGGCAGGCTCAAGGTCGCTGCCGAAGCGGGCAAAAACCACAAGCTCCTGATACTGCGCAAGCTCAAGGCGCATCCTGCCCGAAAGCTTGCGTACGCACCTGCCCTGCGCCGCGCCGCCCACACGGGATACCGACAGCCCCGTATTTATTGCCGGACGGGCGCCGGAACGGAATTTTTCCGCATCCAGGAATATCTGTCCGTCCGTTATGCTTATTACATTTGTGGGGATATAAGCGCTTATGTCGCCGTTCATGGTTTCCACTATGGGCAGCGCCGTAAGCGAACCGCCGCCCGCCTCCGAGGACAGCTGCGCCGCTCTTTCCAGCAAGCGGGAATGCAGATAGAACACATCGCCCGGATAAGCCTCGCGCCCCGGCGGTCTGTGCAGCAGCAGGGAAAGCGTGCGGTAGGACACCGCATGCTTTGAAAGATCGTCATACACTATAAGGGCATCCATGCCGTTATACATAAAATACTCCCCCAGCGCGCACGCCGCATAGGGGCATATATACTGCATTGAAGCGGTATCGGAGGCCGAAGCGCACACCACCGTTGTGTATTCCATGGCGCCGTTTTTCTGCAGCGTCTGCACCGTGCGCGCCACCCTCTGCGCCTGCTGGCCTATGGCAACATATATGCACACCATCCCCTTGCCCTTTTGGTTCAGTATGGTGTCCACCGCTATGGAGGTTTTGCCTATCTCCCTGTCGCCTATTATAAGCTCTCTCTGACCCCGTCCTATCGGGATCATGGAATCTATGGCCAGAATGCCGGTTTCCAGCCTTCTGTTTACCGGGCCGCGCTCTATTATGCCCGGCGCGGGAAATTCAATGGGGCGATAAGCGGCGCATTTTATCTCTCCCTTGCCGTCAATGGGCGCGCCCAACGGGTTCACCACCCGCCCCAGCATCGCCCTGCCGCACGGCATTTCCATAACACGCCCGGTGCCCGCAGCGCTCTCGCCGCTGCATATTCCCGCGTGTCCGTAAAAAACCGCCACCCCCACTTTGTTCTCTTCAAGGTTCATGGCAATTCCGTAAGCGCCGCTTGCAAAGCTTATAAGCTCGCCGCTCCTTACCCCGGTCATATCCGATACCGTCGCTATACCGTCTGCCGAGGATATAACGCTGCCCACCGCGTTTACCGCAGGCTGATTTTTGAATTGACCGAGCCGCTCCCTGAGCGCCGCCGTCAGCTCCTGTGAAGTCATCCGCCCCACCTCATTCGTCTTTCTTTGCCGCATGTAACGCCGCTGCGGCTTTGCATATCTGCGTTTTGCCCCTTTATGCCGCCTTTTCAGGCCTTTTCGGGGGTCTCCTGCTGCTCCTTTGTAAGGAAAGCCTTTATTGCGCGCAGCTTTGCCTGCACGGAATAATCCTCTATCCTGTCCCTGAAGGCAAGCTTCATGCCCCCTATGAGCGCAGGATCGGTAATAAACATTATACCGCTAACGCCGAAACGCCGGCTCAGCTCCTCTTCAAGGTGTCTTGCCGTATCCTCTGAGAGTGCCGCCGCCGTATAAACTATCAGCTCACAGCTCATGCTTTGAAGCCTCCTCAAGACTGGCTTTAAGCAGCTCCTCCTGCTGCTGCGGGCTCAGCTGTCCCGGCAGCA
>ERZ780167.1258-NODE-1258-length-22895-cov-9.568433_pt1 | contig 22895 bp, 20 predicted proteins | sample MGYA00510982_ERZ780167 | MGnify/ENA primary metagenome ERZ780167 (study PRJEB29588, sample SAMEA2146107) | human gut metagenome | biome: human gut; feature: human-associated habitat; material: faeces | place: Denmark | collected 2008/2010 ... | reverse complement strand
AGCTCGTCAACCTTGCCTCTATGGCACGGGATGTCGGGATCAGTCAGCCGACAGCAGAAAGATGGCTTTCGATTCTTGTAGCTTCCAACATTGTTTATCTGCTGAAGCCATACTCAAACAACATCACCAAGCGTGCAGTGAAGACTCCAAAGCTGTATTTCTTGGATACCGGGCTGGCGGCCTACCTTACACGGTGGAATACGCCGGATGTTCTGAAAAACGGCGCGATGGCCGGCGCTTTCTTTGAGAGCTTCGTGATTTCCGAGATCATTAAGAGTTATTATAACAAGGGAATCGTTGAACCGCCGCTGTATTTCTATCGAGACAAGGATATGAATGAGATCGATCTGGTGATCGAAGAAAACGGAACACTGTATCCTCTCGAAATGAAAAAGCATGCGGATCCACAGAAGAAGGATATGGATGCATTCGATTTGCTCGACAAGATTCCTGGCACAAAGCGTGGCCCGGGCGGAGTGATTTGTCTTTATGACAGGCTTATCACACTGAAAGGCAATGACCGAGTTATTCCCATCAACTATCTGTGATAGACTTATGTGATTAAATTAAGGCAACCGAGCTGACCAAAACAGAACTCGGTTGCCTTTTCCGCTTATGATACGGTATTCATTATGTCAGGTTGAGTTTCACCAAACTCCTTGAAAAAATGTCTTCGACACTCTCAACTCCCCTAGCCCCTCATTCATGAGGGGAAGGGGTTTTCTTATGTTCTTCTTTATTGTAAAATTCTATTATGAATATATTACAATCCATTTTTACCGATTATTATGAACATATCATTTACGAACTCCATCCTCGTCATGCTGTCATTGAAAATGTCAACAAGATGATCCATTGTGGCGACCCTTCCCACGGTGGTGCTATGTATGGCTGTCCTCACTGTGGCAACCTTAAATTTATTCCCTTTCGCTGTAAAAGCCGTTTTTGCCCTTCCTGCGGAAACAAATACAATCAGCTCCGTTCTTTCCATATGTCCTGCAAGCTCGTTGCCTGTGTTCATCGCCATTGTGTATTCACTATCCCGAAAGAACTTCGTGATTATTTTCTTAAGGACAGATCTCTCTTAAATTGTTTATTCCATTCTGTCCGCGATGTTATCCTCCGCATGTTTTCCAAAATGAATAAAATTGAAAACTTTACCCCTGGATTCATCTGTGTCCTTCACACCTTTGGGCGTGATCTAAAATGGAATTCCCACATCCACGCCCTCATTTCCGAAGGCGGCGCCGGCTATATCACCCCATGGCGCCCTGTCAAACATTTTGATTATAACTTTCTTCGGAATGCCTTCCGTAAAGTACTGCTTGAGCAGCTTGTTTCCTGTATTGGCCCATCTTTTCGTAAAGTTAAAAATGAAATGTACACGAATCACGCGGATGGGTTTTATGTTCGTGTAAAGCCGAATCTCTGCACCCCTGATATTACCATTAAATACATCAGCCGATATCTCGGCAGACCTGTTATTGCTACATCCCGTATTGATCATTATGACGGTGAAAATGTAACTTTTTCATTACCAGACACGAAGATGACAAAACTGTTACCGAAACCATCCCTGCTTTAGACTTCATCAAAAAACTGATTGTCCATATCCCCGAAAAACATTTCAAAATGCTCCGCTACTATGGGATATATGCAAAACATCATAAGCAGGAAAAGAAGCTCCGTAAATGTGTTTCTGTTGAAAAACAACGTTTCATACGTTCTATTCAGGACTGGCGGCAGTCCATTCTGCTCTCTTTCGGATACGACCCTCTATGTTGTTCCAAATGTGGTACCTCTATGTTGGTTTTAGAAGTTTACCACAAAAAAAACTTCATAAACAACGTCATGGCGAATCCAACACATTCGCTCTTTTGTCATGTCATTTTTTATTTCCAGTTCATTATACACCATTTCTGACGATTTGAGAAATTTCCTATAAAGTGAAAAAGGGATTATATTGTGAATATATTCACTGTTTTTTAGGTCTAAGTCAGTCATTCTCGGTCATTCTCGGTCTTTTTCCGTCATTCTCGGTCACAGGCATTCACGAAAACCCCCAAAAAATACAAAATTTGCAATATTTTTACCATTTGCGCATCACCCCTTTTAAAAAAAGTTTTTTATGCTAAAATTATACTATGAAGATAATTATTAGCTCTTCACTTATTCAAAGAGAACTGTAGTAAAATCCTATCGGCATACCAAAGTATACTTATTTACTTTTTTAACTTACTACAGTTTGTGGGGTATTTGACATATAATATGGGAGCCCCTGACGTATAATATACCATACGCCAAGGGCTTCTTTTTTTTATATTACCATACTCGTAATAACTACGCTTGCAGCAACTCCTGCCATTGTTGCTATAAATGCTCCTGCAAGAGTCCATCGTGTTTTGGTAACCTTTGCCGCCGTAGCATATACACTTAAAGTATAAAATATCGTCTCCGTACAGCTCATAATGATACTCACGAGGAATCCCTCATAAGAATCCGTCCCACACCGCTCAAATAAATCCAGGCATAATGTATTTGCTGCATTTGATGAGAAAAATCTTACTATAATAATCGGAATCACATCCGCCGGTACTCCGATATGTGTAGTATATTTTCCGATGGCCTTGGCAATCCACAATAACAGACCGGATGCGCTTATAACCTTAACACCTATCATTAATCCAATAAGTGTAGGAATTATTGAAAGGACAGTCCCCAGTCCGTCCTTTGCCCCATCAATAAACTGTTCATAGACTTTCTGTTTTTTTATCAGACCATAACCCACAATAAAAATTGCAGTAATCGGAATCATAAATTCCGAAAGATATATTATTATTTTCATAAAATAACCGAAGCATAGAATTACTACTATTCTATGCTCCGGTTACTTTGATAATTATTAATTTTTATTCTTATCATCATCAGGATGAACTTTATATGACTTAAATCTGGTAAGTCTGCTTACCCTCTTTGCCTTAGCTTCTGCTCTTTCCTGAATCTCTATATGCCTGTCAAGTTCGTATTCATCATACATTTCTGTTCTGTTTCTCTTATCAAGGCCCTTTTTCACAAGTCTTCTTATAATATCATAGAGTACCGCAAAAACAGGTACACCTAAAACCATTCCGGCAAATCCCCATATACCGCCGAAAAATGTAATGGAAAAGAGTACCCAGAAACTTGAAAGTCCTGTACTGTTGCCGAGTATCTTAGGTCCGAGAATATTACCGTCAAACTGCTGGATTGCCACAATTATTATGATAAAATACAGGCACTTTATAGGGCTTATCATAAGGACAATAAGTGCCGACGGAATTGCTCCGATAAAAGGTCCGAAAAACGGAATAATATTGGTAATGCCTACAAAAACGCTTATAAGCAAAGCATATGGTATTCTGCAAAGTGATGTAACAATGAAACAGAGTATACCTATGATAATGGAATCTATTATTTTACCATTAATAAATCCACTGAACATCTTATCTGTATACTTGATTTCTTCCATAACCTTGTCCGCCCATTTTCCTTTAAAAATGCTGTATACAAGCATCTTACCCTGGACTGCGAATTTCTTACGTTCATGAAGAATGTATATACATGAAACACCACCGACAAGTATATCTTTAAGAAGTACAAGTATGCTTTTAAGGCTGTTCGTAACACCTGAAATCACAATCTCTGTTTTGCCGCCATTTATAAGGAATTCATTGAGAAATTCCACAACTTTGTCTGAGAAATTCGTAAAAAAGTCTTTAATCTGTGCCTGCATATTCGCATTATTCTTTGCAAGCTTTGTCAGCCAGTCCGAAATATTCTGAAGCCATCCCGGAACATTCTCAGATATAGTCATTACACTGTCTATTACCTCAGGAATAATGGCTGCAAAAAGAACATATACAAGTGCAACAAACAATATTGCCGTACACCCTATTGCTATATTAATCTGCAGATTTTTTGCCCGCTTTCTATTCTTTAATTTAGCAAAAGCCTTGCCAAGCCAGTTTTCAAAAATAGCACATATCGGCTTAAGCAGATATGCCAGAACCGCACCTATTATAAATGCCCTTACGCTTTGGATTGATACTTTGAAAAATCCAAACAGTGACTTATCTTCAAAAAATAAATAATAAAATAAAATACATGCTGCAACTACAATAAATGCAACCAGACCGATTGTCAGATATTTATTAGGCAGCTTAAATCTTTTTCTGCCGGATGTTCCCGTTTCTTCTGTTTTAACACAGTTGTCGTCCATATGTCACCTCTTAAATTTTATGATTTTGTATCTGCGTATCCTATGTCATGTAATTATACACTAACATATTATTTTTTTCTACTTTCAAATATAATAAAACGGTCTATTGAATTAAGAATATCCGCAAAGTCTTCCCTTGGTGCAAGCTCAACATATTTTGTAAGCAATTCAGTTTCGCTGTTTTTATATCTTCCGTAAAAAATATCAAAAACATTATGTCCCCGCATATAGCGTTTTATAAGTTCCATATTATCTTTTACATCCTGTATACTTTGCAGATCATGTCCCATAATCTGTTTTAAATGTATTCCGCTCCTTATCCTGTTCAGATATTCTTTCCATTTCTGAAGAAATATTTTGTAAAAATCTGATTCTGACTTAATGACACCTAATTTTGCCATTATCGCGGGATTAAGAAAATAGTTTTCAAAAGAATAGTATTTTAATATAAGGACATTCTTCTCCGTTACTCTCGGGAGATGGTCTACGTCCCGTAAATCCTGCTCCTCGTAATACCTGCAAAGCTGTTTTCTCAATTCTTTTGGATTTTTGCCGTCACCGTCCCTTATCATCAGAAACTGGTCTCTTATATATACCTGATTCATATATTTAAGGTTGGCATAGGTCTTAATATTGGTACAACTGTTGGTAGTAATTATCGCAACCCTGCTGAGATTGCCATCTTCGTCATACATCTCACTATAATATTTTTTTAGAAGAATAGGAAGTCTGCTCTTATCCTGTTTTCCTTCAACAATAAAAACAAAGTTCACATTCATCAGATCGTTTGCCGTATATCCCAGATCTGACAAAATGACACTTATATCCGTCTTTTCCTTAACCACGGACCTTCCTTCCCTGTCACAGACCATCTGTCTTATCTGCCTGCTGTTAAAATTAGGGAGAAGATTAGGCGAATGTGTTGTAAAAATAACCTGGTGTTTTTTGGAAAGACGATAAAGAATATCCCCTGACTTTTTTTGTAATGTAGGATGTAATGACATTTCAGGTTCTTCCATCATTATGATGCATGGATAATTACTATCATCCAGATCTGCTTCCAGAAGGGACAGCATGTATATGCTTCTCATTCCCCGTCCCATATATGACACAGGCCTTGTAAATCCGCCTGCATCTGTATGAATCTCCGTGTTCACGGTAAGCATGCTTTCCAAATCATTATTCATTGAATATACAATGGTGTCCTGTCCTCCGTTTCTTCTGTATATCCTGTTCACCTTTGCCGAAAACTCATCAAGATTCATCTGATATGTCTTATATTCAAGAAGCTTTGAAGTCTCAAAGGCGGTCAATTCCTCCACCGTTTTTCTGTTTATAAGACCAATACAGGAAAAACAATGGTTACATTTTTTGGCATGCTCAAAAATACAACATCCTGCTTTCATACATTTCATTTCCTCATTTTCCTGCAAAAAAAGCATATCCCTGGAAAATACGGTAAGGTTTCTCTCCGCATCCAAGTAATATATTTTTGGAAAAATTGTTGAAATCCACTGGTTATTTTTATGAAAACCGTCATCCCACCTTACTTTTCCTGCCCTATTGGCATAAAAGGTAAACGATAACACGCCGCCATCAGGTTCGTCAAATTCTTCTCCATCCGGAACATAGGACGGAAGCCGTTCTCCAAATTCCCTGAGCCATGGTTCATATCTCCGGCAGCGGCTGACCAATCCCATTTTTTGAAGATTGGCAAGGTCACTGTCAAAAATTCTGAGTCTTATACTTATTTCGATATTGGCACCACTGTCATCAAAATCAGCGAATTGTATTTTGTAGTCACCACATACCGCTCTTATTGCATCTATTACCGTACTTTTTCCTGTATTATTCTGTCCTACGAGAATAAGTGCATTTTCTATATCTTTAATTTCCAGATTATCTATTGATTTAAAATTACTGATGCGGATATATTCTATTCTCATCATTTCCTCCGTATTCCGGTTACTTTACCTGATTCATCTGATTGATTGAGCCTTTCTTGAAATCCATAGCATTATCAAGGGTTGTCCTGCTTATTGCTTCAAGGGCTTCTTCAGTAAAAAAGGCCTGATGGGAGGTTATAATTACGTTAGGGAATGAAAGAAGCCTTGCTGTAATTGAAGACTCAAGAATATCTTCCTCCCTGTTCTCAAATACGTTGTGTCCTTCTTCCTCGTACACATCAAGACCCACGCCGTGGAATTTTTTTGATCTTATGCCTGCAATCAGGTCTTCCGTGTCAACAAGTTCGCCTCTTGACGTATTTACAAAAATAACATTATCCTTCATAAGAGAAATAGTCTTGGCATTAATCATATGATAATTCTCCACAGTAAGCGGGCAATGTAAAGATATAAGGTCAGATTCCCGTAAAACTTCTTCTAACTCTTTGTATTCTATAAAATCGAGATTTTTGTTAGGGTACTTATCGTAAGCTATTACTTTCATCCCAAATCCGTGACAGATTCTTGCCATTGCCGCTCCTATCTTGCCTGTTCCGATTATACCCGCTGTTTTTCCGTAAAAATTAAGTCCCTTGAGTCCCACAAGGCTGAAGTTATTCTCTCTTACCTTTATATATTCTTTATGAATTCTTCTGTTAACACACATAGCAAGTGTCATGGCGTGTTCTGCTACTGCTTCAGGCGAATATCCCGGAACACGAAGCACTGTAATACCCAGATCATCGGCAGTGGCAAGGTCAACATTATTATAACCCGCGCATCTCATAAGAATAAGTGAGACGCCCTTTTCTCCCAATGTTTTTATTGTATTCTTACCAAGGTCAGAACTTACAAACGCACATATGGCATCATACCCATCCGCGAGAGATGCTGTTCTTTCATTTATATCTGTTTCTATATAGTCAACTGTGATTTCAGGATAATCTTTTAGCTGTTTGTTAAAAGATTCGATATCATATTGTTTTGCATCATAAAATAAAATTTTCATAAGATTTCCTCCTGTTGTTCATTAACATTTTTCTCCCTCATTATACCATTATCTGTTGTTTTTATGTACAATTTTATCTTTCTTTTCCATTATTTTTACAAAAATAATTCCGGCCAGTGTGCTTACCGAAGTTGCTATTATACCGGGTATTATTATTCCCGCAGGATTAATGCTTCCATACTGTGCCCGATAAGCAATTACTGTTATCGGAATAAGCTGGATTGAGGAAATATTTATTACAAGAAAGGCGCACATGGCAGAGGACATAGATGTTATATGTTCTCCCGCCTTATCATCCTGTAAGTCAGAAAGTGCTTCCATCGCCTTAAGCCCCGCCGGAGTTGCTGCTACACCTAATCCAAGAAAATTAGAAACAAGATTAACGGTTATATATTTTCTTGCTCTATGTTCCTTAGGAACGGAGGGGAAAAGAAATGTTACAACCGGCGACAATTTTTCCTGTATACAGTTAACAAGACCGCTTTTCATGGCAATGTTCATTAACCCTGTCCAAAGTGCAACAACTCCAAACAATGTCATTGCCATATCAATCGCAGATCCACCTCCTGTAAGAAGTGCATCTGTTATTTTATCCACATTACCTGTTATCATGCCATACAAAGTCCCTGCAAGAACCATAAATGCCCATAAATAATTAAGCATAAAAAACACCTTTTTTATTAATATATTCCGGGAAGCTATTATTTATTACATTTTTATATATAAAAAGCGGCATAATCCAAAAGATCATGCCGCTTCCGTAAAAACCATCCATATATCGTTTATTATTTGTTAGTTGTTCCTAACGCGCCAAACATTTTGCTCATTGGCATTGACTGAACGTATACTTTACCAGGACCTGTTACAATCGTGTTAAAGAAACCTTCTCCACCAAATAATGCATTCTTAACGCCGCCTGTTGACTTAATATCCATTGTACATGTCGCTTCCATTGCTGCAAGATAACCGGTATCAAGAATAATCTGCTGACCGGGTGCCAATTCATATTCTTTGCAATATCCGTCAATTTCAATAAATGCAAGTCCCTGACCTGATAATTTCTGCATAATAAATCCTTCGCCGCCAAAGAAACCTGCTCCAAGCCTTTTCTGGAAAGCTACTGAAAGTTCAATGCCCGGTGTGCATGAAAGAAATGATGATTTCTGACAGATAAGCTCTCTGCCCGGAACAATCTCAAATGGTTTGATGCTTCCCGGTAAACTTGATGCCATGGCAATCATTCCCGGACCACCCTGTGCTGTATAACGGTTCATAAATAATTTTTCACCGCTGAACATTCTTCCCATCATCTTACCAAAACCACCATTGGTAGTTGTCTCCATTAGCATATTAGGAGACATCCACGACATTGCTCCTCCTTCTGTCATAATTGTTTCGCCTGCTTCGAGGTTCAAAATAAGTGTTGGCAATGTACCGCCTTCAATTGTGTAATTCATTCTGTCCTTTTCCTCCTATTGAATGATTAGTGTGATTTATAATAATTGATTAAACAACCATCAAGTATTATCTGTCGCTCATCATCTGTCAACGGATCCATCTTAAGCTCAAATTCTTTCATTCCTTTGTTGACTACATAAGCTTTCATCACTGAGGCTTTATCCTTAACAGCCTTGGCGATTCCCGGAATGAAAATATAGTCTCCGTTAGCAAATGGCAATTCACCTTTATCAATTATGAATGGAAGCATACCCCAGTTAATAAGGTTACTTCTGTATCTCTTTGTGGCATATTCATTAGCAATGTTGGCCCATCCGCCAAGTACCTTCTGGCATGATGCTGCCTGTTCTCTTGCCGAACCGTCCCCGGGTTTAACCGCAAAAATTGTACTTCCTACACCTGTATTATCCTTACATACATCGTAGCTTTCCTTAATCTTATGCATAATTTCCCTGAGTTCAGGTACAGCTTCACCCATACACTGTCCTGCTTCTCTTGCTTTTTCTGCCTTCTGTATTTCTTTAGCTTTTCCGACATATTCAGGATCTTTTCTTGAAAGCGTAAACTCCGCAAGTCCAAGTGGGTTAGATCTGAATGAAGAAGTCTCTCCTGAAGGAATAAGTTCATCCGTTGTTGTTACAGGGTCATGAATCTCCGATACAACCTTGATTATAAGGTTTTCAGGAAGTTCTACCATCTGTGGCCAGTCCTTGATATTAGGACCAAACTGTATCTCCTGTTCAGGGTCTGCAACTCCCTTACTGTCAAAAACTCTGTTTTCATATATTGTCTTATCAAAATGATATGTAGGTCCTGTGTATTCCACATCCATATCTGTTGCAGCCGTAAGGAATCCCTTGTTAGCCGCTGTTGCAGCGATTGAACGTGCATCCATAAGAGCAACCGAAGCAACCTGACCGTTCTGTATCTTAGAGCCTTCTCTGTTAGGGAAGTTTCTTGTTGAATGTCTGATAGAAAACGCGTTGTTGGCAGGTGTATCTCCGGCACCGAAACAAGGTCCGCAGAATGCTGTCTTAACAATCGCACCTGTCGCCATAAGGTCTGCAAGTCTGCCGTTTCTTGCAAGTTCAACATAAATAGGTGTACTTGCAGGATATACGCTGAGCGTAAATTCATCGGCACCGATTGATTTGCCTCTTAATATGTCTGCCGCATCACAGATATTTTCGTATCCGCCGCCGGCACAGCCTGCGATAATACCCTGGTCAACATAAAGTCTGCCGTTTTTAATCTTATTGGTAAGATTGAACTGTACCTTATCTCCAAAACTTATCTTCGCTTTCTGCTCACAGTCATGAAGAACATCTTCAAGGTTGGCATTAAGTTCTTCTATTGTGTAAGCGTTACTTGGATGGAATGGCATTGCAATCATTGGCTTAATCTTGTCAAGTTCAACAAATACTGCTCCGTCATAATAAGTAACGGCACCCGGATTAAGTTCTTTGTATGCTTCGCTTCTTCCATGTATATCATAAAAGTCTTTAATCTTATCATCTGTTCTCCATATTGATGAAAGACAGGTTGTCTCTGTTGTCATAACATCCACACCGATTCTGAAATCGGCACTGAGGTTAGATACGCCTGGACCTACAAATTCCATTACTTTATTCTTAACATAACCGTTAGCAAATACTGCTCCGATAATGGCAATTGCAACGTCCTGCGGACCAACACCCTTCACAGGTTCTCCCGTAAGGTAAATTGCCACAACACCCGGACGGTCTATATCGTATGTCTTGCATAATAACTGTTTAACAAGTTCAGGTCCGCCTTCTCCGACTGCCATTGTACCAAGAGCTCCGTATCTTGTATGGCTGTCAGAACCAAGAATCATCTTACCGCTCTCGGCAAGCATTTCCCTTGCGAACTGGTGAATAACTGCCTGATGAGGTGGTACATAAATTCCGCCGTATTTCTTGGCGCAGGTAAGACCAAACATATGGTCATCCTCATTAATTGTACCGCCTACCGCACAAAGACTGTTATGACAGTTGGTAAGTACATAAGGAATAGGGAACTTCTCGAGTCCGCTGGCTCTTGCGGTCTGGATTATACCTACAAATGTGATATCATGAGATGTCAATTTATCAAACTTTATCTGAAGCTTGTCCATATTTCCCGAAACATTGTGGGATTCAAGGATTCCGTAAGCAATAGTATTCTTCGCCGCATCTTCTTTAACCGGTACGCTTCCTGTTAATGCTTTAAGTTCATCTAAGTTGTTCTCATCAACAACCTGTGTTCCATTAACGAGATATACGCCGTTTTTACTTAATTCGATCATATCTTTCCTCCATAAAAATTATAATCACAGCTAATTTTATAATATTCGTTTTAAAAAATCAATGTTTATGATATAATGAGTTTATAAAAAATTTTGGAGGGTGTATGGTTACTAAATCAAGATTTACATACCTGTCAAGAGACGGTATACACAAATGTCAGGCATATAAGTGGCAGAATGACAACGTTCCCGTAAAGGGCATATTACAGATTATTCACGGTATGCAGGAACATATGGAACGATACGATGAATTTGCATCTTTTATGTGTGACAACGGTTTTATTGTAGTCGGCAATGACCATCTGGGACATGGTCTTACCGTATTATCCGAGGAATTGGGTTATTTTGCAAAAGATAATGCAGATGTAATTGTGGTCCGTGATGTCCACCGCCTTAAGAAGATGACTGAGGGCGAATATCCTGGACTTCCTTATTTTATACTTGGTCACAGTATGGGTTCATTTATTGCGAGAAAATATCTTACCATGTATGGAAAAGGTATCCGTGGTGCAATTATCTGCGGAACAGGAACGAAGCCTGCCATTGTTACAGGTTTTGGTAAGATTTTATCCTCAATTTCCGGCATTTTTTCAAAGGGACATAATAAGTCCGGGCTGATTAACCGTCTTTCTTTCGGCGGCTATAATAAAAAAATAGCCAATCCCACAGGAAAGAACGACTGGGTTGTCCGTAATGACGATGTTCTTAAAAAATACAACGAAGATTCTCTTTGCGGTTTTCCATTTACCAGCAATGGTTTCAAAACGTTATTTTCAATATTACACTATGTGGACAATCCGAAGAACCTTGTATCAATTCCTAAGTCACTCCCTATTTTTGTAATTGCGGGAATGTGTGACCCTGTGGGAAATTACGGTAAAGGTCCAAAAAAAGTCTATGACACCTACAAACACATCGGAATTTCCGATGTGTCATTAAAGCTTTATCCTGACATGAGACATGAGATTCTTAACGATATTGACCGAAATATTGTTTATGAGGATGTGCTTAAGTGGATTAATAGCAGAATATAATATAAGTTCAATTCATTCCCAATTACAAAAAAGTGCAAAAAATACCGGCTTCAAACAGTCTGCTAAAAGTTCTGACCTTTTGAAGCCGGTTCACCCCATAGTCATTCTTTAACCAATATGCTACAGGCTATCCGTGGTAGAAAATCTATTCGCTCTGTTCAGCAATAACTTTTCTGAACAGCGGTACAATCTGTGCAACAACAACAGCCTTGATTAAATCCAATGGAAGGAATGGCACAAAACCGTATGTAAATGAATACTTGATTGAGTGTCCGCCAATAAATGTAAGCCAGAGCATTCCAAGAAAGTCTATTAAAAGTGCTGCGGCTACGGAAAGGATTGTAAATTTAATTCGGTTGTATTTTTTGCCTCTTACAATAGGAGCAAGTATCGCAACTACGATAAATGATAATGTATATCCGCCCCATGGTCCGATAAGGTATCCGATTCCTGTGGCACCTCCGATAAATACAGGAACGCCGACGATTCCAAGAAGCATCCATACTGCAACTACAAGTGCCGGCTGAAATGCAGGAAGCACAAAAGATATAAGTAAGACCATAAAGTTTACCAATGTAAGATGTGGTGCTCCCGGAATAGGTAATGAAATGCTGATATATGCAGACACACATAAAAGTGCAGCAAACAATGCCATTAATACGATTGATTTAGTGTTAAAATATTTTTTTGCCATTTTTTCTTTTTCCTCTTTATGAGGTTTCCTCCTATAAATTCCTTTTGAAGTATAGTAGTTAATTTTCTAATTGTCAACCATATTTTTATTTAGGTTGACAATTCATCAATTTTTCTTTGATTCTTAACGTATAATTATTGTATTAAAAAACACTTCTTCTGCATAAAATTATATACATGAATAAAGCAACCAAAACCATACCCCGGATATTAAATGACAATATCTGTACCGTATTTAATTTATTAAACGTAATAATCGCTGTTATGCTTGCCTATGTAGGTGCTTTTAAGAACCTGTTATTCATAACTATTGTCATGACCAATACCGTTGTCGGCATAATTCAGGAAATAAAGGCAAAAAACCAGATTGAAAAGCTGTCGCTTCAGTCACGCCCCCATGCAGCACTTTTAAAAGACGGCATTGAAGAAGTGGTTACCCCTGAAAAAATCAGAACCGGTGACATATTACTTCTATACTCAGGTGCTTCTGTCTGCACTGACTGTACTGTTGTTACAGGTTCCGTGGAAGTTGATGAATCCATTGTTACGGGAGAATCCGAGCCTGTAACACATCATCCGGGCGACACGATTTTAGCGGGTTGCAGCATTATTTCAGGTAAATCAACCGCAAAAGCATTATGCGAAAGTTCTGCATGTTTTACTTCAAGGATGGTAGATGAAGTTAAAAAGACTGATGTCGCCAAGTCAGAACTGATAACATCCATGAGCAAAGTCACAAAACTCACAGGTTTTATAATTGTGCCACTTGGAATACTTTTATTTATCCAGTCCTTTGCAGTCCGTCACAGTACCCTTTCGGAAGCCGTGGTAGCAACCTCTGCCGGTCTTCTCGGAATGTTGCCTAAAGGACTTGTGCTGTTAATAAGCATAGGACTTGCCACAGGTGTAATCAATCTCTCCAGGAAACACGTTCTGGTAAGGGAATTAAATTCCATTGAAAACCTTGCCCATTGCAACATCCTTTGTCTTGATAAGACCGGAACACTTACAGAGGGAAGTCTTAAAGTAGAAAAGGTCTCAATGGAAATTGATAAGAACGAATTTAATAAACTCCTTTCGACCTACATTAAACACACCGACGATAACAATTCCACTTTTAAGGCAATAAAGCATTACTTTACAGCTACCTCCTCTTACGAAATTGTTTCAACAACGCCTTTTTCTTCAGAGAGAAAATATTCAACCGTTGCGCTGAAAGACGGACGTACACTCGTACTCGGTGCTCCCGAAAAGCTGACCTGCAATATTTCCTCCGATGTTATGCAGTTAATGAAAAAAGGACGGCGAATCCTCTATGTAGGTATCTGTAACACCAATGAGATAACACCCCGCAACATTACTCTTGCCGGTAAGATTGTCCTTTCCGATGTCCTTAGGAAAAATGCGTCGGAATCCGTTAAATATTTTAAAAATCAGGATGTAGAAATTAAAGTCATATCCGGTGACAATCCGGTTGCCGCTTCCTGCATCGCAGGTCAGTGTAGTATTAAAAATAATGATAATTATATAGATGTGTCCGGTTTAGATGGTGAATCCTTGGAACAGGCTGCCGTAAAATACACAATTTTTGGCAGGGTTACTCCTGAGAAAAAACGTATCATCGTCAGGGCATTGCAGAAAAATAACAATAAAGTGGCCATGACAGGCGACGGAGTCAATGATTTACTGGCATTACGTCAAGCGGATTGCTCCATTGCAATGGGAAACGGCAGTGATGCCGCCAAACAGACCGCACAGTTGGTTCTTCTGGATTCGGATTTTGGCGTGTTAAAAGACGTTATTTCAGAAGGCCGCCGTGTCATAAATAACATGACTAAATCGGCCGGTGTCTTTTTTATAAAAACGATTTATTCCGTACTACTTTGTATTTTATGCCTGTTCTTTAACAGGGATTTTCCGTTTATTCCGATTCAGATTACATTGATAGATGCGGTAATAGAAGCTTTTCCTGCATTTTTTATGTCCTTTGAAAAGAATGACCGCAAAGTCGAAGGTACTTTTTTACGGAATGCGGTTACAAGTGCATTGCCTGACAGCATTGCCATATTCGCCTGCTGCCTTGTATTTCTCCTTATAAGTCCGGCACTCAGCATAAATGAATTGCAATGCAATCTTTTAATGTATCTTTCTGTAGGTTTTATAAGCCTGGCAGCCGTAGCCAAATCATGTATGCCTTTTAACAGCCTGCGTCTGTTTCTTTGTCTGTCATCCATAATTATGTTTACGGGTGCAGTCATTATTATGGCACCATTTTTACAGCTTGCAGCACTTACGGGAAGTCTGCTGTTACCTATGGTTGCGGTTATAATCCCCGGAATTATATTCTCCCTGCTTTTCAAGAAAATTTAATATCTTTTTTTCATCCATTATAAAAGGCTTTATGCGTGAATGCATAAAGCCTATGTTTAATCCTAGCCCCAGACTTCTGTGGCAATTTCTTTTACAAGTTTAAGTTTTGCCCACTGTTCTTCTTCTGTAAGTTTATTTCCGATTTCGCAGGAAGCAAAACCGCACTGTGGACTTAAATATAATCTGTCGAGAGGAATGTATTTGGCCGCATCATGAATTCTGTCAATGATAAGCTGTTTATCCTCTAACTTAGGAGACTTTGTTGTTATAAGTCCGAGAACGACTTTTTTATCTCCGGATACTTTTGCAAGAGGAGCAAATCCGCCTGATCTCTCATCATCAAATTCAAGGAAGTATGCATTTACATTTTCTTCACCGAATAAAACATCCGCAACAGAATCGTAAGCACCCTCGCTTGCATAGGTTGAATGGAAATTACCGCGGCAGACATGGGTATTAATAATCATATCCTTTGGTGCGTTGGCAATAACCCTGTTATTGATATCCTTATGTGCTTTCTGGAATTCGATAAGTCCTTCCCTTGTTGTTCCGTAAAGTGTATGTCCTATTTTGTCCGCAAACATACCCCATGTACAGTCATCTAACTGGATATTTCTGCAGCCTGCGGCATAAAGGTCATCAATAACCTTTTTGTAAACTGCCACAATATCGTCTTCAAGCTCTTTGTCATCGCTGTATACTTTTTCTGTATTTAATCTGTTAAATGGCATTGTAAACTGTGCCAGAACCTGAGCAGGCGAAGGCATGGTCTGTTTTGCTACTGTATTCTCGTCTTCTAATGCTTTAACGAATCTGAAATGTTCGACAAACGGATGCTCTTTTGATAAACCGATTCTGCCGACTATATATGTATCATCAACCATCGCTGCTTCTCCGTGGAAAGGAAGTCCTGTTTCTGTAGGTGTATGTCCTACACCATCAAATCCCCACATAAAGTCGAGATGCCATGTTGCTCTTCTGAACTCACCGTCTGTAATTACATGGTAACCAAGTTCCTTTATTTTTGCTACAAGTTCAACGATACACTCGTCTTCAACTTTTTTTAACGCAGTATAATCGGATTCTCCGTTATCAAACATTCTTCTTGCTTCTTTTAATTTATCAGGTCTTAAAAAACTGCCTACAAAATCGTATCTGAAAGGTGTCTGTAAATTACTCATATTCAATCCTCCGTTTTCTTAACTTGTGGATAGTATATCAGTATAAATATTTTTTGAAAAATACATTAAAAATGCAGTTATTCATATTTTAAAACTATGGACAGATGCTTTTTTAATGCTTCCATATATGAAAAAGCATATTTGCTGAACATAATATTTTTCTTTCTTATCGTCCCGATTCTCATATAACAATTTACATCAAGTGGTTTGGCAATAATGCTTTCACTGTTTAACTTACGGTCAATTACACCTGAACTAACTGTAAAACCATTTAGTCCTATTACAAGATTGAAAAGTGTCGCCCTGTCCCTGACCTGTATATTCTTTGGGAAATCAAGCATGCTTAAAAATTCTTCCGCATAATAAAATGAATTTTTTTCTCCCTGTTCAAAAACAAGATACGGATATGCTTTCAACTCTTCCACTTTGATAATATCTTTTTTTGCAAGAGGATGTTCCTTGCAGATAAACACATGTGGATTTGCAATAAACAATTCCTCAAATACAAGCTCATTCTTTTTTAACATCTTACTGAGAACTTCTTCATTATTTTCCGAAAGGTATATAATTCCAATCTCACTTCTGCCCCCGGCTACGTCATCAATGATCTCACCCGTCTGTGTTTCCCGGATAATAAAACTGTACTGGTCGGCATCATATTCTTTAATAAGGTCCACAAAAGCATTAACCGCAAACGAATAATGCTGGCAGGATACCGAAAATTTCGGAGTTCTCTTTTCCCCTGTCCCAAAATGTTCCTTCATAATATCTGCCTGTTCAAGCAACATTCTTGAGAATGATAAAAGTTTTTCCCCATCTCTTGTAAGCACCACGCCTTTATTAGATCTTACAAAAGCAACTATTCCCATTTCTTTTTCCAGATTGTGAATCGCATTACTGAGACTTGGCTGTGAGATAAAAAGCTTTTCTGCCGCCTCAGTAATATTTCCACATTCTGCAGTTGTCACATAATACATAAGCTGCTGTAATGTCAAATATTTCATCTCCTTTCTACATAAAAAGTCCTCCTGAAAAAACTTCAAGAGGACTTATATATTATATTTCTCTTTCTTTTCTGTCTGCGATATCTACATAGTCAACATGATGTCCCACATACTTATATGCCGGTCTGATTATCTTGCCTTTGTTGACAAGTTCTTCAAGACGATGCGCACTCCATCCGGCAATTCTTGCAATTGCAAAGATTGGTGTAAAAAGTTCTTCAGGAATTCCAAGCATCGTATATACGAATCCGCTGTAAAAATCCACATTGGCACATATTGGCTTTAAGGTATTTCTTGACTGTGCAACAAGCTTCTTAGATATATTTTCAATTCTGTCAAGAAGCTCATACTCTTTAAGATGTCCTTTCTCCATGGCAAGCTTATAAGCATACTCTTTGAGAAGAACTTCTCTCGGATCCGAAAGGGTATATACCGCATGTCCTATTCCATAAATAAGTCCTGCCTTATCAAAAGCCTGCTTATCAAGTATCTTCTGGAGATAGCCTGTGAGAGCCTTCTCATCCTCCCAATCAGTAACATGGCACTTAATATCTTCTATCATTTTCTGAACCTTAAGGTTGGCACCGCCATGCTTAGGTCCCTTTAACGATGCTATTGAAGATGCTATTGTTGAATAAGTATCTGTTCCCGAAGACGTAACAACATGTGTCGTAAAAGTAGAGTTATTACCACCACCGTGTTCCGCATGAAGAACAAGTGCAACATCAAGCACTTTGGCTTCAAGTTCTGTATATTTACCGTCAGGTCTTAACATTCTTAAAATATTCTCGGCTGTAGAACACTCAGGGTCCGGATTACGGATAATCAACACATCATTCTTCTTGAAGTGCATATAAGACTGATATGCAAAAACTGAAATTACCGGCACCTTTGAAATAAGCTGGAGCGACTGGCGTAAAACATTCTCAACAGAGATATCCTCAGGATTCTCATCATAAGAATAAAGTGTAACTATACTCTTCTCAAGTGCATTCATAATATTAGCGGAAGGTGCTTTCATAATTACATCACGTACAAACTGTCCCGAAAGTTCACGAAGACCGCCTAAAATATTAATAAACTGCTTCAACTGATGTTCTGTAGGAAGACTTCCGAAAAGCAGAAGATACGTTGTCTCTTCAAAAAGAAATCTCCTGTTATGTGCCTTTCTTACAAGATTATTCACATTCTGACCCTGAAAGTAAAGTCTGCCGTCACAAGGTACCGGTTCCCCATCAATAATATCAAAAGCCACTACATCGGATATCTCAGTAAGTCCTGTCAGCACGCCTTTACCGTTGCTGTCTCGAAGACCTCTCTTAACGTCATATTCCATATATAGACTCTGATCTATTGTACCTGATTTCTTACAATACTGTACCAATTCCTCATACTGACTATCGAGTTCAGGTAACAGCTGCATCATTTCCTGATTATTCACGGGTGTGCCTCCTAACGCCATTTCAACTAGCCTAAAAAATATTATCCTATATTTTACAACAAGAAAACGTATTTTTCAAGATTTTCTATTCAAAAACCCTTTTAATACTGTCATAATGTAAAAAATTACCGTTTTTCGCAAACTCTTTTATCTGTTCATGGCTGGCTAACATAAAACCATTGGTCTCCGTTTCCTGTGGAATAACATCATTTTCATCAAAATCCATTACAAAATGGTAAACATCCACGAAATAGTTGTCACCTTTACCCGGATTCTCTCTGTGATATGTAAAAACAAAGCCTCCATCCGCATTGCTTACATCAAGCCCTGTTTCTTCAAGAACCTCTCTCTTAACAGCATCGTAGGACTCTTCACCTGCCATACAGGCACCGCCTGAAACTTCCCATGCCCCCGGTGCCCACACCTTGTCCATTGCACGTCTGGTTATAAGATACTTTCCGTCCGGTCTTGACACTACTCCAAGAACCGTAAGATGATACTCATCATCCTTAAGGCAGAAATCGTTGCGCCTCATAGTTCTTCCCGTAACCTTTTTATTTACATCATAAATATCCCAGCGTTCATCTTTTTCCATCGTTATTTTCCTCAATAAGCTTTTCTAATACTTCATAATAGTTCTCAAAAGTTTTCCTGCAGCACATCGGATTATCTATTACCATTCCGCCTGTCACAAGTCCCGTAACGGTAAATGCCATCGCTACCCTATGGTCATCATAAGTCTCTATTTCTGCGCCGTGGGCTGCTCCGGATGATATAAAAATATCGTCTCCCGATATATGACAGGCAACACCGCATTTTGTCAGCTCATTAATTATGGCTGCCATTCTGTCACATTCCTGACCTCTTATGTGTCCTACATTCCTGATAACCGTATCTCCGTCAGCAAATGGTGCTATTGCCGCAAGTGTCAATGCCTGGTCCGAAAAATTATTCATATTGACATCTATGCCCTTCAAACCGCCTGTCCTGCTGACTGTAATTCCATCTTTTGTCTCTGTAACTTCACATCCCATTTCTGCCAAAACATTAAGAAATTTCATATCACCCTGAACTGAAGATTCAAAGACATTTCTTACAGTAATTTTGCCGCCCGTAACTGCCGCCATTGCATAAAAATAGCAGGCTGCCGACACATCAGGTTCAATGTAGTAGTCACCTATAACAGCTTTCTGATTACCATCTACGATATATTCTTCACCATCAAAAGTAACGTTAATGCCAAATTCTCTCAACATATCCATAGTAATCTCAATGTAGGCGCCTGTCTTTTTTTCACTTGTAATCCTGATTCTGATACCGCTTCTGGTCACAGGAGTTACCATAAGCATTGCACTAAGGAACTGTGTGCTGCGGCTTATGTCCATGGTTATATCCTTGCAGACTCCGCCATTGCCAATAACCTTTGCGGGAAGGTGACCCTCGTTCTTAAGATATTCAAACCTCGCACCCATTTCTGTGAGAACATTGAATAGCTCTGCCATAGGTCTTTTTTCCATCTGCTCTGAACACATCACGGTATATTCGCCGTCAGAAAGTGCCAACATCGCAGTCAGAAACCTTGCTGCCGTTCCCGCACTTCCCACATCTATTGTTCCTGTCTTATATGGAATTCTGCCGCTTGTTCCTTTGATTTTAACAACTTTTTCATTCTCATCAATTTCAAGTAAAAAGCCAAGACTTTGAAGACAAGCTAAAAAATGTCTGGAATCATCACTGAAAAGTACGCCTCTTAATACGGACTCCTCTTCTGACAATGTCGCAAGCAAAAGTGCACGGTTCGTCATGCTCTTAGACCCCGGAACAGTCACCACTCCCTCTAAAGGGGTGTCAATTTTGGGTACAAAATATTTTTCCATATTACATAATCTCTTTCAAATATCTGGCTACAGCGTCCTGCCATGTCGGTAATGGCTTAAATCCGTTTTCCACAAGCTTGCTCTTATCAAGTCTGCTGTTAAAAGGCCTTGCCGCCTTAGATATTCCATATTCAGCCGTTGTTACGGGAACTACCTCGGTATCATATCCTGCCTGTTTAAAAATCTCGCAGGTAAAATCATACCAGCTTATATATCCGCCTTCATTAGTTGCATGATAATATCCGTATTTCTCTGTCTCAATCATATCCACAAGAAGTCTTGCAAGGTCAAGCGTATATGTCGGCGTACCAATCTGGTCACTCACAACCCTCACCTGTGGATGAGTCTTGCCGACGTTAAGCATTGTCTTGATAAAATTCTTACCATTGACACCGAACACCCATGCAATTCTGACAATAAAATATTTATCAAGAATACCACTTACTGCCTGTTCTCCCATAAGCTTAGTAGCACCATAAACATTGAGAGGCTTATAATCTTTGCAGTCCGGTTCCCATGGGGTCTCTCCCTGTCCGTCAAAGACATAATCTGTTGATATATACATCATCTTGCAATCATATTTCTTACAGGCCCTGGCAATATTTTCTGTTCCGTCTGCATTAATTGCCTTGACTTTATCTTTCTTATCCTCATCTTCTGCGAGATCAACCGCAGTCCAGGCTGCGCAGTGAATTACCGCATCCGGTTTTACTTCGCCTATAACCTTGTCCACGCTTTCTTTATCCGTTATATCAAGCGATATATACTCGGCTTTAGTCACATAAGAACCATCCCCGACTCCCTGATATTGCTCTGCGATATCACTTCCGATTCCCACATGTCCTCTCTTGTTAAGCTCATTCATGACGTCATGACCCAACTGTCCTGCAACGCCTGTCACAAAAATTCTCATACTTGCATCTCCTACTATTCTGCTTATTCTAATACATACTTTATATTTTTGATGTTGGGATGTCAAGGAAATAAGAAAACCGGAGACATATTAATATTTTATAATAATTTAAGCCTTAATAATGTCCTTTACAGATTCTTCCGATATGTTGAGCTTTACGGCTATTTCCGGTATTGTGTTTCCAAGTTCGTATAACATCTTGATACGACCAACCTGTTCACCCCTTGCAGCAACGTCAAGTTCACCTTCTTCATACGCTATCTGCTTTATCGCCTTTTCGTGTTCTTCCGCATCAAATTCAAATAAACTCATTGACCTGACCTCATTTCTGTTATTAGTGAGAAAATCTTTAAGAATACCGTTTCCGATACAATAATCAATGGCTGAATCCACTGCCTCTCCCTTATCCATTGTTTTGAGATTGCTTCTGATGCATCCGATAAACTCTGAATATTCCTTAAGGGGTTCACATCTGTCCATTAAGGTGCAATTCACCAGGTTATTGATATTGTACTGGATAACCACAAGTTCAAGATTAGGTATCTCGTCCTTGTGGGCATATAAATCGGACAGACGCATTACCCTGATTGGCGGCTGCTCATTAACACCGTTATAAAATACAACAAACTTAGGATTAGGTAAGGTAAGGGCTTTGCCGGAATATACATCAAAATTACCAACATATCTTTTAAAACACTTTGTCACATATTCAAGGTTGCGGTATGGCATGTTCGGGTTGACTGTTGACTGGTGTTCAAAAAGGTTAAGCTTCATATCTATGATACAGGAAATATCATTCTTGCTCGTCATATATATGGCATTTTCAAGGGTAGTTATCTTGATATCGTTTTCATCGGAAAAGTCGGTGTCGTTAACCGCATTAAAGAGTGAGAGAAGATTAGACTTATCTTTGAATAAAAGCCTGAATACGGTATCCTTGTATTTTCTGTTTACAGTTTCATTATTCATATGTTCTCCTTCCAGGCAGAAAAAGCCATTAATTCTAAATAAAAACTTCCTGCCTTATAAAATTAGATTGGGTATAAAGCATTGATTTCAATTTAGAAATTAGAAATGACTTACGTCATAGAAAAAAGAATATGAATGCTTTAGTTGTATGTTAGCACAAGACTATAGAAAAATAAAGAGGAATATTATTCAATTTTACATTGGGGATTTTATAACCTTTTCCACTTCTTTTAAATCTAATCCACAGAAATTAGAAATCTGTTCCGGTGTCTTACCGGAATTAAACATCGATAATATAAGTTCAGTTCTGCCTCTGATAGTACCTGCCTCTTCACCTTTATCATAGCCATCTTCATACGCTATCTGCTTTATCGCCTTTTCATGTTCTTCCGCATCAAATTCAAATAAACTCATTGACCTGACCTCATTTCTGTTAT
>ERZ780167.1252-NODE-1252-length-22932-cov-8.343489_pt1 | contig 22932 bp, 20 predicted proteins | sample MGYA00510982_ERZ780167 | MGnify/ENA primary metagenome ERZ780167 (study PRJEB29588, sample SAMEA2146107) | human gut metagenome | biome: human gut; feature: human-associated habitat; material: faeces | place: Denmark | collected 2008/2010 ... | reverse complement strand
TCGTTTCCGAACCTTACTGGGTACTCGCCACCATCTACCGCGACACCCAGTTTACGGCAACCAGCGGCAAATTTACCAGCAAGGAGGAGGGTGAGAAAGCATTCAGTACCATCGCCGGCAAACCCTTCACGGTTACGGATGTAAGCAAGAAGAAGGGAAACGAGGCGCCCCCTCATCTCTACGACCTCACCTCGCTGCAGGTGGATTGCAACAAGAAGTTTGCCTACTCTGCCGATATTACGCTGAAGCTCATACAGAGTCTCTACGAGAAGAAGTATACCACTTATCCTCGTGTAGATACCCAGTTTCTCACAGACGATATCTATCCGAAATGTCCGCAGATTCTGAATGGTGTGAGCCAGGCAAGAATAGCCAGTCAGCAGAAATACCTCCCGCTCATCCAGCAGCTCGCAGCCACCGGCAAGAAGTTGCCGAAGAGCAAGAAGGTTTTCGATAACAGCAAGGTGACCGACCACCACGCCATCATCCCAACCGGTGTTCCGCCAACCGGACTCACCGATATGGAGGCAAACGTGTATGATCTCATCGCCAAGCGCTTCATAAGCGTGTTCTATCCGGATTGTAAGTTCTCTACCACCACCGTATTGGGCGAGGTAATCAACGAAGACGGACCAAAACCGGAAAAGATAGAGTTCAAGGTGAGCGGTAAGGAGATTCTCGAACCAGGCTGGCGAGTAGTCTATGCCAAGGATGCGAAGAATGCCGATGACGACGATGCAGATAACGCCAACGGAAACGATGGCGGAAATGCAGGCGATGGAAACGGAAACGGTGCCAAGAAGGAAGTGGTAGAAGAAAGAACCCTCCCCTCTTTCGTGAAAGGCGAATCGGGAGATCATCAGCCTACCCTGACAGAGAAATGGACCACACCACCTAAGTATTATACCGAGGCTACCCTGCTCCGTGCGATGGAGACAGCGGGTAAATTCGTGGAAGACGAGGAGCTTCGTGCTGCTTTGAAGGAGAACGGCATCGGTCGTCCATCATCCCGTGCCGGCATCATCGAGACTCTCTTCAAGCGCCACTACATCCGCCGCCAGCGCAAGAACTTGATGGCAACCCCTACAGGTATCGAACTCATCGACACCATTCATGAAGAACTTCTGAAGAGTTGCGAGCTGACAGGTATCTGGGAAAAGAAACTCCGAGACATCGAGCACAAGACCTACGACCCTGCAGAATTCATCAACGGCTTGAAAGAGCAAATCAACAAGATTGTCATCGATGTATTATCGGATAACAGCAGCCGAAGAGTAACCATCATGACGGAAGAAGACCTCAAGAAAAAGCCAGCAAAGAAAAAAACGGCGGCAAAGAAGCCAGAAACAAAGAAAACAGAAGCCGAGAAAACAGAAGCAAAGAAAAAGGATGCAGCGACTCAAGATGCTGCACAGCCTGCTTCAACATCACAGGCTCCAGCCGACCCAATGGTAGGCAAGCCATGTCCGCTCTGCGGAAAGGGCGTTATCATCAAGGGTAAGACCGCCTATGGTTGCAGCAACTGGAAATCAGGCTGTCAATATCGCCAACCATTCTCGCAGATGTAAATTCCCGAATATAGATGTAATTTTCCGGGAATATATGCAGACAATAAAGCCCTAATATTACGTATCCCTTTCGTTATTATCATAATTAGGGTTTCCTATTTTTTAATTAGGGTTTTCTATTTCTAAATTATATGAAGTATATTAGATTCAATCAAATCATAACAGCACTCTGCTGCCTTCTTCTGATAAGCTGCGGCATTGACAAGAACCTGAAGAAGGGAGAGAAGTTCCTTTCTCTGGGCGAATACTACGATGCTGCCGACCAGTTCAAGCAGGCTTATACCAAAACTCCAGCCAAGGAAAGAGACAATCGAGGAAAGATTGCCTTGAAGATGGCTCGCTGTTACGAGAAGATCAATTCTACACCAAAGGCGATTGCCGCCTATCGCAATGCCATCCGTTACAACCAGGCAGCATTAGACGACCGCCTGGCTTACGCCCGCATGCTCTTGAAAAACGGTGAATACAAACAGGCAGAAAAAGAATTCAGAATCCTCATGGATTCCATGCCCGACAATGTTCTTGCCAAAAACGGCTTAAAGTCGGCACAGATGGCTCCCATCTGGAAGAAAAAAGGAAGCCGATATAAGGTGAAGAAGATGGACGTATTCAACTCAAGAAGAGACGACTATTCACCTATGCTTTTGGGAGATGAATACGACCAGCTCTATTTCACCTCTACCCGAAATGAAGCAGAAGGTGACGAACTCAGTGGAATCACCGGCACCAAAGCCGGAGACATCTTCTTATCAGAAAAAGACGATAAGGGAAAATGGAGCAAACCCGAAGCCATTACCGGCGGACTTAATACCGCCTATGACGAAGGAGCCTGTAGCTTCACTCCCGATGGCAGGGAAATGTATCTTACCCAGTGCACCACCGACCCGTCCTCTCCCCGCTATGCTCAGATTGTAACCTCACCTCGCTCGGACGCAGCCTGGGGAAAGACATCAAACCTGGAAATAACGAAAGATACACTGAGCAGCTATGCCCATCCAGCCATCAGTCCCGATGGAGAATGGCTCTATTTCGTATCAGACATGCCGGGAGGTGTAGGCGGTCTTGATATTTGGCGCATCCGTCTTACGGCAGCCGGTCTTGGCGGTGTAGAAAATCTGGGGGAGCCCATCAATACACCGGGCGACGAGATGTTTCCAACCTTCCGTCCTAATGGCGACCTCTATTTCAGCAGCAACGGTCATGTAGGCATGGGTGGTCTCGACATCTTCATTGCCAAAGTAGACAAGAAAACCCACAAATACAAGCTGGAGCATCCGGGTTATCCGCTCAATTCAGAAGCAGATGATTTCGGAATGACATTCGAGGGTCCACACAACCGTGGTTTCTTCTCATCCAACAGAAAGGACGGACGAGGCTATGACCACATCTATTCATTCGAGAACCCGGAGATTGTCACCACGATAAAGGGTTGGGTCTACGAGATGGACGGCTATGAACTGCCAGCAGCCCAAGTGATGGTGGTAGGTAATGACGGAACCTACAAGAAATTGCCGGTGAAGAGCGATGGTTCCTTCTCCATGGTTATCAACACGAAGGTAGATTATCTGGTAATGGCTTCCTGCAAGGGATTCCTCAATCATAAGGAGGAATTGAGAGTAGATACGGCTAAGGAGAGCAAGGAGTATGTACTCCAGTTCCCATTGGCTTCCATCACTGCCCCCGTACTCATCGACAATATCTTCTATGAGTTTGACAAGGCTACCTTGACGTCAGCCAGCACCAAGGCACTTGATAAACTCGTGGGATTGCTGAAGGAGAATCCAAACGTAACCATCGAGCTGAGCGCCCATTGCGATTACAAGGGAAATGCGGAATACAACAAGCGACTGTCTCAGCGCCGTGCTCAGTCGGTAGTAGATTACCTGATAGCCCATAGCATCGAGAAGGAGCGCCTTACCCCTATGGGATATGGCAAGGAGCGCCCTAAGAAAGTACGCAAGAAGTTGACCGAGAAATATCCTTGGCTCAAGGAGGGCGAAGAGCTCACCCAGGAGTTCATCCTGAAGCAGAACAAAGAGCATCAGGAGATATGCAACCAGCTGAACCGTCGCACCGAGTTCATCGTACTCCGCACTACATATAATATGTTTGATGAGAAGGGCAACCTGAAGAATCCTCCGAAACCAAAGACAAAGAAGGAAGAATCCAATGGCAACGGCTTCGATTTCGAATTTGATTTGGAATAGTATAAACAACTGAGATTTTTAAACCCTGGCGATGGAGGCAGAGAACGACTATTCCCTGCAGGATACCGCCCCGACCTACCCTTCTAGGGGTGGGGAGGGTAAGTAAGGGGAGGGTACTATCTAAGACTTTCCTTATGTAAAGGTTTGTTTACTATAGGAAAGATATAAGTATATATAGAGACTCCTAGAAAAAGCGATTTCCTACTCACCCTAGTTACCCCCTGACGTAAACAAGATAGTTACGATAGCTAAGTATCATGGTTACGATGGCTAAGTATCATACTTATGAGCATAACCCTAATAGATATTTATCAGTGATAATCGGTGAGTATCGTTGAGCAACGGTGAGTTGGGAATGAGAAATGTTGTATCTTTGCATTGTGATTCAGAAAGAGTCTCACACGGATCTCACGGATTCTCTTCGTTGCAAGCAACGGGGATTCTCATTTGGTCTCTCAATGGAAGGACTCCGAAGGAGTAAAAAAATCCGTGAGATCTGTGAGATCCGTGTGTAAAATTAAACATTAATTCTTAATAATCCAAAGAAAACAATGAAGAATCAAAGAAAAATCAATCTGATTGTGGTACATTGCAGTGCCACACGTGCAAGCCAGGACTTCCTTGAAGGAAAATCGACTTCCATCTCTAGAATATGCTCCTCATCTGAAAACAGATGGGAAGTTTTTTTTAAAATTATATTTGTCCTCATTGCAATACAATTCTTTCACTACTTCAAAGTCTTCTTGGTGTACTCCTCGGCTGGCTACAGCGTAGCCTCCGGAGTCAAAGACGAGCTGACGGTCACGGTCGATACGGACGATGTATCCCTCGCATCCTTTGAAAATGCCTGTTTTCACACGTAGTTTTACATGGTCTTTGGCAAATATCTCTAATGGGTCTCTAAGAAAGATTTGCAATAGATACGAAATTCTGCTGAATTATCTGCCAAATTTTATCATTTTTTTGTAAAACTTCCAAATTATGCTATAATTGCTTTGCAAATCTGCAGTAGAGCTTCCTCCAAAGGGCTATATTCCTATTCCCTGGCATCCGCCAGCTCGTTATATCCCCAAACCATGATGAGGACAACGAAGCCTGCCAGCACCATCAAGAGATTCTGCGAGCGATCAATAGAGTCTGCCACATACGTAAGAGCACGGGAGCCAGTAAGCAGGAAATCTATCTTCATGTTATAGAACAAGCCTAGAATCTGTTCCCAGCCCTGACAAACTACAGCAGCAATCACTCCGATAGCCATACAGACTACCGTCCACAAATGCTCCAGTCTACGACGCTTGACAAATGCCCTCTCCTGCTCAATAGCCGGCAATGACAGCATCACCTTGTCCGAGAAGCCTTCATCGGGAATCTCTGCCATCATATTATCCGCAAAAAATGCCTGCAAGAGCTGCTCGTCTGAGGCGCTCAGCGGGTCAATATTCTTGCTCTTTATCTTATCATTTATCTTATCGGTCATAACCATTATGCTTTAAGTAACTTGCAAGTTTCTGTTTTCCACGAGAGAGATGCGACTTGATGGTGCCTTGCGCCATTCCCGTCACTTCTGCAACCTTATCTATAGAGAGTCCATCCATCAGCTGCAGCGTGATGCATGTCCGTTCGTTATCGCTCAATATCTGAAGGGCTTTCATCAAATCCATCTTCAATCCGCTGTTTCCTCCCTGCGCATTCTGTCGGGAAACTGCCGGCGTATCGATGTCTTGCGTCTCCTTATGACTGCGGGTATAATCATACCATACATTATAGGCGATGCGATAAAGCCAAGTGGAGAAGTTGGCTGTACCCTTGAAGCTTGCCAGATGGGTATAAGCCTTCACAAAGGTATCCTGAGCCAAGTCGTCACTCAGCTGCGCATCCCCCAGCGTCTGCCGTAGGAAGAACCCACGAATGAGTGATTGATACTTCTTGACCAGCAGGTCGAACGACTTGCGGTCGCGAAGCATCACCACCTTCGTGACGAGAGAAATATCGGATAACTTTTCCACTCTATATATTAACTAATAATTGTTGTTTGATTCTTACACCGGAGTACCATTATATCCTGTGCCCTGATTGCCATGACGGTTTTTCCACCAGTCCTTGATGGCAGGAAGCGAGCCTATCAGGGTCTGTCCCAATCCATAGAAGAAGACCAGGGCTCCGATACCTGCCAGGAAATCAGCTTCCCACCAAGCGAACATGGCGCACAAGCCTGCTCCGAGAAAGGCATTTCTCAATCCCCGCTTCACGAGATACTCATCGCTCTGCTTGTCTATCGGCCGGTCGCTTTCCGGAACATTGATGCCCTTCTCCATTGCCATCTCCGCCAGCTTCATCCGGTCGTTGTGTCTACGCATCAGATAACGGACGATGAGAAATATGATAATCAACGGAGCGAAGACGAACAAGAAGCCGAAGATTACACAAAAGATGATGATGACAGACAGCGCACCGCCACCAAACACCGAACCGATGAAATCGAACGGGTCATCATAGTTGCCCAGACTGTATTTGGAATGATAATCACGGGCATTATCATTGCTTTCATCGTAAACATTATAATCAGCCGTATCCGTACTGGTCGTATCAGAATACGCCTCCAATCCTTCATCCGTTTTATCAGCCGATGCAGTAGTCTTCTTGTCCACCTGCTGTGTGGAAGGTTGATAACGGTGTTTGGGAGCAGAAGATGCCAAAGATAGCTGTGTAGCTCCGATGCTCATGATGAGCGCCAATGTCAATAACGCTTTCTTCATATCTATCAATATTTTTATTGTTTTACCTTGTTATTTATTAAATTTTCTGTCTCTTAGACGCATCCGTTGCCATTTTAGTTGCAAAGAAACGAAAAATTTCTTATTTTTGCAAACAAATTAAAGAATATACACATAAAAATGAAGACATTACCAGAAGATTTCATCAAATATACACAAGAGTTGATGGGCGATGAATTGTTCCAGCAGCTGAAACGTGGCATTACCGAACAGGAAGCCCCAACCAGCATCCGTCTCAATCCTTTCAAGTGCAAGGAGGGAGAAGATGTAAGGATGGAGAATTCTCCCGAAGATGGAGAGCGGCAAGTAGAGGGCGAACCGATTCCCTGGTGTCCTTCTACCGGTCGCTATCTCTCATCACGTCCCAACTTCACCTTCGACCCTTGGCTCCATGCCGGAAAGTATTACGTACAGGAAGCCTCTTCCATGTTTGTGGATCTGGTGATTCGCCAACTTGTTCACGCCCCCGTGATGATGCTAGATCTCTGTGCGGCTCCGGGTGGAAAATCCACAGCCGTGCGTGCTGCGCTGCCTGAGGGAAGTCTGCTCTTCAGCAACGAACCGATGCGCACTCGTTCACAGATTCTAGCGGAGAACATTCAGAAGTTCGGTCATCCTGACATGATTGTCACCAACAATTATCCACGCGACTACAGGAAGTCGAAGCTCCAGTTTGACGTCATCCTCACCGATGTGCCCTGCTCAGGCGAAGGCATGTTCCGTAAGGACGATGGAGCCATTGAAGAATGGAGCCTGCAGAATGTGGACAACTGCTGGCATCTGCAGCGCGAAATCGTGAGTGATATCTGGAACTGCCTGAAACCGGGCGGTATCCTCATCTACTCCACCTGTACCTTCAATGCCCATGAAGACGAAGAAAACATTGCATGGATCTGCGATGAACTGGGTGCAGAACCAATTGCCTTAAGCGGCATTGATAAGAGTTGGAATATCACCGGAAATCTCGTTGGTGCCGGCATTCCAGTATACCGTTTTCTCCCTGGCAAGAGTCGTGGCGAAGGCATCTTCCTTGCCGTACTCAGAAAAGAGGGAGAACCGGAAATGGAGAAGGAAGATAAGAGGAAGAAGAAAGACAAGAATAAGGATAAAGGAAAGAATAGAGTAAACAAGGGAAAGACTCCGCAGATTCCAACAGACTGGTTGAAGTGTTCCGACTATGAAACGATAGCCGAAGATGACAACTTCTATGCCATTCCAAACCGTTGGAAAGCCATCTACGAGGAGGCTGCCAAGAATCTGAAGGTGATACATGCCGGTGTCAAACTGGGAACGAGCAAGGGAAAAGACATCATTCCCGACCAGAGTCTTGCCCTCTCCGTGAAGCTCAATAAAGAGGCTTTCCCGCAAGTAGAACTGTCCTACGAAGATGCCATCCGCTATCTTCGCAAGGAGGCAGTGAATCTGCCTTCAGAAACCCCCAAGGGTTATGTGCTGGTTACTTACCGCCAAATGCCTTTGGGATGGGAAAAGAACATCGGGAACCGTGCCAACAATCTCTATCCACAAGAATGGAAGATCAAGAGTACTCACGTGCCGGAGAAACAATTAATAATTTATAATTTATAATTAACAATTAATAATTATACATTAAAAAATGCTCAGCATCATCGCCTGCATATCCAAAGCAAATAGAGCAATCGGCTATCAGAACCGGTTGCTCTATCATATCAAATCCGATATGACTCGCTTTCGTGAGTTAACTACCGGACATGTCATCATCATGGGCAGAAAAACCTATGAATCACTTCCCAACGGAGCTCTTCCCAACCGCTGTAACATCGTAGTTTCCAAGAGCAGGAAAGAGCTGCCGAACTGCGAGGTTTACGCTTCTTTGGAGGAAGCGTTGACTGCTGTCACAAATAAAGCAGAAAGAGATAAAGCTGAAGCTGATAAAGCAGGAAGAGATAAAGCAGAAAGAGATAATACGATCATAGATAAAGAGTACTTTATCATTGGCGGAGAAAGTATTTATTCCCAAGCTCTTCCACTTGCAGACAAACTCTATCTCACTCTTGTAAACCAGGAACCGTCACATGCCGATACTTTCTTTCCAGCCATCAACCCAGAAGAATGGGAAGTAGCAGAAAAGGAAATGAGGAATGAAAACGACTTATCGTTCACATTCCTCACACTCTATAGAAAGCAATAAAACTATTCTTCTTCTGTTGCTTCTTCCTCCACAATATCATCAAATCTCTGGATATCTGCCATAGAAAGCTGACGGTTGATAGCCGCATTGAATGAGATGATAGTCTCACTTCGAGACAAGCCCAGAGGCTGCAACTTATCATGTATGATTTCCAGGAGATGGTGGTTGTTGATGGCATAAATCTTGATAAACATATCAAAGCCACCTGTCGTATAATGACATTCTACCACCTCAGGAATCTTCTTGAGTTCTTCTACTACTTGGTCGAATTTCTCAGGTTCCTTCAGGTATAGTCCCATATAAGCACAGGTTTCATAACCAATCTTTTCAGGATCTATAATAAACTGGGAACCCTTGATAATGCCTAGGTTTGATAGTTTAGCTACACGCTGGTGAATAGCTGCACCGCTTACATTGCAAGCGCGTGCTACTTCCAAAAATGGAATACGGGCATCTTGAGAAATCAACTTCAAAATCTGCCTGTCTAATGAATCTAATATTTGTTTTGCCATATCTTCTATTAATTTGCTTGCAAAGATAGCACAAAAATTTAATAACAGCAACTTTTCTAAATAAAAAAATAATAAATTAATATTATTTTTCCTTTTAGACCACATTATTGCCCTTTTTCTACAGCCGAATAACTGATTTTGATAGCTTTTGCCTGTCTCAAAGCCTGCTTCACGTCTGTGATTACTCCCATCTTCGTATCCTTATCTGCCTTGATGGAAACAGTCATCAACCGTTGGTCTTCTGCCGACATGCGCTTCTTCTCTGCTGCCATATAATCCATCACTTCTGAAGCTGTAGCCAACTTGTCATTCAGCTGAATCTGCGTTTCCTTGCCATATTTGCCCTGCAAATCTTTGGTTGGTTTGCCAATATAGATATGGCTTACTGCCGACTTTTTGGTCAATCGGACCAGATTCTTGCCCTGTGGCACCCTGCATTCTACCTTCAAGGTCACCTGTCGCATGTGGGTAACAATCATGAAGAAGAAGAGTACCGAGAATATCAAGTCTGGCAGAGACGATGTATTCAATTCAGGCACATCATGCGATTTCTTTCTGAAACGAATCATGACTTACCTCCTTTCTCCTGCTGTGCTCCTTTCGCTTCCTGCTCCTCAGCATGGGCATCAATTCTTTTATCCTCCTGAGTCATGGCGTTGGCATACGACTCCGTGATGCGCTGAGGACAGACTTTACGGATTTTCTCCTTCTGTTCATTGGTCAGCAGAGCATAATTCCTATGATATTTCTTCTGAGCCGCTTCATTGCGAAGTTGGTCATAAGCCTCCATCAGCTGGTTTTGCATCTGAAAATAGAGATTATAATCTGCATCACGGTCGCTCTCTATGGAGATGAGATGCTTCTTCCCCAGGCGATGCACAAAACGGACGGTTTCATCCTTGATTTGGGCCACCTTCATCGGCTTGTCGTTTACCAGCAGCGTATCGCCTGCAGTCAGATGAATAGCCATCAGGTTATTCTTGTCTACCACCGACTCCTTTCGTTCCTTCTTCTGAGGTTCCGGCGAAGGAAGTTGGCGCAATAATCCCTTATCCACATCCATCGATGTGGTGACAAGGAAGAATATCAGCAGCATAAACGAGATGTCGGCTGTTGAAGTGGTATTCAATCCCGGGGTTTCATGACTTTTCCTTCTTATCAGCATTTTGCTATTTATCTTATAGAACCTATTTCTTTATAAATAATCAGTAGATTACTTCTTCTTTCTGATATATCGGGTTCCGCCAAAGCAGACGGCACCGATGCCTGCCACCAGCATCAGGAGCGATGTGACAACAAACATATCAGAGAGTTTGAGCCAAAGCCAGTCGGCATAGTTCTCACCATTGATGAGCATCGGATCGGAACCTCCCAGCAGGAAGGTAACAGCAAGAACAGCCAGCAGAGAAAGCCACGTGATGCGGAAGATGCGGCGTACAGGAACTCCATTCACCACAGCCTCTGACTTCATCGTACGATAACCCTTAATCATCGAATAAATGGCTAAGCCCACTCCTCCTATCAGGAAAAGCCACATCAGAACGATGAGCACATCCGTAAACAGAGGTGCATTAAAGTCTGGATTCTCATCGAAAGGCATATCATAGCCCACCAGAAAGAACAATCCGAATACCAGTATCGCCAAACCTATCAGAAGATAGAATATGCGCTGAGAGATATTCTCTGCAGACTTGTTACTTGGAACATTAAACTTTGAACTATGAACTTTGAACATTGAACTTGTTGTTTTAAACTTTGAACGATGAACTAGTTACTTTGAACTTTATACAAGATATTTATATTTACTTGCTTTTGGTAATAATATCCATTAAAGTTACAGCCGATTCCTCCATCTGACTAGTCAGATGCTCCACCTTCGAAAGGATGTAGTTATAGAACACCATGAGAATCAGGGCAACGATGATACCAAAGATAGTAGTAATCAGCGCCACCTTCATACCTGATGCCACGATGGTAGGACTGATGTCACCCGCCTGCTGAATCTGGTCGAACGCCATTACCATACCAATCACCGTTCCCAGGAATCCGAGCGATGGAGCCATGGCGATGAAGAGCTTGATCCAGGAGCATCCCTTCTCGAGATTAGCCGCCTGCACCGTGCCATAACCGCTCACAGAGCGCTCAATATCATCCAGTTTCTCATCAATATGCATCAATCCTTGATAGCAGATAGAAGCCACCGGTCCACGCGTATTGCGACAGAGTTCCTTAGCCCCTTCCACATCGCCCGCAGCCATCTTCTGGTCGATGTCCTGCATCAACTTCTTGGCATTGATTTCAGAAAGACTGAGATAGATGATTCGCTCTATACAGAAAGCCAATCCCACGATGAGTGCGATGGCAACAAGCGACATAAAACCAGCGTTACCTTCAATGAATTTCGTTTTAAGAGCTTGATGGAATCCCATGTTCTCCTCCTGAGCCATCATGGGCAGAGAACACATTGCTGTGAAAACTAATATTGCGAAACGCGCAATAGATGTATTTTTCTTCATAATCATATATACCTTATTATATATATAAAGCGGAAAGAGGGGGATTCGAACCCCCGAACCGGTTTTGCCGGTTACACGCTTTCCAGGCGTGCCTCTTCAGCCACTCGAGCACCTTTCCTTTATTTCGGAATGCAAAAGTATCAATTTTTATCCAAAATGCCACATATTCGCTTGCTTTTTACATTTCTTTAACTAGAGATGACATAAAACAAGCGCCCTGAAAGGACAAAAGCATCTATTTTAAAGCTTTTGCCCTTTCAGGGCGCCTTGTTGGTTGCATATTTAACCCAGGGGGTTGCCCTTGGCTAGGAGCTTCTGCCCTTTCAGGGCGTATGGCGTCTCCAAGAGTACAAGCTCGCTAGGCGTCCCGGCGGATTTGCAATCCGCCGTAAAAAAGGTTCGACCTATTAAAACCGGGGGATTTGTAATCCCCCAACAAAAGGAAAAGCATACTCCTTTGCTGCGGATTGCAAATCCGCAGAGCCTAAATAGGTTAGGACATTTTTTAACGCCGGATTGCAAATCCGGCGAGACGCCTAGCGGACTTCCCCGCTTGCGAAAGTTCAGTCCTTTACTTCTCAGGAATAATCTCGAAGATTTCTGCAGAGCCTTCTATCTGAAGCTTGGCAGCCTTCTTCACCAATTCCACCTTGCAGAATGAACTGTCGATGGTGGTAGTGGCAAGAACCTTGCCCTTGGCGTTCAGCTGGCGACATACCAATGATTTGCCTGGAGCCAACTTCAACAGCAGGGTGTAACCCTTTACATCCTTCTCAATACCCATGGTAAGGGTGCCCTTGTTGGTGAATGAGGTGCATGGATTCTCATCGAAACCATACATCGCTGCCTCCAGATTGTCAGCCTCTACTGGGAAGCTCAAACGCTCAGGAGTGGTTGGGTTCACCTCGAAGGTACGAACGGCAGCCCAGTTGCGCTTGTCTGACTTCAATTTCTTGATGCGGATATAACGGGCCTCAACAGGAGAATCAGTCTTCCAGTTGATGATATACTGCTTCTTCAACTCGCCTGTCAGCGCCTTCCACTCCTTCTTGTCAAGAGAATACTCCAAAACTGTGTTGTCGAAGTAATCTACATCATCCACAGAGTTACGGCCCTGGAGGATTCTTACCTCTGATACCTGACGAACGCAGCCCAGATCAGCACCAATCCAGTCGCCTGTATTCTGACCGTTACCCGATGTATAATAGGTGGTAGAATCGTTGTCGAACATTGCCTTGCTCTGGGTGGTTCTCAAAGTGGCATAAGTACCAATGCCCTTATAGAAGGCAGGAACCTTGCCAGTCAACTTTTTGAAGAAGCCAGATGCCATATCGTCCATAGACTGCTCGTAGAATGGCTGCAATACCATGGTTCCAGACTTATGCTTCTCGTAGGCAACCACGTCTTCCTTGCTCATGCGGTTGTTTACGTAGCCCTCCCAGAATGCCTGGTCGTTGCCAGCCTTATATTCCTTGATAAGACTCATGGTCTTCAAGCCACGCTCACCCAACTTGCCAAACTCTGTCAACCATGGGCGGAGTTCCTTCATCAGCAGGGCATTCTTGCAGTTTGCCTCCATCTGGGCAGGTGCATTCTTTACTCTTACAAACTCATTCTGCAGAGCATTGAACTGAGCATCGGTGAAGTTGTCGATGCGGAAGCTCTTGGTCTCCCATGACTCGATGCGGCGATAACCGGTCTCGGTATCGCAAGAGTGCATGGCGAAGGTGCGATATGCCTCGTGTGCCTCAGGAGTGAGATCTACCAGGCCACGCTCCCAGTTGTCCAACGGATTATAGTTGGCGATGTTCCATGCATAATCAGCCACACCATAGAGAGCCAGCTTAGAAGCCTCTCCGTGCTCCATTGGGTTGCTCACGAAACCACAGAGATCCTTGTTGGTCAGGTCGGTCTGCAAACCATAGGTAGGACCCTGCATGATGATATGGCGTGCATAATCGGTTACAGGGAAGTTCCACCAGTAGTAAGCAGGACGCTTGATGCGGGAGTTCACCCAGTCGAGGGTCTCGCGGGTCAAGTCACTACATACCACATCACCCGTCCAGAATACATTGATAGATGGATCGAGGGTATTACCGAAGATAGCCAGAGAACCGGTTGGTTTTGGATTCGCCCAGAGACGGGTGTAATCGGTAGGACACATCACGAGCGGAGTTACATCGCCCTTAGCCTTCACAAACTCCTTAGCCAGGCGGTTCAAGAGTTCAGACTGCTTGACAGGATTGGCACCCTCGCCGGAAATATCATCAAAGAAGATGGCGAAAGAACGCACACCGAGGTCGTACATCAGATCGAGCTTGTGAACCAGGTTCTGATAGTCTTCCTCGTTCCACTTGATATCCTGTCCTGGATGGATAGCCCACACGAAATCTACACGGTTGCGGCGGCAAGCCTGAACGAGTTCGCTGATGTTCTTAGCCTCTTTCTCAGGATAAGGCAGGCGCCAGTTAGGACAGCTGTGATAAGGGTCGTCCTTAGGGCCATAGAGATAGGTGTTCATCTTGTTCTTTCCATAATAGTCGATGAGGGAAAGACGCACCTGATGAGACCAAGGCTCGCCATAGAAGCCTTCTACCACACCACGGTTTGGAAGATCAGGGTAGTCGTTGCAAGTGGTATAAGGCATCTGGCCCTTTGCCATCTCACTGTTTACAATCTGGCGCAAGGTCTGCAAGCCATAGAAAGCGCCACGCTCATCGTATCCCACAATCTGGATACCTTTGGCATCAGCCTTCAGGCTGTAAGCACCCGATACAGGCTTTACTCCTGCTTTAGCAGCAAGCTTCTCACCGAAATCGATGGTCAGGCGAATGCCCTTGGCGTTAGCGGTCAGGAACTTCACATCATCAGCAAACTTACCTTTCTTGTCAATCACCTTGACACCCTTCTGCAGGTCGAGTCGGTTAGCAGCATCCACATTCAGGAGATGTGGTGTAGGGCTCACGATGAGTCCGTGATGATCCAGTTTCTTACCCGGAATCATGTTTACGTCCTGCTTTTCAGAACGCTGGCCGCTCAGATCTTGTGCCTGAGTGCCCTGTGCAAATGCAGCCATCAGGAGGGCTGCCATCAACATTTTTCTAGTCATAATGAATAGTTGGTTTAGGATTTATTTTTATTAAATTTTATATATTTACAAAAGCTTTTGCCCTTACAGGGCGCTTTGCTGATTGCCATTATAACCCAGGGTGTTGCCCTGGGCTAGGAGCTTCTGCCCTTTCAGGGCGTGCTGCTTCTAGAGCTTTGAGTCTTCAGGGCGTGTGGGGCATTTCCCTAGAAGTGAAAGACACTTTCTACATTTTTATTCGTCTGTTCTGCAAACTTTTCTTCGCTCACGTTGTAGGCTTTTGCCAAGGTTTTAAGTACTTCTACCACGAAGGCGCTCTCATTGCGCTTTCCGCGATATGGAACGGGAGCCATGTATGGAGAGTCGGTTTCCAAAACAATGCGGTTCATCGGAACCACGGCAGGGAGGTCTTCACGCAGATGACTGCTCTTGAAGGTAGAGACTCCACCGATGCCCAGCACGAAGTTGTCGAACGAGAGGAGTTCCTCTGCCTCCTTCTGATTGCCGGTAAAGCAATGGAACACGCCACCCGGCAAATCTTTCTGATACTTACGAAGCAGATGCACCATCTCGTTCTGTGCCTTGCGGCAATGAATCATCAATGGCAAGCGGGTCTCTATCGCCCACTTCACCTGTTCCTCAAAAGCCTCCAGCTGCTCATGCTCGAACTCACGGCTCCAATAGTAATCCAATCCGATTTCGCCAATGGCGATAAAGTCAGAAATCAGTGGAGAATCAGCCGTCTGCCCAGCATTTCCCGTCATGCGATGCTCCTCCAGTATCTTCCGGAGTTCAGCCAGCTGCTCCTTCCAGTCTTTCTTCACCTCTTCAGGATGCAAGCCAATCATAGGATAGGCGTAGCCCGGATATTCCCGGCTCAGAGCCAGCACAGCGTGCGTAGTCTTCACGTCGATGGCAGGCAGGAACACCTTACCTACCCCCGCTTCTTTAGCTCGGGCGAAAGCCTCCGCCCTATCCTCATCAAATTCTTCCGCATCAAAATGCGTATGCGTATCTATTACTTTGAACATTGAACTTTGAACTTTATGATTAGTACTGGCGCTTCATCATTTTCTGTGCATACTTTGCCAACTCCTCCTTGCGCTCGGCTGGCACATTCACAGCATCCAGATACTTCTTGCTCTGCTCGAAGTAATAGGCAATCTTTTCCTGCGCCATTTTGTCGATACCAATCTCGTTGTAAAGACGGGTAACGGCAGCCACCTTCTCCTTGCGGTCGAACTCCTCGGCATCAACCCACTTCTGGAGTTCTGCACGCTGAGCGTCGTTGGCATGGTTGAAGGCATTGATGAGCATGAAGGTCTTCTTGTTGGAAGTGATGTCGCCACCAATCTTCTTACCAAATACCTTGGTATCGCCATAGACATCGAGGAAATCATCCTGCAACTGGAAAGCCAGGCCTATCTGCTCGCCAAATTTATACAGGTTCTCGGCATCTTCCTCAGAAGCATCAGCCAGAACAGCACCAATCTTCAGGGCACAAGCCAGGAGCACGCTGGTCTTGAGACGAATCATCTCGATATACTCCTCTTCCTTCACATCGTTGCGTGTCTCAAACTCCATATCATACTGCTGTCCCTCTCCTATTTCGAGAGCGGTGGTGGTGAAGATTTTCAACACCTTGGCAAGATGCTTTTCGTCACACTGTGCCATGCGCTCATAGGCAAGCACCAGCATGCTGTCGCCCGAAAGGATAGCAGTATTGGCGCCCCACTTCTTATGGACGGTCTCGTGTCCACGGCGCAGGTCGGCATTATCCATCAGGTCATCATGGAGCAGTGTATAGTTATGATAAGTCTCCAAGGCAACGGCATTCATCAGAATTTTCTCCGGGTCGTTCTTGAAGATATTATAACTCAGGAGCATCAGGGTTGGACGGATGCGCTTGCCTCCCATAGAGAGGACATACTTTACCGGTTCATATAGCGAATATGGTTTACGGTCATAAGGCAAGTTTTCCAAGAACTCGTTTACCATATTTAAAATTTCATCAGCTGTCTTCATAATTAAATCTAATTTAGAATGTATAATTTATTTTTTTCAGAATGAATCGTTTATAACTGGAACACCACCGGAACGGCAATCATCGTACGGCATACCTTGTTTCTATCCATTCCCGGTTTCCATTTCGGCATCATTTTCATCACCCTCAGTGCCTCGGCATCGAGCACAGGATCTACCGAAGTGCTCACTTTCGTTTCAGCAATACTGCCGTCCTTGTTCACGATGAAGGTGATGACAACGGTTCCCTGCACCTTGTTTTTCTGCGCTGCAGAAGGATATTTCAGGTTCTTGGTGAGCCATTGCATGAAGGCTGACCAGCCACCCGGAAACTCTGGAATCTTCTGCACCACCGTAAATTTGATGGGTTCATCTGCCGAAGCATCAGAATTGTCAATCGCAGTCTCGGGCGCAGCTTCCTTCACATCGGCACCTTCCACCGCTCCCGAACCGTCACCGATAACCAGTTTGCTGGTAGTGGAACTGAGTTTATCGGGCGATTTCACCATCTGCTGTTCGGTAGGTTTCACCTCCTGCGTGATGGCTTCTGATGCAGGTGCCTTCGACATAGCCTCAGCACTCACCATGTCCTTCTGGTCGGGTGGTGTCTGCATGTCCAGGTCTTGTGCCAGGTCCTCAAAGTTATCTGCCAGATCATCTCCTCCCTGCGGACTCTTGTGATATTGCAGTCCCACGAAGAGGAAGGTAAATGCCAATAGAAGTCCAATCAGGAAAAAGGTTACCCGCTTGTCGTCCAATTGTACTTTCTTCGATTTTTTAATTTCCAACATTCTTTCTATTTATCAAGTTTTACAGTCCCCATCGCATCAATTTTAAGACCAGGAACTGCAATATTTCACGTTCAAATTCGTTTTTTCTACGAAAACAATGCAAATTTACTGTATATTATTGAAAAAAGCTGTATCTTTGCCAAAGATTTATAGAATTTAAATGAAAAAAATAGTTTTTTCCCTCGTATTGACGCTTTTTGCGACATTTATGAACGCTCAGGAGAGCCAAACGAGTTATAACTTTCTGCGCTTACCTGTCAGTGCTCATGCAGCTGCCCTCGGAGGAGATAATATCAGCTTGATAGAAGATGATGAAGCTCTCATTTTCCATAATCCGGCACTGCTGACATCGGTGAGCGACAAGACCATCAACCTCAACTATATGAGTTATATGTCGGGGGTGAATGTGGCTTCTGCTTCCTTCAACCGCATCGTGAAGGAGAAGGCGTCATGGGCGGTGTCGGCTCAATACATTGATTATGGCAAGATGAAACAGACCGATGAGAACAACATTCAGCTGGGTGAGTTCTCAGCGAAAGACATTGCGCTTGCAGGCCATTTTTCCTACATGCTTACACAAAAACTGGTGGGTGGCATCTCGGCTAAGTTCATCACCTCCTACATCGGCGACTACAACTCCATCGCCATGGGGGTAGACCTTGGACTGAATTATTATGACCCTGAGCAGGAGCTTTCTGTCTCTGCCGTGGCTAAGAACCTGGGAGGACAGCTCAAGGCTTACGATGAGGAGTATGAGAAAATGCCGATAGACCTGCAGGTGGGTGCCACCAAGCGGTTCGAGAACACTCCATTTCGCGTTTCTGCCACCATGGTCAATCTGAACCATTGGAACAACGGACTGAAGGACCATCTTGTGGTGGGTGGCGAACTTCTTTTGGGTGAAAGTCTGTGGCTGGGTGCCGGATATAACACCCGACGCGCCGAAGAGATGAAGATTTCTACAGGCGAAGAGAACGAGGAGAGCAGTCATGGAGCCGGATGGTCATTCGGTGGAGGCATCAACCTGGAGCGCTTCCATCTCAATGTGGCCTATGGCAAATACCACGTCAGTAGCAGCAGTCTGGTGCTGAGTGTGAATTATAAATTGTAAATTATAAATCATAAATCAGTTAAAAATATGAAGAAGATAACAATAGCAATTGATGGTTATTCATCATGTGGCAAGAGCACAATGGCAAAGGACCTTGCCAAGGAAATAGGATATGTATATGTAGATACAGGCGCCATGTACCGCTCCGTTACGCTCTTCGCCTTACGGAACAATCTGTTTGATGCAGAGGGCAATATCAAGACCGATAAGCTGGAGAAGATGATGCCTGAGATTCACATTGCGTTCAAGTTTAATGAAACAACCGGTCGCCCTGACTGTTTTCTCAATGGCGAACTCGTTGAGAAGGAAATCCGCTCCCTCGAGGTTTCAAACCATGTGAGTCCGATTGCAGCTATACCGTTCGTAAGAGAGGCTCTGGTTGCCCAGCAGAAGAAGATGGGAGAAAACAAGGGCATCGTGATGGATGGCCGTGACATCGGTACCACCGTTTTCCCTAACGCAGAACTCAAGATCTTCGTTACCGCCAGCTCTCAGGTAAGAGCACAGCGCCGATATGATGAGCTGCAGCAGAAGGGAATGCCTGCCGATTTCAAGGATATTCTCAAGAACGTGGAAGAGCGCGACTATATCGATACCCATCGCGAAACCTCGCCTCTGCGCCAGGCCGAAGATGCCATCGTTCTTGACAACAGCCAGCTGACCATCCCTCAGCAGAAGGCATGGCTCATGGAGCAATACCAGAAGGCTATCGCTGAATAGTAGAATAAAAGGAAATACAATCCTGAAAAACAAGGAATATACTTTATAAAAATTAGTTAAAATCAAATATTTTAACGGCAAAATAGAATAATTCATTGACCGTACCTTGTAATAAAAGATAGGATTTACTATCTTTGCACCTGTATAACAAGGTAGTAATGATATAGATTATAAATTTTGAGTTAATTACTGTTTTTTGAAGGTGGTAAGTCCTCGGGAGAAGACCTACCACCTGTTTTGTTTAATTACCCATTAAATTCATTGATAATCTTTTCCTTACATTCTTCCATCAGCCATTTTGGAGTGCTGGTAGCTCCGCAGATGCCCACGGTATTGACGTTCTTGAACCACGCCATGTCTATTTCTTCAGCGCTCTCTATCTGATAGCTGTTACCGTTCATGCTCTTGCATTCCTTGAAGAGCACCTTACCGTTGCTGCTCTTTCTGCCGCTCACGAAGAGGATCACATCGTGCTTGCTGGCAAAACTGGCGATATTCGGCATGCGGTTAGCCACCTGTCGGCAGATGGTATCAAAGCTCTTGAAGGAAGCGCCTTCCACGATATGCTCCTGACAGTATTCGATGATATGATGGAACTCATCCAGACTCTTGGTGGTCTGCGAATAGAGTGCGATATCCTTGGAGAAATCCAGCTTCCCTATCTCCTTCAGATGCTCCACCTCCTTAAATTTCTCTACCACGATGGCATGGCTCTCGGTCTGTCCCACCAAGCCCAGCACTTCGGCATGCCCCTTCTTTCCGAAGATCACAATCTGCGCCTCAGGATTGTTGACATACTGTTTCTTGATGCGTCGCTGCAACTGCAGTACTACAGGGCAGGTTGCATCGATGATTTCTATGTTGTTGCGCTCGGCAAGGGCATAGGTCTCAGGTGGTTCTCCATGGGCACGAAGCAATACCTTCACGCCATGCAACTTCTCCATCTGCTCGTGGTCGATGGTGATGAGGCCCGCTTCATGCAGTCGTTCTACCTCCATACCATTATGCACAATATCGCCTAGGCAGTAGAGCTTACCGCCTTTTTCCAACTCTTCTTCAGCCTTCTTGATGGCAGTGGTCACGCCGAAGCAGAAACCACTGCCGTTATCTATTTCGATCTGCACGGTTTATTTCAATTTATAATTTATAATGTATAATTATTCATTGTACATTATTCATTGTACCTTAATCTTCACTACCACCTTTGCCTGGTCAGGATCGTTTGTAATCATGAGGATACGAGGGGTCTTCACGCGCGATTTCTTCAGTTCGGCAGCCACTGCCGTCACCTTCATCTTCACGGTTTCTCCCGGCTGAATCTTGCTCTTCTTCAAACTTACCTGCAAGCCCATGGTAAACATCTGCATGCTTCTGATGTCGAGTTCCGACTTTCCCTTGTTGGTAAGGGTGATAAGTCCCTTCAGCTTCTTCTTGCCGTTGAAGCTGCCGAGGTTCAGTTCCGTTGCCGATATTTCCAACTTCGGAGCCTTTGCCTTCTGCTCGGCTGTCAACTTGTCAAAGTCAGGAAGGAGGACAGCAGAGACCACGATTTCCTTATCTGGGGCTATCTTATCGCCAGGACGCTCTCCAAGATAGATGGAAGTCTGGTTCAGTCCCAGGTCACGAAGCTTCTTGGAATCCAAGCCCAGTACTACGACGGCTGAATGATGAGGAGCCACCTTAGATGGGGATACCTGTGCCTGAAGATAATTGGGCAGATGCATCACAACCGGCTCCATCATGCGGTCGGTAGGATTGAAGATGTGGATGCGCTGTACAGGACGGTCGCCTCGGTTTACGTCATCAAACTCCACTTCCTGAACATCCGATTTGATTTCGCCCAGCAGCTGGTCATAAGAACCGGCAAAGTCTACCACGCTGCCCACAACCTTACCTCTCATCATGACGATGAAAGGCTCGTCAGAGGCATTGCTGTAGAGGCATATCTGCTTCATGAAGGTACCCATCTGCTTGGCGTCGTAGACTGCCTTGACCGTAAAAGTCTCGCCTGCAGCAATCTTCTTCTTCGGATATTCCACCGTTGTGCAGCCGCAGCTCTTCAATACGTTATTGATCACCAAAGCCTTGTGGCCTTCGTTCTTCATCACGAACTCAGCAGTTACAGGCTTGCGGAACACCACCTGTCCGCAGTCCACCACCTCGTGCTGGGTTGTTATCTTCTGTGCCGATGCCGGCAGCGCCAGCAGCGCTGAGAGCATCCATATATTCATCCGTTTCATACTATTCTATTTTAAATTATCAATCTATAAACTTTTAACTATCAATTGTTAACTTTCAATTCATAAGTCTCTGTGCGACCACCAAATTCCGGACTGTAGGTACACTCGGCGGTGCAAGTTCCGCTCTGATAGTCGCCCTTTCTATCCACGTAGTATTCCATTTCTACGATGTGCTTACCTTTAGATAAACGATCGAAATAGAAATTTGTTGCATGATCTCTTGGAGAAACATAGCAGCCTATGCCCCATTGATAACCGCTCAACTGGTTGACCGGTTCCAGACATGCCGCACGCTTATCCGTAATCTGCACAAAGTCGTAGTCGCGGTCGGCGGTGATGATGAGCGTTACCTTCACCTTCTCGCCTACCTTCGCCTGCGCCTTGCCCTTACCCTCAGATTCGGCAGGAACGATGACACGGCGAATCTTGATGCCCGACTCCATGGAACCGATTTCGCTGATAGGCTGCTTAAACTCTGCATAGACAGCACCCCAGCTGGTATAATCGCTCTTTTTGTCGATGCTCAGCTTAGATGCCTTGCCCGTCTTTTCGGTCTTCACATAGCCCAAAGTAGTGGAATCCTGCGGCATCGGCAGCAGCTTGCCGTCCAGTTTCAGAACGGCATTCTCAGCCTTCCTGTTCCAGTTGCTCTCATTGCCCTTCATAAAGGCATAGACAGCATCCACGGTGTTCACCGGCGTATCCCAAACCTGGGTGCGTTTCGACATCAGTAGCCAGCGCTGCAGTTCCTCGATGGTCTGCTTGTCGTTCGGTTTCAGCATCTGCATCGCCTCTATCACGGATACCTGGGTAGGAATCTTGTAATTTCTCCAGCTGTAGAGTGCCTTACGGGTATCGTAGTAGCGGCCCATCTCCTCACGGTAAACGGCATATTCGTTCACGCTCTGCAGATATTCGCCTGCCTTCTCGCGGTAGGCAGCATTCTGCTGGCTGTTTCTGGCGAGTACCACGGCAGCACGCGCCTTGCCATAGATGGAGAAATCACCCGTCATCTTCGACATCTTTTCCAGGAGATAAGCCTTGTCAGCTTCCAGATTCTGCTTCATCTTTCTGCCATCCATCGAAAGGATGTAGAGATAATGCAGCGCCTGTTCGCTAGGACTCACCTTCTGCTTTTTCTCCTCCTGTTTCTTCATTTCTCTTACTTCCTGTGCTGTCTGCCAGGAGAGATAATCAATGGCGGAAGTCAGCA
>ERZ780167.1249-NODE-1249-length-22962-cov-16.462348_pt1 | contig 22962 bp, 15 predicted proteins | sample MGYA00510982_ERZ780167 | MGnify/ENA primary metagenome ERZ780167 (study PRJEB29588, sample SAMEA2146107) | human gut metagenome | biome: human gut; feature: human-associated habitat; material: faeces | place: Denmark | collected 2008/2010 ... | reverse complement strand
AACATATTGACGGGATTATATCTGATTCTTCCCAACTTATGAGCAGGGAGTTTGCTCAGATATTTGCGTAAATCGATTTCCTCCATAAATCTGTCAAACGTGAAAACCGGATCTGTGATATCTAGGCACTCAGAAAAAAATGCTGGTAAAATTCCCTGTTTGGGAGTACTATAATACACAGTTAGGTTTTTCATTGCAGTTAAATTCTAACACAAAAAAGGACTTTTGATTCACAAAAATCAAAAGTCCTTTTTTGTGTTCATGGAGCTATTATTTCACAGCCCCTTTTTGTATGGTGTCAGACGGATAGACTTGGAGACATCAGACATCTGCGGTTTCTGGTATTGTCATTCTATCGCAAAAGCGACGGACAGTACGATCTCTTATGTGAAAGAGGTGGGACGGGAAGCAGTAATATCTGACTGAACGAAAATGGTACGTGGCGGCGAGCTGAAAAGCTCGCCGCTTTTATTATGGGATATCGGCAGGGGAATGGGGATTCGCTTTGGGGAATTTCTGGGAAAATACGCACTTACATTTCTGAAACTCATAGATATATAGAAATTTGACAATATAATCGGGGGGGGGTAAACTAACGATTAAGAGTTGCTTTATGCTGGAAAAGGAATTTTATGGGAATATTTATTCATTTTTAAGAGAAGACCATTATTGTTTTATCTGATTTCTGAGAGAGGGGATCTGTATGAAGAAAATGAATGACGTATTGCAGCGAAAAGTCCTGTGTGCACTTCTGGCTGTAGCGGCTATGGGGGTAAGTGTCAATGTAGATGCTGCACATAATTTCTATGTAGGTGATAAAACTTATAATATCCAAAATAGGAGCAAAACGTCCGCGAAGAATTTAGAAAGAACGGTAGAGGATTCTGTTAGGGATCAATATGCTGGGTTACAGATATCAGCGAACGGATACGGCACCGGGAGAAGTGCGAGTGCTACTTTAAAAAAGAATTTGAGTATTGATATAACTAACACTGGCACTAATGCGAATAATAATGTAGGGATTACGGCTGGCGTTCATTCTGGTGTGTCTGGTAGTCCGAGCGATAAAACGCTGACGGTTAAGTCTGTTTTGGGGACAGCGAATGAGTCGGAAGTGAATATTAAGGCTAAAGGCAACCAGTCTGTCATGGGTATCTTTTTGGAAGGCACACCGAAATATAATGGACCGCAGATGACCATAAATGGTAAAAATTTAAATGTAAGTGCGGAGTCTAAGGGGTATTATGCCCATGGCATTTATGTTGCGAACAACACTTCCGATCTGGGTGGAAAAGATACCACGAAGCTGGTCATCAACTCCGAAAATACGGTGATCCATGCCAAGGCAGATACGAAAGAGCATGAAATCGGGATTGCCACTTATTCTCAGGGGCAGGTGGAAGTGAATGGCAATTTAGAAGTCAATGCCGCCAATGCCATCGTGACTCGCGGCGGGTCGACGATTTCCATCAATAAAAATGGCGATAAAACGGTAAAAATCAACGGCGATATTCTTTTTGATTACGATGCTGCTACTTCGGGCACCAAGGTCGATGCGGACGTCTCTATCAACCTTAATAATGCGGACTCCGTTCTCAATGGTAATATTTATGTGAATGGGAATCCGGTCGGCAGCCTTGCTGATGTAGACGGTATGAATCTGAATATTGCCAATGGGGCACAATGGAATATGACGGGCGACAGCTTCGTCAATCACGCGACAGTCAAAGGCGGCGGTCAGATCCAGGTGGGCAAGGATGTAACAAATTTCAAGGCGGATGAAGTGACGCTGGATGACGGTGAACTTAATGCCTCTGGTGGTAATACCACCATCACCGAACTCAATGCCAGCGGGGACGCTAAAGTCAATTTGGATAATGCAAATTTGTCCATCGCTGGCGGCAATGCTGCACTTTCAGAATTCAACGCTAGCGGTACTTCGTCTCTGAATGTGTCTAATGATGCAAAAGTGGACGTTGCTGGCGGAGATGCCACACTCGATAGTGTAACGACCAGCGGGACTTCTACACTGAAAATCGGCTCCGGTGCTCGCATGAAATCCACGAATGGGCTCAAAATAAACGACACCTCTCAAGTCATTTTAGATGTTGGTTCGGATGTGGAGGGGGATTTGCGTCTGGATGAAAACGCAAAAGCCAACGTAAAAGGCAGTCTGAAGGGAAAGTTGCTGAAAGCTGATGGCACGGCTTTGGGTAAAGACAAAATCGCTGAAACTTTGGGCATTAGTGATGGTGAAGATGTCAAATCCAGCATAGAACTCAAGAAAGAAAATCAGCATGTAAAGATGCTGGTAGATGAAAACGGCAATTTTATCATCCAGTCCACGGATATGAGTGACGCAGGGACGGGCAATGTCAAAGTCAGCGCCCTCGGCACCTGGGACGGGAATGGTAACTATACGGCTGGCGGCGACTATAATGCTAATAAAAACAATATCACCAATGTAAACACCTTGGAAGCGCAGAAGATCACCTTGGGGGGAAAAGACCTGCAGTCCACACTAGATGGCATGGGCAAGAACATTGGAAAACTGCAAACTTGGACCGGTGAAGGTACACCGCTGACTAACGGTGCAACCAACCTAGCTGCTGGTGTGAATGCAAACACCGCGAATATTGATCAAGAAGTAACAGATCGTGAGAATGCGGATAAGACACTGCAGAAGAATATTGATCAAGAAGTAACAGATCGTGAGAATGCGGATAAGACTTTGCAGGAGAATATTGATAAAGAAGCAGTCGCTCGTATCGCAGGAGATCATGCACTGAACAGCCGAATCAATCAGGTGGAAAAAGATGCGACCAAGGGCATCGCGCAGGCGTCTGCTTTGGCTGCTCTGCACCCATTGGACTATGATTCGGAAAATAAATTCGATGTGGCAGCAGCAGGCGGCTTTTATAAGGGGGAAAATGCATTCGCTCTGGGAGCTTTCTATCGTCCGAATAGAAATGTAATGTTTAGCTTGGGGACTTCCGTCTCCAGTGGAGATAATGCGTACAATGTAGGTGTGACCTTCAAAGTTGGTCACGCGGCTGAAGTACGCCGTCCATCGAAAGGCACCGTGTCCGATATCTTGAAAGATATACAGGAACTGAAAGAGAAACAGATGCAGCTGGAGAAAGAGAATGAAGAGCTGAAAGCCAAGCTTGCTGCTTTGGGAAAGTAAGGGAACACTGATTAAGGAAACGCTGATTAAATCTGACAACGATTTAATCAGTGTTTCCTTAAATCCGACTCTGCGATTGAATCAGCATTTCCTAAGATAATCAGACTAGGGTGTCTATACGGTAACACATGGATCGCTTCGCGGGGAAAAGAGATCATGAGAGGATAGTCTTTCATGATCTCTTTTTGTTGAAAATTTGGAAGAAAGATGACTCGTATCATGATCCTGAGCGAAGGGGAGAGCGCTTTCCATCAGAGACTTTGCATGGCAAATGAAGAGTAAGGAAAACGACGACTCGGTAGGGTATGACCACTGAGGCAATAGTCACAAGTCTCTAGGGAAACGCTGATTCAATCGCAGAGTCAGATTCCACAAGAATTTTAATACATGACTTCGTCATAGCCTTCCTTACATAGCTCGCTATTCGCGTCAGGCTATTCCTCGTCATGTATAAAAATTCAAGAGTAAAATCTGACAACGGTTTAATCAGTGTTTCCCTAGAGAAACCATCTGGCTGACGCAGAAGTCCATGGCGGAATTGTTTGGCGTCGGAGTGTCGGCAATCAATAAGCACTTGAAAAATATTTTTACAGAAGGCGAATTGAAAGAAGAAGCAACTATTTCCAAAAAGGAAATAGTTCAAATGGAAGGAGCTAGAGAAATTCTGCGTAAAGTGGATTTTTATAATCTCGATGCGATTATTTCTGTTGGCTACCCGTGTCAATAGCCAGAGAGCGACGCAATTCCGTGTGATCCGTGTTTCCTTTAAGCACCTGCCAAAACCGTGACCAGAAAGGATGAAAACCATGCCATTCCAAATCATTCGAAACGATATTACAAAAATGAAAGTCGATGCCATCGTGAATGCCGCCTGCCCGACACTCTTGGGCGGGGGCGGGGTGGATGGCGCGATCCATCAGGCGGCGGGGCCGGAGCTCCTCGCGGAGTGCCGGACGCTCCATGGCTGCCAGACGGGCGATGCGAAGATCACGTCAGCCTATCATCTGCCTTGCAGATGGGTGATTCATACCGTAGGGCCGCTCTGGCATGGCGGTAGCCATGGGGAACGGGAGCTTCTAGCCTCTTGCTATAGAAAATCTTTGGCACTGGCGGTGGTGTATCGTTTGGAGTCCATCGCCTTTCCGCTGATTTCTTCCGGGGCCTACGGATATCCGAAAGAGGAAGCGCTTGAGGTGGCGGTGGATACCATCAGAGCCTTCCTGAAGGATCATGATTTGGATGTGTACCTGGTGATTTTCCAAAAGTCTGATTACCAGCTTTCAAAAGGGCTTGTGGAGGATATTTCTTCTTTCTTGAATGAGGCGTGGAAGGAAAAAAAGGATGCGCATGCCCGTGAGGAAGAGCGTCTGGACTCCGTTTCTGCTGAATTGGAAAGTATGTACCTGGAGGACCGCTATCCGGAGTGGGGGCTTCTTCCTTGTCCATGGGAAGAATCGAGGCGCCTTAAGAAGCCTGGGATTCAGGGGAGGATCGAGCGGGTAGAGTGGCAGATCGAGCGGGTGAACTATAACGAAACTCATCTTGGGGATTTCTTTGTAGACTCGAAGCGAGAGGAGCCATTTTTCTCTGAGTTAGAAGAAAGTTTTTCTCATATGGTACTGCGTAAAATCGATGAGAAGGGCATGACGGATCCGGAATGTTATAAGAAAGCCAATTTGGATCGGAAGCTTTTTTCTAAGATTCGGTCCCATGCGGATTATCAGCCCTCTCGGGCAACGGCGCTCGCTCTGGGGATCGCCTTGGAACTCCCCCTCGCTGAATTGCAGGAGCTTTTGGGAAAGGCAGGGTATACCTTGTCTCATGCCCGAAAAGGCGACCTGATTGTAGAGTATTTCGTGAAAAAGGGAATCTATGATATCTACCAGATCAATCAGGTGCTTTTTGATTTCGACGAACCGCTTATATAGTGAGAAGTGGCGGTGCGATATTTGAAAGCGCCGCCTTTTTAGGAAATATGACATTGTCCTATGACGCGCTGATGGAGAACCGTTATTTTACCAGTCACCAGTAACTGGTATTGCGATTTGTCAACTTATGGACTTAATTAGAAGTGAGGAGTGAGAAGTGCTGGAAGGGGCACACAATTCATATAGTGCCCCAATATCCCTCATTATATAAAACGACTTGTTCATCACTTATATAAAACTCCACGGCGCTTCCTGATTTTGTGCGCCGTACCTTCACTCCTCACTCCTCACTCCTCACTCCTAATTTAATTCTCAAATCGAGTTAAAGACCAGTTATATAGAAAACGTAATACTAGCCATCAGAAGATTCATTTGTCGCTTTCCAAGCGACCATTTTAAAAGAATAAAGGGATATACTAAGACTGCGAAAGAGTCACTGACGAAGTGATATCTGGCAGTCTTTTTTTGCATCAGTGACTAGTCACCGCTTATTCGCAAGGAGGACAACTATGAATAACCAACTGACCGAACTTGTTTTCATCCTGGATCGCAGTGGTTCCATGCACGGGCTGGAGAAAGATACTCTGGGCGGGTTCAATTCTATGATGGAAAAGCAGAAAAAGGGAGAAGGAAATGCATTGGTCACCACAGTCCTCTTTGATACAGAAATCGACGTCATTCATGACCGGCTGCCCCTGAAAAGCGTGCGTCCCATGACCGAGGAAGACTACGTGGCCGGTGGCTGCACCGCCCTTCTGGATGCAGTAGGAAGTACCATTCATCGCATTGGCACTGTCCATAAATATGCCCGCCCAGAGGACGTGCCGGCCCATACCCTCGTGGTCATCATTACTGATGGAGAGGAAAATTCAAGCCGCTTCTATGACTACGAAGACGTGAGACATATGGTCGAAAGAGAAAAATCGAAATATGGCTGGGAGTTTATTTTCTTGGGAGCCAATATGAATGCCATTGAAGCGGCAGGTCATCTTGGCATCCATGAAGATCGTGCGGCGCAATTTTTATGTGATGAGGAAGGGATTCAGAAAAATTTTGAGGCAGTGGATGACTTCTGTGACCATTTCGTAGAACCGATCTCGGTAGACTGGAAGAAAGGAATAGAGGAGGACTTCAAGAGACGGGGAAGGAAATAATGGGGGCAACTGATGACTAGGGATCAGGGTTCGCCCCCGGGGCGTGCCGCACTTTTTAAATGAGAGATGAGAAATGGTGGTGCGGCGCATAAAATTAGAAGCGCCGCGGAGTATAAATAGGGCGATGCCCGAAGGAAGGCGGGATAACAGGTTTCCCGTTTTTGTTTCCTGACATCGTCCGATTGACCGCGAATGACAAAGATTTCTCGCTTCGCTCGAAATGACGATACGAGAGAAAAGTGACGGTGAGATATGATGAGAAAATGGTTATTACTGGTATTGCTTTTTCTATGTCCCTTGTTTCAAAGTGTGGATGCCTTTTGGCTCGTATCTTATCAGACGGGAGAACGGTATCAATATGCAGGGGGTGGCATGTTTTTTGATGAAATGAGAGGACAGTATGTGAATATTCCCATCGTGGAGTTTATGGGGGATCAGGCACTTTCTGCCAATGGGGTCCTCTATGAGGTGGAGATGACGCCGGAAGAGCAGATCGCGATGATGAAAGCCATGTCGAGGCAGCGGTAATTGGAAATGGGGGAGAATATATGGATTTAAATCAGCAAGTCACCATAGCGAACGCGGTCATGCGGATTGTTTGTGGAGATAGCCGTTCCTATTATGTGGGACGTCCTGTAGAAGAGATGAATCCTTTGATCAAGGCAACGTTTGATTGGGGTGGAAAGCAAGGGTGGTCAGCCGAACAGATTCCGCAGTATTTCGGTGATTCGTTCCTGGCATATTTTAGTGGGATATTAGGCATCCGGTATCGATGTGCGTCTCTTTGGCTGCATCGTTCCTACAAAAAAGAGGATGCCGATTACATGGATGTTGCTATACGGTCTTTGATAGAGGGGGCTGGATTCATTCCTGAAGGAACTTCTCATATATTCTCTGCCATGATAGAAGCCTTTCCTTCGGAGAAGTTTGAGGCTCTTTTTGTGGCAGATAATTCAGCGAGGGAAATTATGAATCGATGCGATGCTGATTTGGAGGCGCTTTCAGAATATCATCCTTTGCCAGAACTGCGTAATTTCTTCATTTCTCGTTTACAGGGGGAGTTTGAAATGCTTAATGCGCTTCCTGTATTTCGCAAAGAAGGATGCTGGTTTTGGATTGGCCTGGCAGGAATTGTGGGATTTATTCTCTACCTGATCTTTTAGCATAGGTGAATTAAGGAGAAGAAGGCAATGCAAAAAATTATGGTCATTATGTTATTTTGGCTCCTTATGCCATTTTACTCTTGGGCTATTTCTTTAGAGGAGATACAGAGTCATCCAGAACGATATGTAAAGAAAACGCTGATTCAATCGTAGAATTCGATTTCACATGTATTTTCATACAACGCTTCGTCATAAGCCGCCTTAAATAGCCCGCTATTGAGACAGATCCCGTGAGAGGTGCTTCTCTGTGAGCCTCCTTCCCTGTGAAGGAGGCTTTTTGCTTTGTGAGATTTCCGTATTCTTCATATCGCTATGCTTTCGGAAAGCGGTGGATCCTTACTCTTCACTGGCGAGCAGAGCTTTCATTCCCAATCAAGGGACGGCACGCCCCGTGGGCTAACCTGTCACCCGCAGACCTTCGGGCATCGCCCCGTTTCGTCATCCTGAGCGGCGAGAAACGTCGTATGTGAGATAACGAATGCCAGAACAGCTGCGAACTGAGTCGAAGGATCTCGGCGAAGCCTCCACCTTCATTCCTAATTCCTAATTCGAGCAGAGCTTTCACTCGCAATCAAGGAGCAGTACATCCCACGGGCCCCCCCCATTGTTCTTTCTCTTTCTTTCCGATACAATAAAGAAAATCGTTTTCCCACTTGTTGTAAAAGGAGACCGCCTATGACTTCTTTCCTGCTCTTGACGGCCATTGTGATCTTTGCCTGTGTGTTTTTGAACCGTGTCTCGGACAAGCTCGGCATCCCTGTGCTTCTCGCCTTTATCCTGCTCGGCATGTTTTTCGGCTCGGATGGTCCTATCAATATTGCTTTTGAAAACTACAACTTTGCCGAAGAGATCTGCTCGACCGCACTCATTTTCATCATGTTCTACGGGGGCTTCGGGACGAACTGGTCTATGGCAAAGCCTGTCGCCGCCCCTGCGATCGTGCTTTCGAGTGTGGGCGTCGTCGTGACAGCCCTTTTGACAGGCGGATTCATCCACTTCATCCTAGGCGAACCATGGCTCCTGAGCTTCCTCATGGGGTCGGTCATCGCCTCGACTGACGCTGCATCCGTCTTCTCCATCCTCCGTGCGAAAAGGCTGAATCTCAAGTATCACACCGCCTCGCTCCTAGAAGTAGAGAGCGGCAGTAACGATCCCGCCGCTTACATGATGACGATCATCTGCATTTCTCTCATGCATGGTTCCGCTGACCTTTGGGGGACGCTCATGCTTCTCGCAGCGCAGATCGTTTTCGGGCTTGCCTTCGGCTTCGTCATCGCAGCCATCTCGAAGTGGGCGCTGAAAAAGACCGACTATCTCACAGGCGGCTTCGACATGGTGCTTTTGACTGCCATCGCTATCTTTGCCTATGCCGCTCCCGCAATGCTGGATGGAAATGGCTACCTCTCCGCCTATATTGCCGGCATCATTTTAGGAAACAGCGATTTTCCCGGAAAGCGCTCGATCGTTCATTTCTTCAATGGCGCAACGAATCTCCTCTCCATGATGATCTTCTTCCTGCTTGGGCTTCTCTCCACGCCATCGAAGCTCCCTGAGATCGCATGGCCTGCCTTCCTCATCGCGCTCTTCCTGACCTTCGTGGCAAGGCCTCTCGGCGTCTTCGCTCTCCTTGCCCCTTTCAAAACGCCCGCTGCCGCAAGCGCTCTGATCTCCTTTGCAGGCCTTCGCGGCGCCTCTGCCATCGTCTTTGCCATCGTCGCTTATACGCAGGCGCCGGTGAATGACATCGTCTTCCATGTCACCTTCTTCATCGTTCTTCTTTCCATCCTCTTTCAGGGCGCGCTTCTGCCTCTCGCAGCGAAGAAGCTCTCTATGATCGATCATGAGAGCGATGTCATGAAATCCTTCACCGACTACACGGAAGAGATGCCGGTACAATTCATCCAGTTCACCCTGCCCGCGGGGCATGCGTGGTGCGGAAAGGCACTCTCGGAGATCGCATTTCCTCCTGAAACGCTCGCCATCCTTCTTTCCCGCGGCGCCGAGAAAATCATCCCGAATGGCGACACGAGGCTCTCTGCCGGAGATACGCTCGTCCTTTCCGCTTTGAGCGTCGCTCCTGTCACAGGCCTTGCCCTCTCGGAGATCCATGTCACGAAGAAGAGCCGCTATTACCAGAAGAGCCTCTCCTCTCTCCGCCTCCCCCACGGTCATCTTGTCGTCCTCATCCTAAGACAGGGAGAAGTCATCATCCCGAAAGGAGATACCGTACTCGAAGCGGGAGACGTGATGGTGATGAATGGGAAAAATTAGGGACTGGTGACTGGTAGCTAGGGACTAGGAAATCCTCGCGACCGGTTCAACATGTTCTACGGGTTCAGCGGGCTCAGCGGGTTCAGCGGGCTCAGCGGGTTCAGCGGGGAAGGTGCGGCGCATTTCGTCATCCTGAGCGGAGAAAAACGTCGTGTGTTAAAAAATGGCTTATCTGAAATAGGAGAACTGAGTCGAAGGATCTAAGCGCCGCAGAGTTTTAGATAGCGCTTCGCGCCGCCGTCATTTCGAGCGTAGCCGAGAAATCTCTATGGCAGAGCGCTCATTGCCTGATGTGAGACAGCACCAAGACAACGTTTTTCCTCGGCGCATACACGCTGATTCCCGCAGGGCAGTAGAGATCCCTCGGCTACGCTCGGGATGACGATGCCGGAGAATCCCAGTCACCAGTCACTCCTAATCCCCAATCCCTAATCCCTAGCCACTCCTCCCTGCTTTCAAATTTCGAAGGAAAGAAATCCTCGCGAGTTGAGCAGACCCCTGGAGAGGGGTCGCGCCAAAGGCGCCGGATAGAGTGCCCGCAGAGGCGCAACTCTACGTAGCTGTCAGCGTCCCATCTGCGTGAATCGTTTTTCAGTGATCCTCAAGAGGCCTACTGGCCGTTCTGCAGAAATCAGCCTCTTCGAGGCAGTCTATCCCTGGCCTTCGGCCTGCCCCTTCTCCAAGGGGCGACGCATTTTACGTGATTCCAATAAGCCGCAGCGCTTTCATTGTATGATGCGCCGCATCACCATTCTTCATTCCTCATTTTCTCCTCCAAATAAAAAAGCGAACCCTTGCGGGTTCGTTTTTTTATTCAGCGATTACTGCTGGCTTTTCTTTACATTGGCACTCTTATATCTAGCCTGACGGGAAAGAACCATCTTTCTCATACGGATGTTTTCCGGAGTGACTTCGACGAGTTCATCATCATTGATCCATTCGAGCGCCCCTTCCAGCGTGAACTTGCGGCATGGCGGCAGCTTGATGGCATCATCAGAGCCGGAGGCACGGGTGTTGGTCAGATGTTTCTTTTTGCATGGGTTGACATCCATATCCTGATCACGGGTATTTTCACCGATGATCATGCCTTCATAGACTTCGACGCCCGGTTCCAGGAAAAGCTCGCCACGGTCGAGGACAGAGTTCAGGCCGTATGCGGTGGTGGTGCCGGATTCGAAAGCCACGAGGGAGCCTCTGGTTCTGCCCGGGATATCACCCTTGTATGGCGCATAACCCTGGAAGACATGGTAGAGGATACCTGTGCCGCGGGTGGTGGTCAGGAGTTCATTACGGAAGCCGATGAGGCCGCGGGCCGGGATGGAGAATTCCATCTTCATATAGCCTGCGAGTTCTTCCATGGAGATCATTTCTGCTTTTCTCGGTCCAAGACCTTCCATGACAGCGCCCATGAATTCCTGCGGTACTTCGATGGTCAGACGTTCGAGCGGTTCGCACTTCTGTCCATTGATCTCCTTGAAAATGACCTGCGGCTTGGAGACTTCGAGTTCGAAGCCTTCACGGCGCATGGTCTCGATCAGGACGGAGAGGTGGAGCTCGCCGCGGCCGGAAACCTTGAATGCATCAGATGTTTCCGTGTCTTCTACACGAAGAGCCACATTCGTTTCGATTTCCTTGTAGAGACGGGCACGAATATGACGGGAAGTGACGAAGTCACCCTCACGGCCGGCAAATGGGCTCTTATTGACATGGAATACCATGGACAGGGTCGGTTCGTCGATGTGAATCGCCGGCAGTGCTTCCGGGTTCGTCGCATCAGCGACCGTTTCACCGATATTGATATCTTTGAAGCCGGCCATAGCGATGATGTCGCCAACCTTCGCTTCATCGACAGGCGTACGTTTCATGCCCTGCCAGTGAAAGAGCTGAGCGATATGGTCGCTTCTGATCTTTTCGCCATCGGTGATAGCGACAGGCATCCCCTGCTTCGCAGTACCGCGGGTCACACGGCCGATAGCAACCTTGCCGAGGTAGTCATCCGCTTCGAGCGTGGTGACCATGACCTGCAGGCCGGCATCCGGTTCGCCTTCCGGGCATGGGATATACTTCAGGATCGCATCAAAGAGCGGGTCAAGGTTCTTGCCTTCATCATTCATGTGGAGCTTGGCGATGCCGCTTCTGGCCGATGCATAGAGCAGCGGGAAATCGAGCTGGTCATCGTCCGCATCGAGTTCCATGAAGAGCTCGAGGATCTCGCCTTCGACATCGGAAATACGCTGATCCGGACGGTCGATCTTATTGATGACGACGATCGGCTTCAGCTTGTGTTCCAGCGCTTTTCTCAGGACGTACTTCGTCTGCGGCATCGGGCCTTCATGAGCATCGACGAGGAGCAGTACGCCATCGACCATGTTCAGGATACGTTCAACTTCGCCGCCGAAGTCCGCATGCCCTGGGGTGTCGACGATATTGATCTTCACACCGTCATGCATGACAGAGGTATTTTTCGCCAGGATGGTGATGCCGCGTTCACGTTCCAATGGATTCGAGTCCATGACGCGTTCTGCGACCTTCTGGTTATCTCTGAAAATGTGGCTCTGCTTCAGCATGGCATCGACCAGAGTCGTCTTACCATGGTCGACGTGAGCGATGATGGCAATGTTGCGGATATCTTCTCTTTTCATTTCTTTCCTTTTCCCCCTCGGGCAACCTATTGCGCCTAGGCGCACTTTTTTGATGATGACTTCACGCTATAGTGAAGCCGTCAAGTTATCATATATTCGGAAATACAATTTATTATACCACGTATACGCAAGAGTGGGAAAATAATTTTTTCGTGAAGGCTGAACCATTCGCCTGAACGCCGTATGCACGCTCTCCGATACGTTGTTTTCTATTGCCCGTTTTCATCCCATCAACGGTGTCATGGCCGACGAAAAGCGCACTTTATTTCAGTCAGGATGACGATATGGGAATATCATTTCTTCACTACACCGTCATGCCGAGCGGACAGTTCATACCAGAGGAAAGAGCGGCGATCAAAGGGGCGGATGCCATCGGTATTTTTCGAAAGGCGCCTCTCATCCAGGTTTCCTATTCCATCTTTGCGGCAAGCTCGTCCCATTTCTCATAGAGAGCTTCGAGCTTTTTCTGTGCTTCGTCGTACTCGGCGGCGAGATCTGCATAGTTGTCCGGATCCATGCTCATCTGCGCGGTGTACATCTTGACCGTCGCTTCAAGGCGACCGATCTCCATTTCCACATGGCTGAGCTTTTCCTTTTCTACGGCTGAGACTTCCTGCTTCTTCTGGTGTTCCTTCTCAGGCGCAGCCTTATCTTCCTCCGGCTCTTCTTCTACAGTCTCTTCCCCGCTGCGGTCTTTTTCAAAGGCTTCGAGGTCGAGCTTTTTCTCTTTATAGTAGCTGTAGTTCCCGAGGTACTCGGTGAGCTTTCCATGTTCCATTTCTACGATGCGGGTCGTGATCTTATCTAAGAAATAGCGGTCATGCGAGACGACGAGTGAGGTGCCGCCGAAGGCCTGGATGGCCTGCTCCATGATCTCCCTCGTAGGGATATCGAGATGGTTCGTCGGTTCGTCGAGGATGAGGAAATTCGGTTTCTCGAGAAAGAGGCACAGGAGCGAGAGACGTGCCTTCTCTCCGCCGGAGAGCATGGCGACCTGCTTGAATACGTCATCACCGCGGAACAGGAACATCCCGAGGATATTTCTGGCTTCCTTCTCCCCGAAATTGAAGGTGTCACGCACTTCGTCAAGGACGGAAAGCTCGGGGTGGAGTCGCTCCTGCTCCTGCGAGTAGTAGCCCATCTTCACATTATTGCCGAGCTGGATGATGCCGCTGTCTGCCGTCTTTTCTCCGGTGATGAGCTTCAGAAGCGTGGTCTTGCCCGCGCCATTCGGGCCGATGAGGCCGAGTACTTCCCCTTTTTTGATGTGAAGGTTCAGATCCTCAAAGATCAGATGATCCTTGTAGGAGGCTTTCGCACGCACGATGTCGAGCACCTTCTCCGCACATTCCTGCGGCGGATCAAAGTGGAAACGAAGCGTCGCCTGATGGACAGGCTTATCGAGACGCTCGAGGCGGTTCAGCTGTGACTGGCGGCCGCGCGCCTGCTTCGCCTTGATGCCTGCCTTGTAGCGTCGGATATACTCTTCCGTTTCCTTGATGTGCTCCTGCTGCTTGTCGTAAGCCTTCTGGTAGGCTTTGTCCTGGTTCGTCTTTGTCTCCAGATAGCGCGAGTAGCCTCCGCGGAAGCTTCGGATATGATGGTTCTCCAGATCGATGATCCCCGTCGCCGCCGCATCTAGGAAATAGCGGTCATGGGAGATCATGAGGATCCCGCCTTTGTACGAGCGCAGGTAGTCTTCGAGCCACTCGAGCATACCCATGTCGAGGTGGTTCGTCGGTTCGTCTAAGAGAAGGAAATCCGGATGGCGCACGAAGGCGGCGGCAAGGTTGATACGGACCTTCTGCCCGCCGGAGAAGGCGTGGATGTCTCTGTCCCAATCCTCCTCTCTGAAGCCGAGCCCGGTCAGGATCTTTTTCGTCATCGACTCATAATCATAACCGCCCAAGAATTCAAATCGCTCTTCCGCCTTGCCATACTGCTCAATGAGCTTCTCATCGTCCTTGTGCTGCTCGAGCTCTTTTGTCAGCGCTTCGATGCGATCTTTATAAAAGAGGACATCCCGCCACGCCTCCTCCATTTCCTCGCGGATGGTATGGGAGGTGTAATTGAAATCCTGACGGAGGTAGCCGATGATAGCACCGTCGCTCGCCTTGACGGAGCCTTTATCGTATTCCTCGTCACCGCGAATGCATTTCAGGAGCGTCGTCTTACCCGCGCCATTCGCGCCGACCAGACCGATGCGTTCCCCGCTTCGGATGTCAAAGGAAACATTTTCAAAGACAGTCTTGATGCCGAAGGATTTCGACAGACCGTTGATACGTAGAATTGCCATAGTAATACTCCGTGGCCGGCATGTAGCATGTCGGTCTATAAAAATAGTTTATAGGTTCAGGGTTCAGGGTTCAGGGTTAGCCCGTGGAACGTGCTAACCCTCGATTGCGTATGAAAGAGGGGGCGCGGGTTCTACGGGTTCAAAGGGGTTGGTGCGGCGCATTTCGTCATCCTGAGCGGAGAAAAACGTCGTGTGTTAGGAAATGGCTTATCTGAAGCAGGAGAACTGAGTCGAAGGATCTAAGCGCCGCGGAGGTTTGAAACTAGCGGTTTTCTCGTATCGCCAGCCTAATCCCTAGCCACTAATTCCTAGTCACCAGTCACTCATCCCTGCTTTCAAACTTTTTTGGAAATATCCCTTCACCATATCATCATCGAAAGCGCAGCCGAGGGATCTTTCTTGCACTGCGGTCAATATCACATAAGCACATACAGGGAAACGACGCCTTGGTGCTACGTATTCTTCGTTCACACATCCTTCGTTTATCGCTCTGCAAGGAAGATTTCTCACTTCGCTCGAAATGACGATACGGTAATCTGATGCCTCCTAGTCCCCAGTCACTATCTACTAACCCTCTTTATTCGATGACATCCGCCCTGATAAGTATAATGATTTCCGACTCCTCCAGACTTTTCCCATGACTTTGGAAGAGTTTTCCCAGAAGCGGGATGTCTCCTAAAATAGGTACTTTTCGGAAGGTCTTTCCTTCCTCTTTATCGATGAGACCGCCGATAGCCAGGAGCTGCCCGGATGCCAGACGCACCATCGTATTCGCCGAGCGCGTGATGATGCGGTACGCTTTCATCTCAGGGACGAGGTAGGGCGTCGAGACTTCTGCTTCCACATCCGCGGTGATCTCATTATCCGCACTGATAATGGGGGTATATGTGAGCTTGATGCCGGCGTCCTTGTACTCTGTCGTCGTGGTCTTCACGCCATTTTCCATATGCTCTACGATGACCGGGATGCGGCTCCCGATCAGGATGTCGGCTTTCCTGCCATTCATCGTGACGACGTGCGGCTTTGCCAGTACTTTTGCCTTGCCTTTGGTGACCAGTGCATTGAGATTTGCCTGAAAGAAGAAGGTGTAGGGATGCCCGCCCGGCGCACGTCCATAGGAGATCCCGGCATAGCCATCAGGGATCGTGACGTCCCAGCCGCTTTTTTCAATGTTTCGGATCTTGGGATTTCCATCACTGTCGTACTTGATATTTCCATCTTCCCCCAGTACATAGTGCTGCTCCGTCCAGCTGTCACGGTCATAGTCCGCACTGCCGGTGAGGCTTTTGAAATTCCAGTCCAGCCCCAGCTCTTTGGCCGAGCTTTTATTGACTGCGATGACTTCCGCCTCCACCTTCACCTGCTTTTCGGGGATATCCATACCGCGAAGGAGCGCATCCACCTGCATCAGCTCGGCCGGCGTCCCACTCACAAGCACGGTATTGGCCGACTGGTTATAAGACACCTTGCCTTTGGATACCATGTCCGTCAGGCTTTCGGCAGCTTCCTTGGCATTCGCATAGGAAAGGCGGTATGACTTCGCAAAGATGCCGGACTCTTTCTCCGTTACGGCGGAAAAAATAATAAGCGTACTTCCCTCTTTCCGCCCGGCAAGTCCACAGGCCGCCATGATGGATGTCATCGCTTCTTCCGGCGTCACATCATCCAGACTGGCCGTGACCCGCTCCTTCACGTGAGAAGAGAAAATGACATTTTCTCCCGTCATCTCCGCGAGTCCCCGCAGTACCTCTGCCACAGGAGCGTCGCTCACATGCAGGCTGACCTTCTTCTCTGGGGCTGGCGCCACCTGTACAACGGCCTCATCCGGCTTTTTCTCCGGCATCCGGAGATCGCGGGAGGAAAGCTCTTCGGCCATCGTCTCATGTGCGCTGGTATCCAGATCCAGCGCCCGGGCAGAAATACCTGTGCAAAGCAAAAATGCACAGCAAAAAACAGCCCCCGCCGTTCTTATCAGCGGGTGCTGAGTGTGAAAACACCGGAAGCACCGGCGAGTGTGACCGTTTTCCCCTGTATGCTGGAAACATTCCATAGTCCTGCCTGCTCTCCTTCTTTGACCGTGTACGTCACCCCATGGACCTCTATGACCGCTCGCTTCTCACTGCCAAATGACATGACACCCATGAGACGCGGCACATCAGATGCGTACGACCTTTTCTCTTTTGCCGATCCGGCAGAGGAATTCGCCGTGCGAGGCGCAGAAGAAGGCAAAGAAACGCCTGCCGTTTCCACAGGCATCGTCTTTTCCGTCATCGCCTCCATATGGAAGGGGTCAGCAAGCGGCTTTCCCCTGATATAGGATGATGCATCATAGACGCGGCGGCTCTCTTCCTGCGGAAGCATCGAAGAGGAAGAAGCCCCTTCCGATGCAGTCACGGGAGGCATCGCCTTTGGTTTTTCAGGAAACAGCTTCGACGCTGTCCCCATACCCAGCGATCCCCAGAGGATCAGAAGAGCCACAAGGGCAAGCCCCAGCGGCAGTGCCCATTTTTTATCCATGGAGCACCTCCGAAAAAAGTGACCGATACAGGCTCACCAGCCGGCAGGGAAATGCAGATCCGATCATTGTCCGAGCGAATCAGCATTTTCCTAGAATCTAAAATCTTTCGGCATCAGCATGAACTGGGTTTCCCTTTCGATATCATCGTAGCGGATCCAGGCATAGAAGGAATGCAGATCGCGGTAGTAGGTCCAGTAGCGATGGTTCAGGCGGCCATACTTGGTATCGACCGTCCATGCCAGACTGAAGGCATCATTCTTCGTCGGCTGCACGCGCACGCCAAAGTCGAGCGGCTTATCACTGGTGTACGAGTCATAGCGATACGGCGTAAAGCCATTGATTTCACGATCCGTATAATAGACCCAGCCCTGCACGCTGCGGTAACCGCCGGAAAGCCCCATGCTGTAATAGGTGTTTTTACGGATGTTCCCGCCGTTATAGCTGTAGTAGTCTCTCATATAGCCGGCGCGCCATGAAAAACGCATGAATTTCCCGAGCTTCCATGGATCACTGGAAATATAAGCGTCGTAGCTCTTATGCTGTCCTTTGACCCCGTCTTCTTCCCAGTAACCGATTTCCCCCTTCGCGCCCACGTAGAAGCGAGAGCCACCGAGGTAAAAATGCTTCGAGTCAAATTCCAGCGACGGCCGTTTCTTGACCCAGATACCGCCATCATCATTCGTGCTGCTTTCCTCTTCGGCATAGTGGAAATTCAAGCCGCCAACCGGCGTCTGATAGCGCACACCTACATCCGGTTTGTATCCTGCCTTCGTGTACCAGCGGTTTTCCATATACGCCGTCAGATTCATATCCGCATCGAGCGGGATCTCAATGCTGTTATGCAGTCCGAAACCATTGTCACCGTCAAACATCGGACTTGGAATCAGTGTGAACGGGCTGACCCGCTTCTTCTGAAGGGACCCCTTGTACGTCGAAAGTGTCACAAGCACCGTATTCTTCGCCATGAGTCTCACATTATGCGCGATATACTTATCCCCCGGATAAATATCGATGGAGTCCGCTTCGATGCGATAGTCCGGTACCTTTGCCACCGCATGCTTCGTCGTGAAATAGCCATGCTCGATCACTATGTGATTGGCATTCTTGTCATACGTACCGCTTTCGCCCTGAAAATAGTACGTTCCGCTGTCCCAGCCGGACACCTTTTCGAAATGTCCGACAGCGGCCTTCGCGTCATAGTCAGCGCGCGCTGCCTTGAGATCCGTCGTCGGATTCTTCCAGACAAGCTCCCCCGGGACGACATACTTTTGAGAGATCGTATTTCCATAGACATACTCGGTCTGATAGGTATCCATCATGTGCTTGATCTCTACACGCCCGAAAGCTGCCACCTCTCCCGTGGTATCATTGTAGCGCATTTTATCAGCCACGACCGTAGCCGGATGCTCTTTGGAAATCCCGGTATCCGCCGTTTCCTTATTCTTTTTCCTGTCTTTATCCTTTTTGACCGTTTCCCGTGTCTCCGCCCCTTCATAGGAAGGCCGCAGTACACCGTCGCTGACGGAATACTCCACATGGGTGGTATCCTCTGGCGGCAGCTTTGGGGAAACAGGTGCCTCCGCCGCTTCAGCAGCCAGCGAAGGCAGCAGAAGGGCAGAAAGAAGCACCGCCTTTTTCCAGTTATGATTATTCATTTCTCATGATCACGACAGAAGCTGCCTCATTATCGGTCTTGGCGGAGTCTGCCGTTTCCTTTACTGTAGAATCCTTTTCACGGGCTGCTTCCAGTTCCGCTTTGGCGCTGTCACTGATTTCTGCCTTTGGCGCAGGAGCTGCGGTCTCCGGCGCAGCCGTCGCTGTCACCTGATTATCCTCTGCCGCAGTTGCCGCAACCGCAGAAGCGGTGCGCGCGACATGCTTTCTAAGGACGATGTGCGGCGCGCCTTCACGGAGCACCAGCCCCTTCGTCGTGACAGGCTGCGCCGTCTGGATATAGAGCTCGCTGCCAGCGGGGAGCACAGCATCCTTACCTTTGACAAAAAGCCCGCCCACTAGACCGATCGGTCCCAGAGCCAGCGCGCCGATGGCAGAGGCACCGACAGCCGCTGCTTCCATTTTCAGCTTTTCCTTGGCTTCCGGTCCCAGCACAGTCGGGATCGCTTCGTCATCCACAGAGAATACCTGATCGAAGGAGACATCGACCTTGCCGCTGCGGCCAAAGCTTTTCGGGCGGCTGACTTCCGTCACCACGCCACTGCCCTGTGTGCCGCGAGGCAGTACCAGCACATCACCGACCAGAACATCTTCCTGCACCGTGAAGGAGACCGGATCTCCGACCTGGCTCGTCTTGCTGCCCACATCATCATTCAGTGCCACTTTGAAGACCGTATCCGCCGGCAGCTGGACCGTCTTCATTTCATAGTGCTGGTCTCCATAGACTGCCTGCTCCAGGCTCTGCATACGTTCATCCAAAGCCCCCTTCTTCGCTTCGCCCAGCACCGCTTTTTCCAGATGATCCATGCGGACCGTCAGATTATCCGTGCTGATCTCATCCGTCAGATAGTATTCCATCGCATTCATGCGGTTCGAAATCGCCGGAGTGCGATCGTTGTCATTTCTCACCACATCCGCATACAGATTGTCGATACGATGATCAAGTCCACTGGCCGATGTATTTCCCACGCCGTAGATCACATTATCCGCCTGATCCGCACGGCCGATGAGAGACCCGCTCTGCACCGAACCATAGAGGACTTCATCTACACGGTCGATCTTTTCCGCCAGCGTTGCCACATCCTCTGCCATGACAGGCATCGCCATCAATGCAGCCAATCCCGCTGCCAGTAATGCTTTTCTCATATATTCCTCCGAAAATAATCAAATAGTAAAAGTTCATGGTTCAGGTGACCGCTTCTTCTTATGAAGACAGGGCTATATCCGAAGGACTATGGAAAACCGGGTCCTCCCATCCATAAGCCGCTTGGTCTCCCGGCCTTTTCCAGCGCCCATCACACCCGAACATCGATCACTGCCGACACGCCAACGCCCTGCACACGGGAGAACGAGGTCGGATTCACACTATCCATCGGGATGAGCCCCTTGATACGGAACAGCTTGTCATTCCAGCTGATCTCCAACTGCCCGACCGCCTTCACCTTCTCTACCTGATCGGCATCGCCGATGACCTGCGCGGCCCCGATATATCCTTTATTGCCAATGCTGACGATCGGCACCACCTTCGTGGCGTAATTCGTGCCGGCGCCTTCCTTCATCATGACTGAATTGATCGCGCTATTGATAGAAGCACCATATTTATCGACCAGTATCGCAATACCGCCGACCTTGACCACACCGCCAAGGACACTGCCCAGATTGAAAGCCGATACCTGCGTCAATGCGCCTGCACCGATCATCGCCGCCGCCAGTGCACAGACCACCAGTCTTTTCATTTTCATCATCATGCCCTCCTTATAGGAAATCAGTTTCACTACAGAAGTTGAACTGCGAGTACCAGACACTCTCTCAAAATCTTCTCTGACATAGCGTCCCGGATACCACAAAGCCATACTCTCTCAGCCTACAGTTATTTATTATTATACCGTCTTAGAGCGGGTTTGTGCAATAAAAAAGCGCGATTTCAGTCATCGCGTTTTCTTGAATATTGAACCGCATCCCTTCCACCAATCGCAGTCAGATAATGTATTCAGATGATCTACGTCCAGACATGTACTATCGATCAAATATCACTGCGGATGTCTGATCGAGGGGATACACTTTTTCATTCGTCCATTCACTGTAGATGTCCCGGCACAATCCACCTTGCTTCCCAAGTCTGGGATCCCTGCATGATGTCCTGCCACACAAAAGGTACCTATCAGTTGCAGCCAGCCTATATAACCATTTTCAAAAAAGACTTCGCGCATGTGCAAATCACTTTTGCCCACACCTCCGTCTTCTGCCATTATTGATAAAAGCAATACCTACGGCGACTTCCTCGTCGTTTCCTTTTTCCAGCGGACGGTAAACTCAAAGAGCCCCGTGCGTATATTCTTCTTCCGACTCTTCAGCTCCGTGAGGCCGCCCCACGCCCTCGTGAGATGACTAGTAAAATTCGAAAGATCGGTCGTCTTCTGCGAAGTCCCTTTCAAAAGGACATCCTCTCCCTCTGCGGAGATCTCCGATAGCACGACACCTTGCGGCATACCATCAGCAAGCAGTACCAGACGCTGCTCCCAGTGCGGATCTTTGGCCTCCTCTTCCTTTAGCATCGCAAGCAGAGCTTCTTCCTCCTCACTCGCCTTTTTCATCTCCGCCCTCTTCACTTTCAATGGAGCCAGCGCCTCATTCTCCGCCAGCTGCGCCTTATCCTCCCGATAAGCCGAAAGAAAGGATGCACAGGAAAAGAGGAAAAAGGCTGCGCCGAGCGCACATGCTCCCTGCGCGATGCGAAGCTTTCGATTCTCCTCCGTCAGAAAAGGACGCTCTCCCATGAGAAGAGGCAATGCCGTCCCCGCATGACTTACGGCAAGCACCACACGCATAGCATCATCCCAGTATCCGCCTTCCTCCAGATGCTCCGTTTCGAGCGTGACTGCCTTGCTCCCCTCGTCCTCTGTCCCTTCTGCCGCAAGAAGAATCAGCTCCTTTTCCAGGTAAGAAAGCCATGTTGTCCGCTCCTTAGTCCCACAGCTCTCCAGCGGAACTAGAAAACATGGAAGAGAAGAGAGCCCATACAGATTCATCTGCCGCCCCATGAACAGCGAAGCCTTGCCCTCATCTGCCAGATGCAGGAGGCGGCTCTCCCAGAGATCCCCTCTACGGAAAAGAAGCATCGCCGAACGGCGGCGCATATACAGAATAAAGTGCGGCCCCTCTTGCAAAGGAATATCCGTCACAGGAAATGCACGGGTGATGGTAAGCCCCGCCTCATGCGCTCCCATCTCCCAAGCCCCGAGATCCACGCGCGGCAATGCATGCAAAAGCGCTTCCCAGCCCTCTTCATCATGAGAGAGCACACGATGGCCCATGGCGATCGCTTCCTCGGTGTGAAAGACGCGATCTGCCTCCCACTCCATTGATTCCGCAAATTCCTCCTCCGTCATCTGCGGATATCTTTTCCTGCTCCATCGAAGCGAGTCCGCATTCACCAAAAGCCAGAGATTCTTCCCCCGAAGTCCGGCAGCCTTCAGTGAGAGGAAACACGCTTTCAAATTTGGCGTATCACCATCGTAGTCCGCCTGCCACTGTCCCAGTCGCTTTCCCTCTACCGTCTCCACAGCGCAGAGCTTCCCCGCCAAAGGAAATACGACCGTCCGCACCCGCTTCTTCTGCCACGCCACGACACGCTCTCGGATCCGGTTCATCAGCTCCATAAAGAGTCTCCTTCCTGAATGACGAAATCATTGTATAGCTATACTCTAGCAGGTTCATAGAAATGCAGCAATGGGAAATATGAATTCCCCATCCATACGCCCAATCCGATGAGAGCCCTTCCGCCCTCGCGTATCATCATCCTGAGCGGACGAAAACGCTCTATGTGTGAAAAGCCTCAGCCAGAACAAGTGGGGACTGAGCCGAAGTATCTCATACCACGCATGTGAAACGATTCCTTCCCTCGTATCGTAGGAGTGACTAGTGACTGGTGACTTAAATGCCACTTCTAGGCATTGCCCCAATAAAAAAAGCGGCGAAGCCGCCACCTCAACCCTGAACCTTGAACCTTGAACCTTGAACCTTGTAAATGATTAGTTTCTTCTCTTAATCAGCAGCTTCCTATCCTCATCCCAACTGTCTTTCATGCCATAGTCACCCTATCCGCCCCTGCGGGGCACCTTCCCCTAGA
>ERZ780167.1247-NODE-1247-length-22983-cov-4.106595_pt1 | contig 22983 bp, 32 predicted proteins | sample MGYA00510982_ERZ780167 | MGnify/ENA primary metagenome ERZ780167 (study PRJEB29588, sample SAMEA2146107) | human gut metagenome | biome: human gut; feature: human-associated habitat; material: faeces | place: Denmark | collected 2008/2010 ... | reverse complement strand
TCTTTCCCCCTTTCAGGGGTCAGAAGCCTGTCATTCCGTCAGATTTTCTTAAAGCTCAAGTTTCCGTTGTCACGGGGCATGAACGAGAAATTCCCCAGCTGCAAACTGTGTAATATCTGGGTGTCCGTCACGTACAGCTTGCGATTGCTGAAATAGGCCACTTCGGCCCCGTCCTGCTGAAAGGAAATGCGGTCGTTGGCGATCTGCAATTCCAGCTCGTTCCCGATCTCCCCCAGCAGGATTTTCCCGTCCACAAAGCGGATGTATTTGCGGATTTCTTCGAATTCTGCATCCGCCCCGGCGGCCACCGCGTCGATGTCCGCCCGGAAGGTGGTGAACTCGATCTCCACGCTGTTTTTGGTCTGCTCGATCTCCGTACTGACGGAAGAGATCAGCGCGTCGGTGTCGTCTTTCAGGTAGTAGTTTTCCGCCACCGCGCTTTTGATATTGTCCGCCTCCACCTGCAAGGAGGCCAGCAAGTTTTGTTCCACGTTGTAGACGGCCTCGGAGGCCCTTTTTTCGGCTTTTTCCACGGCGTGGACAATTTCCCTTTGTGCCTGCCCTACACCAAGCAAAGCCCCTCCCAGCCCCAAAAACGCCCCGTTCAGAGACAGTTTGTTGGCGGCGGGGTCGAGCAGGTTCACGGCAATCTTGCTCACCCGGAAAAGCTGCCCGATTCCGTGGGGCGCACTGGTCACGCGCACCTGTGTTCCAAGGTGGAAGGACGAAAAATCCGCGTCCACCGTGGCCAGATCGGCGGCGGAAAGCTCCACCGTTTCCGGCTGCTTGACAAGCGCGTCCAGTTGTGCTTTGCCCTTGGTGTAAAGGTTTGTCGCTTCCGTCACGTCGTCGAAAACCACCGTTTTGACAATCGTCCCGAACTGTGCTACCGCGTCCGCGTCCGTGATGGTGTCGCTGCCGTCGTTGACGCTTTCCACCGTCAGGCGGGTGTCCGTGTCCTTCCCTTCCGCGTCCTTGAGCTTTGCCCCAAGGGGAATGACCGCCGTTGCAATGTCCGCCCCGTTGCGGACGCGTTTCAGATCGAGCAGGTTTTTCCCAAAAGTGATGGCCTGCGGGGAAAGGACGGTGCTGTCCTGCAAGTAGTCGAGATAATTGATATACCCCTCATGCCGGACGGACACATACCCGCCCATGAGTTTCACCAGCTTGTCTTGCAGCTCCGTCCACGTGTCGGTGTAGTCGATATTCGACCGTACAATGTAGTCGTTGCTGTCCGTGACCGTGATATTTCCCACGGTGAACCACTTGCTTTCCTCCACCTGCTCATTGTGCCTTGTAATCAACAGGTTCAAGTACCCTGCCACCGTGCCGGTGTAGTCGTATGGCCGCTGGATACTGTCCAGCAAAAAGGCAAGCTCCCCTTCGCAGGAGATTTTCTTTTCGTTGTGCCAGCCGGTTTCTTCGTCCAGCACCCGGCCCCGGAACAGCAGATAATCGTCCTGATACACCGTGACGATGCTTTTCAGTTTGTGAATCAGCCCATAATAGGGATGGTCTGCGGGCAGGGTAAAGGCGAAAGACCCGGTCTTGTTTTCTTCCAGCTCCACCGTGGGGGACAGGATCGTCAGGCTTTCCAGCCGGTCGTTGTACAGGGGCAGGCCGTCGCAATAGACCCGATACATTATAGCGTCGCCTCCTGCCATTCAAAGGTGATGCTTCCCGTGCCGGTCACGGTGACGGTGTTAGTGCCCTCCGCAAGTTCTAGTTCTGGCAGGGTGTAGCTGCCGCTGCCCAAATCCCACACGTTATAGCCGTACACAAGGTTCAGGCTGGTTTCCGCCGTGATGGTGATCTCCGGCACGGCACGTTTTCGGCTGTTTGTCAAGGGGATGGTTTCCACACCGTCCACCGCCCTTGTCACAACGGTTTTGGCGGTCTTGTACTTGTACGGCTCGCATTCGCATTCCACTTCAATTTTCCCCACGCCTTTTTCGTCCTTAAAAGAGGACACATAGCAGCGCCCCACATAGAAAAAGCCGGGGTCGCCGTCAAGGGCGATCCGCAGCTTTTTCCCATGCAGGGCGTTTTTCACCGTGGAATAGTGGGAAAGGAAGTCACTCCGGGGAACGATGGTGGAGAACGTGAATTTGTGGGTCACGTCTCCGTACTTCGGCCCGCCGAAAAAGTCCGTCAGATCAATGGAGCCGTCCGCCCCGTCGATCTCGACCACCTTCTTTTTGACGGATGGTGCGCCGATCTCTTTTTCGCTCAAGATCAGGTTTAGATCGTCATAAGAGTGCAGTTCCCCGAAAGTGATTCCTATCATGCCATTATGCCACTTCCTTCCACAGGTTTTCCGTTCCGACCGCGCCAGGCTCCCAAACGTTATTGTCCACAAGGCTTTCCCACGTTTTTCCGATGTGCGTCACCTTATTGCCCTTCATATAAGGGTTCGTGCTGCCAGGCTGCTCCCAAGGCAGGATAGTGCCGCTGGGGTCGGTCAGCACCTTGGCCCACAGGCTGGGCGATACAGAGGGTCGCCAAGAACTTTGTGCTGTGTGATTCGTAAGGCAATGGTACAATACTCCATCATCCAGTGCCCGGTCGCCAACAGCGTACTTGGCCTTTTCATTCCATTTTTTGTATAGCCCCGGCACCTTGAGCGCCTGCGCATCCGTCAGCATGGCCCCGGCCTTGTCCATGAGCCCACGCAGCACCAGCGCCGCGTCGTAGTATTTTCCCATTACTCCGCCACCTCCGTGTTATTTCCCACGCCCAGCAGCTCCAGCGCCGCCTGCATGTCCTCCGCATCCTTCCGGGCCTGTTCCACGGGAGAGAGCACCCGCGCCCCCTCCCGGTAGAAGTCCTGTCCGTCGTAGGTGTCCCCAATGGCTACCGACACGTCCCCACAGCGCACCGCGTCCGGGAAATCCGCCGCGTTGCCGGGGTACAGGATAATGACGTTGGTCACAACGCCGTCTGTGATGATCGCGTATCTCACGCCGCCACCTCCCTGTGATTTCGGACAACCACAATGCCAGAGCCGCCGGTGCTGGTTTTGGTGTTCAGGTATACTCCGCCTCCTCCGTTTCCGGTGTTATCGGCCCCATCTCTGCTGTCCCAGTATCCTCCGGATGCGTAAAGCTCCCCGGAATCCTCGCCGAATTCGCGGGTGGTCGTGCCCTGACCCTTGCCCGCTTGTCCGCCCGCGTTGCCAACGCTACCGTCTCCGCCGTCCGTGCCGCCGGTTGCTCCGTTGGTAGATGCACCGCCGGAACCGCCGTCGCCGCCAGACATCGCTTTGCCGCTGTAGCCGCCCTCAATGGAAGTATTGAAGGCCGATGTGGTTCCGCCGCGTGTCTGAGTACTGCTGCTGTTCGGCTTTGTGCTGCCTGCTCCGATCACGATGGGGTAGTCCACTCCCGCCTGCACGGTAATCTGCCGGGTCGTCTTGGTGTAGCCTCCGCCCCCTGCCCCCAGAAAATCCGATACGCCGTTGGCGTTTCCGCACCCGCCTCCGCCGCCGACTAAGAACACGTCAATGCCTTTTGAGGCGTTCCCCAGTTTGGTAAAGGTCAATACGCCGCTTGTCAGGAATTTCACCCGCCAGTTACCGCCACCGTCGTCAATTAGCTGGTACGTGCCCGTGTACGTGAATTCCGGCAGGCCCCCGCCGCCAGCGCTTCCGCCGCGCCGGGTGATATAGCAGTCTCCCATTATCTCACCACCTTAATTTTGACCTTCAGCGCAGCGTCCGGCTTGTCGGATGCCACGAAGGTGATCTTCCCGGCCCCCGCTGTGGCCTTGAGAATCAGGCCAAACGCATCCTGTGCGGCGGCCATGTCGTCCACCGTGGTCAGGCCGCTCATGTCCACATCCACAAAGGGCGAATCGCTGGCAAGGATGCCCGTCACGGTCGCCTCTTGGGTGTAGGGCGCAGCCGTGCCCGTCCACCCGGCTACGGTCAGGGTGGCGGTGTGCTCCGCAATGTTGACCTTCTCCACGCCGTCATAGACGGCCTGCAAGTTCGCTTCCAGCTCTGCCAAGATGGCGCTAAACTGGCTCTGCATCACGCTGGTGTCAATGCCCGTCACGCCGTCCCGCATCAGGCCGCATACGTCCTCGTCAAGGCGCTCGTCGGTGATGTCGCCCGCGTTGATGGCCGTCGCGCCGGATGCCACGGTGATCTGCGCCACGCTGATTTCATACGCTGCCGCGTCTCTTTGCAGGGCCGGGGCAGCGGGCGAAGCCGCAGCCGTCCCCTTTTTGATGTAGGCGTAGCACTTGTTGTTCAGCATTTCTAGCCGGATACACACCCGGTCAATGCGCTTGTACTGCGCGTCGGCCAGCTCCACGGTCAGGGCCTTGTCGGTGGTGTTGGCGTAGACGCAGCCTGCAAACTCCGCGTAATGGAGCCATGCAATGCCCTTCCCCAGCGTTACGGTCATGGTTCCGTTGGCGGTCACGCCTAATTGCGTCCCAGCGTACACGCCGCTCTGGCGCGTAGCAAACCACAGCTGCGCGTCTTCCGCCGTGTAGGCCGTGTTTTCAAGGGGAAAACTCTTTTCAGCCATTTTTCACGATCTCTCCCTTCACATAATTCAAGGGCTTGTCGCCGATCACTACTTTGATCGTCTCCACCCCTTGCCGGTTTTCGTATTGATATTCCGTGATCCGCGCATCAAAACGCAGGCCGTAGCGCTGGCTTCGGCAGGTCCCTTTGTCGCCCAGCTCGCAACGGTTGCCGAACTCCTCCGCCGATAGCTCACACTCAAAGCACAGGGCGTTTTTATGCGACTGCAATGCCTTGATGCCGGTCTGCTTCTGCCGCGCCTGCCATTCTGCGGTAGTCTCGTCTTCCTTCTGGTCATCGCCGTCCACCAGAAGCTCCCGCCACTGGGCTTCTCCCGCCTCCACCGCCTCCGGCGATACATACTGGTAATAGATCGTCTGGGGGTCTCGGTTGTCCGCGCCCGTCACCAGCGCAACGTTTTTGTACAGGTCGTCGTCCTCGGTCACGGTCAATTTTCTCAAATTCCCATATTCCTGCGAAAACACCACGCCGCCCTCGCCATCCTTGTACGTTCGGTCGGCCCCGTCGTACACCTCAATGACGTGGGTTTTGTTGACCCGGTCGAAGTTGGCCCGTATGCCGTAATCCGTCTGCTCCAGCACCTCCGTTGCCGCCTCCAGCAGGTCTTCGCCCTCGATGCGGCACTCGTATTCCGCCGTCAGGCCCTTTACAGCGGCGGTTTTCACGTTCAGGCCGCGAATATCGCCGTTAATCATTCCGTACACGCCGCTTTCCGCGTCTTTGACGGTGTACGGGTGGGCGACGATTCGCCGGGTCAGCAGATACAGGGCCGTATATCCCGCCGCCGTGATGGTGTTGCTTTCGGTGTCCCGCTTGACGCTCACGATCATCATTGCGCCGGGGCGGTCGGCGCGGTAGAGATACCACCCGCGCCGCAGCAGCCCCGCGTATTTGTCCGTGTCGTACACTTCCAGCGAAAAGCCGCCCTTGTCCTTGTACTGCTCCGTCCACGTCAGGCTGATCCAGTTTTCGATGCGGCCTCGGTAGGTAAACGTATCGTCAAACACATGTAGAATCATCCGCTACACCCCCGCATAGGCCGGGCGGAAGCTGATGCTGGCCCGCAGGCCTTCGCCGCCCTCGTCCGCGTCGGTCTTGATGTGGTTGTCCCCCAAGGCCAGCCGAAAGGGCACGCTCTCGATGTCCAGATACTGGAACCCGTCCGTTTCCGTGCCGTCCGCCGCCGTCAGGGTCACGGCCAGCTCTTCGCCCTCGGTGGAGATGGTCACGCTCTCGCCAGCGCTCATGGTTTTCAGCACTCGCACCGTTTTTCCGGTGTCAATGTCCTGCGTGTAGGGGTTTTTGACCGTCGACAGCGCCGTGAATGTCACCGTCCAATCGGCAGGGGCTTCGCCTTCGTTGGTCACGGTCACATAGCCAACCTGCGCGGCTTGCGAGAAATAAAAGGGGTTCGGGTCGGAAATGTTCCAAGGAAACTGGAATTTCGGTTCGTACCCCACCAAAACCGTGCTTTCTCGGTCTGTTTTGCGCCAGTAGGGAAACGGCGCGTACAGCGAAAAACTGAACTTTGCCCCGTAGGGCTTGCTGTCAATGTCCGGCGAAGTCTTGACGTAGACCTCTATCTCGTACTCGTCATTGTAGATCAGTCGGCCCTTGGCCAGCGGGGCAATGACGTGGATCATCTGTTCCCGCAGCCCGTCCGAAGTCCCGGAAATGGTTCCCTTGATGGTCAGCGTTTTGGGACTGACGTTCTGGTGCTGCAGCACTTCGCCAATTTCCCGGTTGGATTGGGTCGTTTGAAATTCCACGTTCTGCGCCCCATAGGACGAAACGCTTTCGATGTACGGGCCGGGATTCCCGGCGTTGAACTCCACGCTGCCGATGTCGTTGACGTACCGTACTTTGGGAATCATCCGCGCCACCTCCAATCATCCACGGCGTTGCGCACGGCCTGCGCCACCTCGTAGGGGCTGCCCGTGCTGCCGCTGATATTGACGGTCAGATTGATGGGCTGCTCTGTCTGCACAGGCGCTGCAAACGCTCCGGCAAGGGCGGGCATGCGCTCCCCGCGCCAGATGGCCGCTTGAGAAGCAGTAAGCACGGCTTCGTTCTGGTGCAGGCGGGCCTTGAAGCCGTCGTAAGGGACGCGGCGAAGGCCGGAGGCTTCTTGCTGGCCACCGGTTTCGTCGCTAAAGCCAAGCATCACTTTTGCGTTGAGATATAAGCTGTCCAAATACGACTGTAACGTACTCTGCGATTTCGGGTCAGCACTAACCAGCGCTTTGCCGTTCAGATCAAATCCGTCAATATCTGATTGCATGTTGCTTTCGGAATCGTCTGTTGGCTTGACTTCGACTTTTGCCGGATCGAATGTAAGGGTATCAAACAGAGATCGTCCACTCTCCCTTTGCTTTGTACCAGCGTCGTTCAAGGCTCCAAGCGGATCACTTTTTATTTTTTCCGTATCAACACCAATCGCCTGAAATTTTTCTTCCGCGTTTTTGAATGATTCTATGGCAGCAACCAATGCGACGATTGCCGTAATGTATGGATGCGCAGCGGCAGTACAAGTAATAAAAGCAAGTGCGATTGTTTTCAAAACAGCTTGTACCGTATCGCCATTTTCAACTGTCCATTCCAAAAAGCCAAGAAAAGCATCAAGGCCACCGGCGGCCACGTCCCCAATGGAAGAAACAAGTTGCCCGATCTGCTCCTTGTTTTCCCCAATCCAGCCGGAAAAGCTTTCAATGACGGGGGCAAATTTTTCCTGTATCTCCGCCATCTTCGTGGTGATCGTGTTGCTTACATCGTCCCAGTCAGGAAGTTCAATGTTGAATTTTGCCTTGAATTTTTCCTGAATGATGGGGTATACGGTATTGGCCCATTCGTCAGAAATGGTTGAACCGATGCCACGAATCAGGCTTCCGACATTTTTCAAAAAGCCGGGGAATAGCTTGCCGACATTTTTCACGACGTTTTTCGCGGAAGCGGTCAAATTGCCGAACAGCTTATCAATATCCGCGTTCCCGTCTGCAAGCCCCATCACAAGATTTTCCCACGCGGCTTTCGTGGAGTTTATGCTTCCGGAAATGGTGGTTGCCGCTTCTGCTTCTGCGTTCCCGGCAATGCCCATTTCTTCCTGTATGACGTGGATTGCCTCAATGATGTCCGTCAGGTTCTTTATATTGTATTTTTTGCCGGAAAGTTTCTGCGCGTCCTTCAAGAGCCGCTGCATTTCCGTTTTGCCTCCTGAATAACCAATCCGCAGGTTATCCAGCATGTCATAGGTTCCCTTGGCAAATCCTTTATAGGCATTCTGCACGTCTTCCACGTTCGTGCCCATTTTGCTGACGTTGTCCGCCATGTCACTGATGGCCAAATCAGTATAGCCCGCCGCCTTTTCCGTGTCGCCTTTCAGATTGGAAATCAGGGACGCGGAGAAAAGCGTTGCCATTTGCATATATTGATTCGCTGAATATCCGGTGTTCTTGTAGGCTGCCTGCGCGTTTGCAAATACGGTACTTTGCGCGTTCATCAACTGGTTATATTTTCCCTCGACTTCGTCAACGCTTTTCCCGACGCTTTCTGCGTACTCTTCCAGTGATTGACCGCTTGCCCCGAACAGCGTTTCCACGCCGCCGACAAGCTGTTCATATTCGGCATAGCCGCTGATAGATGCCTTTGCCAAAACACCTAAAGCGGCTGCTCCGGCTGTGGCTCCTTTTACGACAGTTTTTCCAACGGAAACGGCTTTTTTCTCGATATTCTTAAAGGTTTTTGCCAGCCCGCTTGCGTTAAAGGAAACCTTGTCGATTTTTTTATTTGCCTCTTCGGCGTTGATTGCTATACGCCCGTATAGTGTGAAAAGGTCTGCCATTCCGTATCACCTTCTTTTTAGTGCTGCGTTTTATGCCGTTTTTTCCATTGTTTTCTTTTTATCACCGCCCTATAATCTTCCAAAAGGAGGTCTCTCATATGAAAAAAATAATTGCTTTAGTTCTTGTTCTATTGTCTTTGGTTTCCGTCACGCAGGCAGAAGAAACATACGACCTTAAATCCCTTACGACGGAAGAACTAGTTGCTCTGAAAACAGAACTTCTATCCCTGAAAGATTCTATTGACCAAGAGCTGGCGAACCGTGGAGAAGGTGTGAAAAACGTTCCCGTGCCGGTCGGCAAGTACACGGTCGGAGAAGATATTCCGGCTGGAACGTATACCGTTACATACGAAGGGGCTATTATATCGCTTGTAACGGTGTACTCCGGGAAGAACGATTCATACGGAACTGGTTACAATCTGTCCGCAAACGGTTCTATTGGGAAGCTGGAACTTTCGGACGGCCAAATCGTCGAGGTTTTATACGGTTCCGTTTACTTCTCACAATATTCCGGACTTGATTTTTAATCAAAAGGGAACGGCCCGCGCCGCTCCCTTTTCCTTATCGCACGTTCCCGCGCCCGGCGTTCCGATACCGTACATTCAGCCCTTCGTCAATGGCCGGGGTAAGTTCGCCCACCAGCGCCCCGGTGTCCAGCAGCACGTCTTTCGGCACGATCCGCCGAAGTGCGTCGATCAATCGCCCGGTCTGCTCCACCAGCAGCCGCCCCACGGCTTCGTTTTCCGCCCGTACCGCCTGCCGGACGTAGCCTTGCAGCACGTCAATGGGGGCTATGGCTTCGGCTCCCGCTTCGCCCACTCCCTGCAGGCCCGCCCGGCTGTTCAGGATGGTGGGCCGGTCGAATACGCCGCCCGCCGCGTTCCACTTCACGTCAAAATTCGGCAGTTTTCCCTTTCCGGCAATGCCGAAGGGGGCCTTGCCCCCGCTGACGGATATTTTCGGGATTTTGAGATCGCTGAACAGCTTTCCGACTTTTAGGGGAAACAGCCCCTTGATCTTGTCCACGGCCTTTTTCACCGCTTCTCGCGCCGCGTCGATCTTGTCCGCCGCCGCCTTTCGGATGCCCTCGAAGGTGTCACGCACCGTCTTTACCGCGCCTTTCAGGCCGTTAAAAGCCTTTTTGATGCCGGAAACGGCCTTGGAGCAGGCGGATTTCAGCTTTTCCCAAAGGCTGATCCAGAACGCCCGGAAATCCTTGTTGTTGTTCCAAAGGTACACAAAGGCCGCTACAAGGCCAGCGATCAGGCTGACCACAAGGCCGATGGGATTTGCCCGCAATGCCGCGTTGAACAAAAGAATGGCCGCTCTGGTGGCTTTCACGGCCTTGGTGGCGGCTTTCATAATCGCGCCCCATTTCAGCACCAGCAGGAAGGAACCCACGGTCACGGTGGCGGCAATGAGGGCCGCTTTCCATGCGTCCACGGTATTCTTGTTGTCCTTCATCCACTTTCGCGCGTCCTTCACCTTTTGGATAAGGCTTTCCAGCTTCGGAACCGCCGCTTCTACCATTTTGGAAATGGCGTTTTTGACGGCGGTCATGATGGGTTCGCCCACCCGGCCCAGCTCCGCCATAGCGCCGTTCAAGCGCTCCTGCGCCCGGTTGGCCTCCATCACGTCATTGTTGGTTTCCTTGTACTGGTCGGATGCGGCCTTGTAGGTTCCGTTCAGCGTTTCCATAATGAGCCTTTGCCGCTCCTGTTCATTGGAACATTTGGCCAGCTTGTCATTGAACTCGTCCTCGGAGATACCAGCCCAGTTCAGCGCATCCGCCAACGGGCCGGTCACTTCGCCCACCTTGGCGGTCTCGTTGGCCGCCTCGGTCAGGCCCTCAATGGGGAGGCTGTCGCCGAAGGTGGCGAAAACGCCGGTGCAGATGTCCGTCCATGTCTGCAAGTCCTTTTCGTTGTCCGTCATGACGGCCAGATGGTTTGCCGCTTCTACGGATACGTCCGTTTCGCCAAAAACCGCCTGCAAGTCCTGATAGGTCTTTTTGGCCGCGTCGGAGGAATGGCCGTTGGTCACAAAGGCCGCGTCCAGCTTGCCCATTTCGGTGCGGTATTCCCGGCTCCCCTCAATGGCCGCTATCCACGCCGTGCCCAGCGTCACCCCGGCCCCTACGACGGCCTTTCCCACCGTCAGGGCAGCCTTGCCGATCTTCTGAAAAGACAGCTCCGACTTTTTCCCTGTGTTTTCCGCCTTGCCTGCTGTTTCGTCCAGCGCCTTATTGGCCTGATCGTTTTCAACCGCTATCGTCCCCAGCAGCCGGAACAGTTCCATTCGCTCTCACCTCACCACACGCCGGAAGGAAAGCGTTCAGGATGCTTTCCGATTCCGCTACAATGCTTTGTACTTCTTCCTGCGTTGGTGCTGCGTGTTTTTCCGGGTCGATGCTGTCCACGAAATCGGGGTAGGACTTGTCAAACACACGATGCAGCCAGACTTCCCAAATGACCTTTTCCCGCTGCTCGTCGTTGTACCGCTTGACCAAGCCTTCCACAAACTCGCACAGCTTCCCGGCCCGGATCATTCCGTCCATCAGGGGATAGGGGTTCGCGTACCTGCGAAAAACGAGGTCGAAAAAATCCTGCTCGTTTATCTGCGCAATTTGAATACCTGCGTAAAAAAATCGGCGAACTCTTCTTTCTGGATGGTTTCCATCACCATCCCGGCGAAGGTGCCCATGGGCAGTTCGGCGATTTCCTTTTCCTTCATGCCGGACAGGGACGCAAGGAATTGATAGAGTTCCGTCCGGCACTCCGGCAGGCGCTCCACTACTAGTGCGGCCACGTCCAACATGATCTGCATTCCCACGGCGGCGGCCAAGTCGCTTTCCTGCTCCTTGCCAGCGTCCGCAATGGCCTTGCGCACGGTCTCGCCGTCAAAGCACTTTTTCAGCTCGCTTAAGCCGATCTTGTTGATGATGCGCAGCACCATAAACAGGTCGTCCGCTTTCAGCGCCCGCAAAGTATAGGTCTTTTCTTCCATCGTTTTTCTCCTTTTCATAAGATGGGAGCAGGGAAAAACCCTGCCCCCTTTTTTACGTTACGCCGCCGGGGTGGGGTAGTAGATATGCCACGGCAGGGTGTCCGCTTCGGCGGTCAGAGGCGCGTAGCACTCAAAGGTCAGCGTGGGAGTAGCGGCCTCCTTGTTCTGGGTTTCCACTTCCCAGCCGGAGGTACACAACGCATAGTCGAACACAACGATGATGGGCGTACCGTCCAGACGCTTGCCCACAAAGCCAAGGTTCTGCACATAGTCGCCCGTCTTGATCATCCCACGGGATTTCAGTTCGGTGTAGCCGGTAGCGGTGGAGGACGCGGCCTCATCCGCAATGACGGTCTTTTTGATCAGGTCGGGGGTCTGCTCCACGGGCTTGATCTCCATGGTGGCGGTCTCGCCCACCTTCACGGCCAAGTCCTTGATCTTGACCAGCGCACCGTCCACGGGCACGTCGTACAGTTCCTTGGTGATACTTACCTTGCTGCCGCCATTGGTGGCGCACAGCAGGGATTCCGCAAAGTTCCACGCGCCGGTTCCGCCGGTGGTCTTAAACTCAAGGCCAGCGTGTACCGTGCCAGCGCCGAAAAGGACGTTGCCCGGAGTGCCCTCCGTAATGCCGGAGGACTTGAACTCTTCACCCAATGCCATATCATTTCACCTTCCATTCTTGGATTTTCAGATTGATCTTGATGCTTTTCAGCTCGTCGTCTCCCGTAGGAACGACAATGGCCGAATCATAAAAAACCGCGATCCCTGCGCCGCTTGGCAGGATCACGGTTTTCGGTACGGCCTGTTCAATTTTTGCTTTGCTTTCTTCCAGCAGGAGCCATGCGCCACGGGTGAAACCCCGAAGAACGAAGGTGCTTTCCAGAAAGCCGTTTTCTTCCAGCGTCAGGGACGGGCTTTCCATGTATTCCCCCACAAAGTAGCAGTCGGGAGGGATGCCGGTCTGGCCCACTTCCCAGCGCATGAATTGATAGTTGATTCCGGCGTTTTCCAGCAGTTCGCCCACGTATTTCAGCGCTTCAATGGTCATACTCACAGCCCCTTCAATCGTTTTTCAAGGTCGGCTTCGGCCTTTGGTTTCACGGAGGTAAAAGCCTTTTCCAGCGTGGCGGCGGGTTTCCGGCCATTGGTGGCGTGGACGTTGGGCTTCCTCGCTGCAATGGCCTTGGCCTGCGCTTCCGTCAGCTGCTTGCCGCCGTTGCCCTTGTATCCGTCCTTGTACACCCACCAGCCCTTGCGCCCGTCGCCGTGGACGGCATATTCGCCGGTTCCGTATTCTTCCCAATACCCTGCTTCCAGCGGAGTGCCGATCTTGGCCTCCCCGGCTCCGTCGTCCACGTCCGCCTTGTACGACTTGCGAAGCTCAATGCCCGCGTCGCCGTCCAGTTGGGTGTTGTCCTTGGCCTGCGCGGCGATCTCGTTTGCCCACGTGTTCAGCCATGCCTTGGTGATATCGTTCAGCGCCGCTTTGACCTGCATAGAGAAATCCTTAAATTCCACGGACACGGTCAGTCACCGCCCGTGTACTTCAAATAGATTTCAAGCTGCTGGTGCATTTCCATCGGGTCATCGATCAGCATCACGTCATAATGCTTCCCGCCGATCACCATGCGGCTGTTTTCCGCCCGGATGCCCTCCGCGAGAGGCTTATAGTCGGACACAAAAACATGGGTGCTTTCCTGCACTTTGGCCGAATAGGCCGTATAGCCGGAGCTGCCGCCGGACAGGTCGAGCCAGCCCCGAAGGGTCTGCGCGTCCGTCCATGCGTTCACGCCCTCGCCAATGGCGTTTTTTGTCGCCGTGCAGGTCTGTATAGTGCCGGTCAGGTTTCCGCCGATGCCCTTCATACGCCTACCCCCTGCCCGAACCGTGCCCGCATGTAGGGAGCCAGAAAGCCCATCAGCGCAAGCGGGTATCCCATCACCGTGTTTTCACCTGTTTGGTCGGAAAAAGTAACAGAATGGCGGGATAGGGATTCGGACGCTAGGCCCACCTTTTCCCTCCGTTCCAGTTCCCATTTCATCAGGTTTGCCACGCCCATTTTCACGTCCGCCGGGTATACCACCTTGGTAACGGTGATTTCGGCCTCGTCGTACAGCTCTTCCTTTACGGTGACGATGCCGCCGGAGGACGTGCGCACGTTGACCAGACCGGCGTTTAACGCGGAATCGGTGATTTGCAGGGTGTCATTGGCCTTAAAAAGACCGATGGTTTCCACCAGCAGGGTTTTGCCGGTGGAGACAGCCGCCGCAGCCGACCGAAAGGCCCGTGCCTGAAAGTTGTTGTTGGTGTAGGCACGGATGAGCAGTTCAAGCGCCAGAAGACGAGCTTCCAGCGCCTGATCCGTCGCGTCCGTGTCCGCCACCTGCCGAAACTCGGCCACGGTCATGATCATAAGGGTTTCCCCCTTACTTCTTGAACTTCGCCAGAACGATCTTTGCGTCGTTGGTCTTGGCGACACCGTAGTACTTGGCGGCGGTTACGTCGGTCTGCTGCTTCTTCGGGAACCACTCGCTGTCCACCTGAATGTCCTTTTTCAGGAAGATGGTCACAGCGGGCAGCTCGTCCTCGGTATACTCGGTTTCGGCGCTGTCCGGTTCCAGCTTGATGATGGGGCAAAGGTAGTACTGGCTGGCGGCGGCAATGGCCTTTACCTTGTTGCCCACTGCCAGCGTCGAGGAGGGATCGACCTTCGCCTGATACTCGGCCAGATTATCCGCGTCAATGGTCACGGTGCCATTGGTGTTGTCCACCTCGTAGGTGACAAGGCGCACCTTCTTGGACTTCTTCACCCACGCGCCCGCGATCCTGCCGATGGAGCCGTTCAGCGCCACACCGGCGGTGAACTTGTCGGCGGACAGGAAGTCGGAATCCTTGAGCAGGGCCGCTTCCTGCGCGGGGTTGATGAACATCACCTTTTCGATGCCGTCTTCCTCGTCCTCGAACTTGGCGATCGCGTCCACAATGCCGCCGTAGGCAATGGCCGCCAGCGCGGAACCCGCATAGACGTTGGTGCCCTTATACACCGCGTCCAGCACGTCGTTGTCCACCTTACCGGCAATGGCCTTGGCCAGCTGCTTTTCGGCCTGACCGATGGGGTTGCCCAGACCGCTGTTCACGGCCTCCTGCGTGATGCCCACGGCCTTCATGGCCTTTTTGATGGTAAAGGTGGTGGTGGAGGCGGTCAGAGTGGAAAGGCCCACTTCCGCGCCCTCGGCCACGTCTTCCGCGTCGCCGATGTAGTTCCAGCTGGGCACGGTCTTGGTATCGCCGGGAACGCCCACCAGAGTACGGTCAACGCGGGCATAGGGGGTCAGTTTCAGCAAAGCGTCGATCTTCGCTTCGATCATCGGCCCCATGACTTCGGGATTGATCATATTCGCCATTTTCGTAACAGCCATTCTTGTTTACCTTCCTTTCGATTCGGTGCTTTGCACCCTTCTTTTGGTTTCAGTTACTCGCCCATGGCAGCGCGGAAACCTTCCGGGTTTTCCTCAAAGAGCTTCGCCCGCTCCGCGTAGGGCTTTTTCAGGATGTCGCTTTTCGTAAGCGCCGCTTCCTCGTCGTTACCCGGAAGCCGGTTTTCAACGACGGTCTTCTTGCCGGAAGCTTCAAACTGGTTCGGGAACTGGGTCTTGAGGGCGGCCAGCTTGTCGTCCCAATCCTTGATCTTCCCGTTTTCGTCAAGGGTGAGCGCTTCGCCCTTGTTTTTCAGCTTGAAGGTCAGGTAGTCCACGTCCACGGCCTTATTGGCCAGCAGCTCCACCTTGATCGCCGCGTCCAGCTTGGTTTGTTCCAGCTCGGCTTGAAGTTGCTGCACCTTGGTTTCGTAGTCCGTCACCTTCTGCTGCAAGCCGTCGTTGCCCTTGTTCGACTTTTTCAGTTCCTCGATCAGGGCGTTGGCCTCGGTGAGCTGCTGGTTTACTCCGTCGTGCTGGGTTTTCAGCTTGCCGTAGCGGATGTCAAGATTTTCCTCGGAGGCCGTGTAAATCTTGTTTTCCTTCATAGCCGACGCGATAGCGGAAATAGCTTCGTCGTTTACGCCGTTGGCTTTCAGGATTTCATTCAGGGTCATATTCTCGTTCCTTTCTTTCTTCGCTTTATGCTTTTACGTGGTTGCGTCACGATGCTCAGAAGGGCTTTTTACATCGCCCCGGATGATCTATGCAAAAGCGGTTTCCCGCCTTATGCCAGTAGTTTTGTCCATGTATTCTTCCCACAGATACCGTCTGCGGAAAGGCGCTTTTGCTTCTGGTAGGCTCGCAGGGCCTTTTCGGTATTGCTGCCAAAAATGCCGTCCGCCTTGCCAGCGTCAAAGCCGTTTTCGTTCAGCAGCCATTGGAGAACTTTCACCTGCGTTCCCCTGCTGCCGTTCCGTAAAGTCTGCATATGCGTCACCACCGTTCCCGATGTGCCGTTTTGGGCTTCGGAGGGGCTTCCCTGCGGCTTTTCCTTTTTGGCGGTGGAGTTGTTAGCCCCGTCAGAAAGAACGCCGGGAAGGGCCGCCCAGTGCGTCCATGTGCGCTGTTTAATGAGCGTCTTCACCACGCCGTAGGCAGCGGAACGGGCCTCCACCGCATAGCCGTTTCCGACACATACGCCCGTATGGGTCATAATGCCCTGCGCGTTGGCATGGTACAGGATCACGCCCGGATCGTCCGGCAGGGTGTCAATGGTGCCCTTCTTCGCCCACGCGGTTTTTCGCCACTGGCTGTTTGCGCCGCTGACAAGGGCCTGTCCGCCAGCCTTGCAGGCGTAACGGGTGAGCTGGGCGCAGTCGTAAGCCTGCTTGCCATAATAGCGGCAGCCGTTGCAGATGGTTTTCTGCCCGTTCAGCACTTGGCAGTAACGGTAAATATTGTCCTTCTGGGATGGGTAGGCGCTAGCCCGTTCCCGTCGAAATTCGGGGGAACAGAGCTTTTCGCCGTACCCGCCCCAGATGTACGCACAGCCCAGCTTGCTTTCCGCATACTCGGCGATTTTCTTTCCTTTAGCCGTTGCCATCGGGATCAGCTCCCTCGGCGGCCTCGGTTTCCTCTTCGCCCTCCTTGCATTCGGGCAGTCCCGCAACGGAGGTCAGCAGGGACAGCACACCGGCCAGCAGGGCGGAAGAACCCACCATGATCCAGTCCACTTCCGCAAGCACGGCGGTGGTGCCGATGGTAGCAACGGCGGTCTGGGCCACGGTTTTAATGGCGCGGATGCCAGCGGCTTTCAGCCATTTCACAAAACAGGGTTTCATTGTTCCCTCTCCTTTCTTTGCATAAGAAAAGCGGCCCCTTTGAACACAAAGGCCGCTTTGTTGGTACTATGTTGGTACTATGTTGGTACTTAAAACTCCACGAACTGCTTTATTTCTTGCGATAAGTCACTTTATTTTTTGCGACTAATTGCGACTAGTCGCAATATTTTCAATTACTGCTGCAATGGTATCATCCCCTTTCCAAGGCATGAAAAAAGCGCCCTGCGCGGCGCTTGTACGTCCTTCCCGTTCGGTCTATAATGCTGCCGGGAAGGGAGGTGAGAATATGCGCGTTTATGCCTGCTTGCTCGGTGAATGGGTAGACATCACCGAAAACGGCACCGTAGCCGATTGCCAAAATCCTGCCAAGTATTTTGAAGAACATCTGTATTATGCAGATGGTTCCTATCGTGCTGAATGCTTCAAATACGATTACGTACATGTGCAGTATAACGGCAAAGACTACCGAATCAACCCGGCGTTCATTCAGATCGTCACTTGATGTAGCTTTGCTTCATCAGCAGGTCAAGGTGTTCTACCTTCCCAAGGGTCGCCTTGGCCTGTCCTTTTTGGTACTCATACTCAATCAGCTTTCGAATTTTGCACCATTGCGAATAGGTCATATCGCCGACAAGCTCAACCAGTTTCAGGCAGCTTTCTACATACCGTTCCTTCTCCATGGCTTTTTCCTCCAAATAGCAAAATTCGTTAATCCGTAACCACTAATACAATGCACGGCCCCGTATACGCCCTTGAAAAAGGCTCATACGGGGCTATTTCCGTTGCCTTTACACCTTCGCGCCGCATCAGTTCAGCGACCAGTTCTTTTGTCGAAACTTCTTTCAGGTTTTCCATGGCCTTTCCCCCTTTGCTTTGTCTTTCCTGCCATACGTCTGCAGCGCAACTCTTCCACTGCCATTTTTATTAGGATTCCAGCCGTCACGGCAATAATGAGCAGTGTCATGGATGCCAGAATACCCAGTGCAGCATCCATCGTATGCCACACTTCCTGCGGCACCTTCACACCGTTTTCTTCCAGAATTTTCAAATAAGCATAATTCATACAGTGCTTTTTCCTCCAATCAAAAAAGCACCGTGCGGGGGCAGGGTGCTTAGTTTACCACTTTCTCAATATCTTCGGGTTTCAGCCAGTCCGTTTCCGTACCGTCTTTTCGGTCTATGTCCGCAAGAAAGGCTTTTCCGTCTTCGAAGATTTCAACGATATACGCATAATCGCCGTCCTTCAAAATAACCTTATCGTATTGCTGAATCTTCATTCCGTCACCTTCTTATCTGTTACATAAACGCTGGTCAGGCGCTTTTTGCCGTTTTCATCAATCCATGCGGTCAGCACGTTTGCCTGTTTGCCGTTTGGGCCTGTTAGCCGTATAACGGATTGATAAAGCATTCCATACCCGACATTGCCTTTTTCAACAAACTTGCTTTCGTCCACGTGGTCAACGATGTTCTGCAACAATTCATCAGCGTTGCTTTGGTCATAACCAAGGGCCAGTTTGAATGCCTTTGCCTTGTCAGGGGCTTTTTTGGGGTCAAGCGCATAGCCGGTTAATTTCTTCACTGGAATAGCAATTTTTCCCTTTTCTATTATACCACTTTTCCCAGTATTTTCAATGGTTTCAGCCGCTTTCAGGTACTTTTCCTTGAACTCTGCGAAACTGTCCGTCTTATCCAGCCCAAAGAACGCCGCCCGCTCCTGCATCACTTTCAGTTCATCCGCATCCAGCGCGGCCCGTGCCCGTGTCAGCAGAGTACAGCGGCAGTTGCAGTCCTCGGCAGGGTCGCCGAAATCGTGGGGGTACATGGCCTTTTTTCCGCCGATTTCAAAGGGCTTGTCCATTTCTCTGATCTGGTGGTCAAGCCCCCGGTGGGTGTCGCGGGTCTTGCCGTCAAGGACGGCTGACCACTGCTTTACCACGTCGGCCCCGGCGGCCTTGGCCTTGTTCGCCGCGTCGAAATTGGCCTGTTCCTGCACCCGGCCCGCCTCCGTGCGCACGATGGTTCGAGCGCGGGAAAGGGGCGCTTTGGTCATGAGGGCGATCCCCTGCGCCATTTCGCCATAGCTGTACCCGGCGGCAATGCCCCGCGTGATCTCCGCCGAAATGGTTTTCTTGAGCTTGCCAACGTCCACGCCAAGGCTTTCATACAGCGGTTCTTTCAGCTTGCTGTCGATGGTCACGGCCTTAATGGCCGCTTCCTGTTCGATGGGCACGATCACCGGCACGTCCTGACGGTGCAGGTTGTACAGGGTGCCCACAAAGCCGTCGGTGTAGCTGTCCCGCAAGTACTTGTCAATGGTCTCATACTCCCCGGCGTGGAGCCGGTCGAGCGCGGCTTTGACCTGCGCTTTGATCAGCCGCTGATACTGCACCTGATGGATCACGTTGGGCAGGTCAGCGTCACCCCGCCCCAGAAGGGACGCTATCTTGTCGTCGATCTCTTCCAGCGCGGTTTCATACTGCTTTTCCAGCGCTTTCAGCACGGCCTTTTCGCTTTTCAGCCGTTCCCGGAGGACTTCTTTTTCCGCTTTCGTCAGCCCGTTACTCACCGGCTCCACCCTCTGTTAAAGCGCCGTCAAGGGCCGCGTAGGGGTCGCTTTCCTCCGGCTTGGGCAGCTTGTCCTTGATGTCCTCGTAGTTGATGTCCAGCTGCTCACAGATGAGCTGGATCATCGTTTCGTCGTCCAACGTCTGGCGGAGGCCCAGCAGGGTGTTGATCTCCACCTGCCGCTTCTGTGCGTCGGTCAGCTCAATTTGGGCGTTGTCCTGCGCATTGGTCATGACCTCGCGTTCGAAATCAAAGTATACGTCCTTCATCTGGTAGTCGGTGCCCTGCTCCGCGTTGATCTCGGAGAGCACCACTTTCAGGATTTTCCGCATGAACTGTTTCAGATGGATTTCCAGCTTGTTGCACTTCAAGTCCAGCAGGGCATAGCGGGACTTGATCACAACGTTGGTCACGTTGCCGTCGCCCATCTGCGCCGAATTGAAGCCCATGCCGAAGCGGTAGATGTTTTTCTCGTCCAGTTCCAGCTTGCTTTCCCGCGCCTGATAGGGAATGTCGATGGTGCGAATATCCACGTCGCCGCCGTCTGTCACGCCGATATGCTTTTTGGTGCGGACGTTCTGCATCAGCTCGTCCAGATTGTCCCCCTGAAAGCCCTTGACCACATACAGGACTTCGTTTGCGTCTTGGATGTTATTGCTCAGGCCGCAGGACATCAGGTCGTAGTCGTCGATGATGTCCTTGACGATCTTCAGGCCGGACACCTGCTTCCGGGAGTTGTCCAGCCGGAAGAAGGGGATAAAGCCGAAGCCCTCATAATAGATTTGGTCGTCCCCATCCTGCCGCCAGATGGTATGCGGGCGGGGGTTGAGCACCGCCGCGTCGTCCGGCACGATGTCCCCGCCGTCCACCTGAACGAAGAAATGGGTCTCGGTCTCGCTCCACAGCTGAATGCGCTTGAGGCGCTTATTGCCCTTGCAGCTGCGGTCAATGTACCAGTAAATGACGTACTTCTTCCCGTCGGAGCTTTCCTTTTCCTTGACTTCCACCACGCCGATGCTGTCCGCGCACTGGAAGCAGATTTTCCCCTCCGCGTTCTTGTAGGCGTACATATATTCAAAGCCCTTGGAAATGGTGCCTGTCAGCACTTCGTACAGTTCGGACGTGAAGTTCTCGTTGTCATTGAAGTAATCGTCCAGAAGCTCCTGCAGCTCTGGAATATCGGACTTGGCAAAGCCGTCCTTGCCGGAAAGCATATATTGGACTTCCTGATCCACCAGTTCCGTGAAAAACGGGTGGCTGATCTTGATGTTGCTCCGGCTCTTGTCCTCCCGGATATTGCCGTCAGCGTCCACGAAAAAAAGCTGATACTGACGGATGTCGTGTTCCCCCTCGTAGTACCTAAGTCCGATCCGGGCCAGCTGCTTTTTGGTGCTGGCCGCGTCGCTGTCCATAAAGGTCTTGATCTCGTCCACCGAAATCATGCCGTCACCCCCTTAGATGATCCACTTACTGCCGATGATGTGTTTTTCCAGCCCGTAGCGCATTGCGTCCATCAGGTGGTTAAAGTCGTCGATGGGAACGTTGAGCGCGTTCCCGAACTTGTCCTTGTCCCACGTGTAATTGCTGATCTCCGTGACGAAATTCACGCATTGCGGGTGGATAATGATCTCCAAGTCCTGAATCCATTGAATGCCGTTCTGGATGCTGTCCTTGCCCTTTTTGGCGGCCTGTGCCCGGATGCCAAGGCTCACCAGCTCGTCAATGCTCTTCGGCTCCGCGCTGTCCGCCGTGATCCGTTCCTTGCCGTAGCCCATGGATTGGATGGTCTCGGCAATGCGGCGGTTGCTCATGCCTCGCTGGTACATTTCGTCGAACACGTACAGGCGCTTGTTTTCCTTGTCCAAAAGGCCGCAGAACAGCGCCGTGGGGTCGTTGGTGTAGCCAAAGTCCAGCCCAAAGCAGCTGACCACGCCGGGCAGCCTGCGCACCGTGTCAAGGTCGAAGCGTTCTTCCCGCCAGCGCTCATACACAAGGCCGTCCACAATGCCCCAATTCCCTTCCCCGGCCACGGAATAGCGGCGGGGATTGCGCACCCGCATATCCTCAAATATCCGCAGGTCGTCCGGGGTCAGCCATTCGTTGCACTGGTAGGTGGTGGTCAGGGCCAGTTTGTTGTCGTCGTTTGGCGGGTCAAAGAAGCGCTTCTTGATCCACGTCTTTTCCGACCACGGATTGAGCAAAATAAAAATCCGCTTGAAGTACCCGGCAGGCACTTCGCCACGGATGGATTCGTCGATCATGTCAAAGTCGGATTCCTTGGTGATCTCGTAGGCTTCCTCAAAGACGGCCCAGCACAGCACCCCGTTGGGCACGGAAATGGAGGTCAGTTTCAGCGGGTCGTCGCAGCCGCGAAACAAAATGCGCTGACCCGTGGGCCGGTACTCGATTTCCAGCGGGGACAGACGGCAGGTGAACCACCTGTCCAGCCCCAGCCGGTGAATGGCCCACCTGCAATCCGAATAACAGGAATCTTTCAGGGTTCTTTCCGTTTTGCGGATGTAAATGGCGTTGGCCTCCGGGTACTGGATCAGATGGGAGATGATCCACAGGGCGGCGGTCTTGGACTTTTTGCTGGCGCGGCTGCCCTTGCAGGCCACGTAACGCCCCCGGAAGTTCCAAAAGTCCGCGTACCCCTTGCCGACGACGGTTTGAAGAGATACTTCAGGCATGGACATCATCCTTCAGCACCAGCGGGGACATATCAACGTCGGCTTCCACCTTATCCGTATAAAGCCCGTAGCGCTTGCCCAGCAGTTCCGCCGCTTTCAGGCGTTCCTTTTCGTCCGGGGCCTTCTGGATGGCGCGGGCCTCGGAACAGCCGTCCCCGGTGCCCTCCACCACCACGATCTCCGCGACGGACTGTCCGCGCATGACCGCCGTCAGGTATCTAAGCACTTCATCCTGATCCGCGATCAGTTCTTTTTCCTTCTCCGCCATTCTTTTTTTAAGGAAGTCCTTAATTGTAGTAATTTGTAGTAACTTGCTTGCATTGGTATTGGCATAATGGGGCGAATACCCCGCCCTGATCGCGGCCTGTGTCGCGTTCAGGTCGATCAGGTATTCGTCACAAAAACGTTGCTGTTTCGCCGTCATTTTCGCCATCCCGCAACACCTCCTTTATCAAATCGTGCTTTCCTCCGGGTAGTCCGGCGCTTGGCGTTCCAGTTCCGCATACAGGGCCTTGACAACGGTCACGTTGTATGCGTCGCTGTGTTCTCCCTCTATGCCGATCAGCTCGCGCTTTTTCAGCGTCCAGCCATCGGCGAGAAGTGCGTTTACTTCTGCGTCAAATTCGGCCAAGTTGTAAACGGCCCTCAATACAGTTCGAATCACGGGGTATCACCTCCCGTGAATTTGAATCCCTGCACGGCCCGGAAATGGCCGCCGAAGCCGGTGCCGGTAGGCTTACGCCCTTTTCGGCTTGCCGAACGTGCATGTGTAGCAATGCTTCTGGCCTTGTTGTCCCCGTACAGCTTGGCGGACACCTGCTCCCATTTGGGGGAGCGGCGAAGGGCCGCGCACAGCTGCGGGTGGGACGTGTGGAAGTAGGTGGGCAGCTTCCTGCCGCGCCTGCCGTTCCCGTTCAGATGATATTTGGCGACGGCATCCAGAAAGCGCGTCCCCACGCCTGCCCCCTGCCATTCCGGCATAGTCACAAGGCGGGTGGCCCGGTAGCCGCCCACGTGGAACCACGGGGAAACCGCCAGATGGCAGGCCCGCTCTCCGCCCACCGTG
>ERZ780167.1238-NODE-1238-length-23084-cov-5.754049_pt1 | contig 23084 bp, 24 predicted proteins | sample MGYA00510982_ERZ780167 | MGnify/ENA primary metagenome ERZ780167 (study PRJEB29588, sample SAMEA2146107) | human gut metagenome | biome: human gut; feature: human-associated habitat; material: faeces | place: Denmark | collected 2008/2010 ... | reverse complement strand
TGAATGTTTCTTCGGGACGGACGTTTTTTTAGAAAGCGCCCGTCCCTTTTCGCCCGCACGCCGCGTGATCGTGCGCATATCATGCGGTGGGGGGAGACTGTCATGGACTATTATCTGTTCGTTGCGCGCTCGGTCACTCACGCCCAGCAAATGGCGGGCGTTTTGAGCGGCGCGGGCGTTTCTGCAAAGATCCGCCGCGCAGGCTCCGGCGTCACCGGACGCGGCTGCGGCTACACGCTGGAGGTCGCGGAGCGGAATTACGCCGCCGCCATCCGCCGCCTGCAGGACGCGCAGGTCGAGCCGGTCAAGATCGTTCGGAGGTAGAGCCATGATCTATCTGGACTCCGCCGCGACGACCTTCCAAAAGCCCCTGAGCGTTTCCTATGCGATGCAGAGGGCCATGCGCACCATGTCCTCGCCGGGGCGCGGCGGCTATGCCGCGGCCAGAGCGGCGGAGGAGACGGCCTTCCGCTGCCGAAGCCTTGCCGCCGAGCTGTTCGGTGTACCCTCGCCGGAGCAGGTCGTCTTTACCTCCAACGCGACGCACGCCTTGAACATCGCCATCCGTTCGCTCGTGCCGGAGGGCGGGCGCGTCGCCGTCTCCGGCTATGAGCACAACGCCGTTACGCGGCCGTTGCACGCGCTGGGCGCGAGGATCAAGGTCGCCGCTTCGCCGCTCTTTGACCGCGCCGCGCTGCTGCGCGCCTTTGAAAACAGCATCTCGCCGGAGCTTGACGCCGTCGTCTGCACGCACGTCTCCAATGTGTTCGGCTTCGTTCTGCCGATCGAGGAGATCGCTGCGCTCTGCCGCGCGGAGGGAGTTCCCCTGATCGTGGACGCCTCGCAGTCCGCTGGCATCCTGCCGCTCGAGCTGGACACGCTCGGCGCGGCCTTTATCGCCATGCCGGGACACAAGGGGCTTTACGGCCCGCAGGGGACTGGACTTCTGCTGTGCGCGCACGACGCCGCACCGCTCCTCTACGGCGGCACGGGCAGCGCGTCGCTCGAGCAGACCATGCCGGACTTCCTGCCGGACCGGCTGGAGGCCGGTACGCACAATATGCCCGGCATCGCGGGTCTGGAGGCAGGGCTGCGCTTCGTGCGGGAAAAACGCGGCAGCATCGAGCGCCACGAGCGCGCGCTGATCGCGCGGGCCGCCGCTGCGCTGCGCGGAATGGACGGCGTTACGGTCTATGCCGCGCGGGACGCCGCGGAGCAGGTCGGGGTGCTGTCCTTCAACCTGGATGGCAGGGAGCCGGAGGAGACCGCGGACGCGCTGGCGGAGCGGGGCTTTGCCCTGCGCGGCGGACTGCACTGCGCGCCCTACGCCCACCGCACGGCGGGAACGCTGCCGAACGGAACGGTGCGCCTGAGCGTATCCGCCTTCACCTCGGCGGCGGATATCGACGCCTTTGCCCATGTGCTGCGGAGCATCGTGCGCGGCTGAAGGCTGCGCTGCACAAATTCATGGAAAATTCATGCTCTTTCAGTTGCTTTTTTTTGCGGATTATATTAGAATATGAATAACTATTGCTTAAGAGGGATATGCCATGGAATTTGTGATGACCATACTCGAGGGCGCGTGGCGTTATGTGACGACCATCCGCATCGCGGACTATCTGGATATCGCGCTGATGGCCTATTGCTGCTATCTGCTGCTCCGCCTCGTGCGCAGCACTCGCGCGGAGAGCTTGGTCAAGGGCATCATGGTGTTTCTGCTGGCGCTGTGGATCTCGCATGTATTCAAGCTCAATGGCATTTACTTTATCCTCAACCATATGCTTGATGTCGGCATCCTCGCACTGATCGTCCTCTTCCAGCCGGAGATTCGCCGCATTTTAGAGCAGGTCGGCTCGAGTAAGCTGCGCTCGTTCATTCCCTTTGCCGCAAAGCAGCAGTCGAGCGCCATTGAAAACGCCATCGCGCAGACGGTGCTCGCCTGCACCGAGATGTCCAAGACCCGCACGGGCGTGCTGATCGTCTTTGAGCGTGAGATCAACCTCGACGAGATGGCGCGCACCGGCACTATCGTGGACGCGCAGGTGAGCAGCGAGCTGCTGAAAAACATCTTCTTCGTCAAGGCCGCGATGCACGACGGTGCGGTCATCATCCGCGACGGGCGCATCCTGGCGGGCGGCTGTATGCTGCCGCTGTCGAAGAATGTGAACCTCAGCCGCGACCTCGGTATGCGCCACCGCGCGGGCATTGGCATGAGCGAAAATTCCGACGCCGTGGTCGTCATCGTCTCGGAGGAGACGGGCACCATCTCCGTCGCCATCGGCGGACTGCTCAAGCGTCACCTCAAGCCGGAGACGCTCGAGAAGCTGCTCATCAACGAGCTCATGCCGCAGACGGAGGAGACCGAGGCGGACAAGCCTCCGTTCTATATCCCGCGCATCCTGAAAAAGCGGAAGGAGGACGACAAAGATGGAGCAAACTAAGGGCCGCAAGGCGTTCTACATCGGCCTGTCCGTCCTCATTGCGCTGCTTGTCTGGTTCTACGCCAACGGCGACACGGAGGTTGAGATCTCTGTCAACGATGTCCCCATTGAGTTCACCAATGAGGATACCTCACTGGCGGACAAGGGGCTGATGCTCCTCTCGTATGAGGAGGAGGCGATCGACCTCAAGCTGAGTATGCCGCGCAGCACCTACTTCAAGCTCGACCCCGGCAAGATCCGCATCGTGGTCGATCTCAGCTCGGTCACAACGACCGGCACACAGACGATCACCTACAGCGTGCTCTATCCGCGCGGGCCGCGCGGCGAGCTGCTTTCGAGCAGCATCACGCAGAAAGAGCCGACCGTCCGCTCGACCACCATTGAGATCGGCGAGCTGTTCCGCAAGAATGTGGAGATCCGCTGCAAGGTAGTCGGCAACGTGGCGGAGGGCTATATCGCCGGCACGGTCCGTATGCTGCCCGAGACGCTTGAGGTGCGCGGCCAGCAGGTCGACATCATGCAGGTGAGCTACGCGCAGGTCACGCTGAACATTGAAAACGCGACCTCCACGGTCGTGGAGCTGCTGGGCTTTGAGCTGTACGATTTCAGCGACCAGCTCATCCGCTCGAACCGCATCCATCCGGCCAGCGAGAGCATCCAGGTGACGATGCCGGTGATGACGGTCAAGGAGGTCCCGCTCACAGTCGAATTTGTCGAAACGCCCGGCTCACGGCTTGAGAACGTCAAGTGGGCGCTGACGCCGATCGACACGATCACGCTTTCGGGCGACGCCTCGACGATGGCGGCCATCGACGAGATCAAGCTCGATACGCTCTCGCTCGCCGATCTCAAGGCGGCGGAGACTTTCACCTACGATATTCCGCTTCCTGACGGCGTGGACAATCTCAGCGGCGTGACGAGCGTGACGCTGACCATCCTGTTCGACGACATCGACTCCCTGACGGTGGACGCCACGCAGTTCGGCTACGAGAACCTGACGACCGAGCGTGATGTGACGGTCGTGACCTCGACGCTGAGCGTGACGCTGCGCGGCACGAGCACGGCGCTCGCGCAGGTGAATGAAGAAAACCTCCGCGTGGTGGCGGACCTGACGAACGTTTCCGACGCGGACGGCGTCTATACCGTCCCTGCAACGGTTTATGTGGACGGGCTGGACGTCGGCGCCGTCGGCAGCTATCAGGTGACCGTGCGGTTGAGCGGCGGAGCGGAAAACAGTACAGAGCATAACTGAAGGAGAACCTATGACCCAGATAGCAACGGTTGAAAAAATATTGCGCGGCGGCAGGGCGGAGATCTCCGTTCCCCGCAAGTCCGCCTGCGGACACGACTGCGAGAGCTGCTCGGGCTGCGGGATGCAGGGCTCGTCCACCCATGCGGTGGCGCTCAATCCCATCGGCGCGCAGGCGGGACAGAAGGTCGTGGTCGAAAGCAGCAACAAGCGGCTCTACGGCGTGATGCTGCTGGTCTACGCGGTGCCCATCGTGTTGTTTCTGATCGGCTACTTTGCCTCCTACGCGCTGACCTCCGAGGGGCTGCGCTATGCCATCGCCATTGCGGCGTTCTGCCTCGGCATCGTGCCGGCGATCCTCTACGACCGCAAGCTGAAGCGCGAGGGCGGGCTGGCGTTCACCATCATACGAACCCTGTAGCGCAGATATGTTCGGCTACGTTCTGCCCTCGCGGGATCGGCTCGACGAGCGGGAACGCGAGCGCTTCCGCGCCGTCTACTGCGGACTGTGCCACACGCTCCGGGAGCGCTACGGCTTTGCCGCGAGCCTCCTGCTCAACTACGATTTCACCCTTTTAGCCATTCTGCTCTCAAGCGGAGACGAGGAGCCCTGCACCGTGCGGCGCTGCGCCGTGCATCCCTGTAAGGGCTGCCGCGCGCAGACAAGCACGCCGGCGCTCGAGGCCGCGGCGGACCGGACCGTGATCCTCTCCTGGTGGCAGCTGCGGGATCACATCGCCGACCACGGCTTTTGGAGCGGGCTCAAATACCGCTTTGCTTCGCTCTTTCTGCGCGGTGCTTCCCGCAGGGAGGGGGAGCGGCTGCCGCACTTCGACGCGGCGGTGCGGCTGCATCTCCAAGCGCTCGCGGCGCTGGAGGATGCGCGCTGCGCCTCTATTGATATGGCGGCAGAGCCCTTCGCGGCGCTGATGGCGGACGCGGCGGCAGACCTCACGGACGAGAAGCGCCGGCGCATCCTCGGTCAGATCCTCTATCAGCTCGGCCGCTGGATCTACCTCATCGACGCGGCGGACGACCTGAAAAAGGATACCGAAAGCGGGAATTATAACCCACTGCTTTACCGTTATCATACGGAAAACGGCGTTCTCGGCGACGCGGACAGGCTCGCGCTGGCCGAAACGCTGGACGCCTCCATCGAGCGCATGGCGAGCGCCTACGCACTTTACGACTACGGCGTATGGACGCCGATCCTGGACAGTATATTTTATGAGAGCCTTTACGGCATCGGCAAAGCCGTTTTGGACGGGACCTACCGCCGCCGCACGCGGACGCGGTACGGTGAACGCAAGAAGAAAAGCAACGAGGAAGCACTATGAACGACCCCTACAAAGTATTGAACGTCTCGCCCTCCGCATCGGACGAGGAGGTAAAGAAGGCCTATCGTGACCTTGCGCGGAAGTATCATCCCGACAATTATCACGATAACCCGCTTGCCGATCTCGCGCAGGAGAAGATGAAGGAGATCAACGAGGCCTACGAGCAGATCCAGAAGCAGCGCAGGGCGGGCAGCGGCTATGGTGCGCCGCGGCAGAGCTACTACGGCACGACGAGCAACGGCTATTCCAGTGCCGACCCGACCATGCAGCAGATCCGTCTCGCCATCGCCCGCGGCGACATTTCGCAGGCGGAGCGCCTGCTGAACGCGGTCAGCGACCACAATGCCGAGTGGAGCTTCCTCATGGGCAACGTCTGCTACCGCCGCGGCTGGCTGGACGAGGCAAAGCGCTATTTCGAGACGGCCTGCCGGATGGACCCGGAGAATCCCGAGTACCGGCAGGCGCTCGCGGCTTTCAACAACCGCGGCTACCGTCCGCAGGGCTATCAGACCGTTTCCACGAGCTGCGGCAACGATGTCTGCTCAAACTGGTGCCTCGCGGCACTGTGCTGCAATCTTCTCGGCGGCGGAGGCTACTTCTGTCTGCCGTGTATGTTCTGATTTGAATGAGGAGGAGATCACATTGGTCAAAAGCATGACGGGCTACGGAAGAGCCCGCGAAACGCGCAGCGGCCGCGATATCACCGTCGAGGTCCGCTCGGTCAATAACCGCTATCTTGACTGCACCGTCAAGATGCCGCGCGCCTACATCTTCGCCGAGGATGCCGTGAAGACGCGGGTGCAGAAGGCCGTCTCGCGCGGCAAGGTGGACGTGTTCATCACCATCGACACCTCGGCGGCGGACGAGGCGGTCGTCAAGCTCAACCGCCCGCTCGCGCAGGGCTACTACAAGGCGCTGTGCGAGATCAACGAGGCCTGCGGTCTTGAGGGCGAGATCACCGCGTCGGCCATCGCCCGCTTTCCCGACGTCCTGACCGTCACCAAGGCGGAGGAGGACCTGGAGAGCGTCGCCGCCGACCTCTGCGCCGTGCTCGATGACGCGCTTGCCGCGTACAATCGGATGCGCGCGACCGAGGGCGAGCGTCTTGCTGCCGACATTGGCAGCCGGCTCGATACCATCGAGCACATCACCGGCATGGTCGAGGAGCGCTCGCCGCAGACCGTTGCGGAGTACCGCGCGCGCCTGACCGCCAAGATGGAGGAGGTCCTGCAATCGACTACCATCGACGAGGCCCGCATTCTCACCGAGGCCGCCATCTTTGCCGATAAGATCGCCGTCGACGAGGAGACCGTCCGCCTGCGCTCCCACGTTTCTCAGCTGCGTACCATGCTTGTCTCCGACGAGCCGATGGGCCGCAAGATGGACTTCCTCATTCAGGAGGTCAACCGCGAGAGCAATACCATCGGTTCCAAGTGCAACGATATTACCATCGCGCGCGATGTGGTCGCCCTGAAGGCGGAGGTCGAAAAGATCCGCGAGCAGGTGCAGAACATCGAGTGAGGAGGGGACGATGAAGCTCATCAACATCGGCTTCGGCAATCTGGTCTCCGCCGAGCGTGTGCTGGCTATCGTCAGCCCCGACTCCGCGCCGATCAAGCGCCTCATTCAGGAGTCGCGCGAGCGCGGTATGCTGATCGACGCGACCTACGGCCGAAAGACCGCGTCCGTTTTCGTGATGGACAGCGACCATGTGGTGCTCAGCGCCATCGCGGCGGAGAAGCTCGCGCAGCGGCTCGGCCTTGAAATTTTGGGAGGATTGGAAGAAAACGAATGAAAACAGGGAAGACCTTTATCATCTCCGGCCCCTCCGGCGTCGGCAAGAGTACCGTGCTCCGTGAGCTGCTGCGGGACCGCGACGACCTCTATTTTTCGATCTCCGCCACAACGCGCACGCCGCGTGAGGGTGAGATCAACGGCGTTCACTATCATTTCATCAACGTCGATCGGTTCCGTGAAATGATCCAGGAGGATGAATTCCTCGAGTATGCCGAGTATGTCGGCAACTTTTACGGCACGCCCAAGCGCTATGTGGACGAAGCCATGGCGCAGGGGAAGGACGTTATCCTCGATATCGAGGTGCAGGGCGCCCTGCAGGTCATCGGCAAGCGGCCCGACACCGTGCGCATCTTCATCGCTCCTCCCTCGTGGGACGCGCTGGAGCAGCGCCTGACCGGGCGCGGAACGGACAGCCCCGAGAAGATCCAGAAGCGCCTCGTCCGCGCCAAGGTCGAGCTTCAGACCGCCGACACCTACGATTACTTTGTCATCAACGACACGGTGGAAAACGCCGTGCGCGAGATCAACGCCATCATGCTCGCCGAGCATTGCCGCCCGAGTGAGCGCATGGAGATATTGCAGTAAGATACCTAATTTAATTTATCAATCATGCCGCGCCGCGGCGAAAGGAAGTAAACGACTATGATGCTCTATCCCGCTATGAACACCCTCACCAAGAATGTCCCCAACCGTTACCTGCTGGTCAACGTGGTCGCGCGCCGCGCCCGTCAGATCGCAGAGGACGCCGAGCTGGAGGGGATCCACCTGACCGAAAAGCCCGTCACCGAAGCCATCAATGAGGTCGCCGACGGCGAGATCACCGCGGCGGACATTGATACGCACATCAATAAGTAAGAACAAACGATTCGCCGGAGAGGGGGAGAAGCATGGAACAGCAGATCGCAAGGATCGCCCTCTCCGGCGTACCCTACAGTGCGGACAAGCTGTATTCCTACCTCGTCCCGCCCGAGCTGGCTGACGCCTGCCGCGCGGGCGTTCGTGTGAGCGTACCGTTTGGCCGCGGCAACCGCCGCACTGAGGGCTTCGTGCTCGAAACGCTGTGCGAAGCGGCGGACAAGCCGCTCAAGCCGGTCTTTACCGTGCTGGACGAGCAGCCGCTGCTCGACGCATCCCTGCTGCGCCTTGCCAAATGGATGAAGGCGCGCTATTTCTGCACGGTCTATGACGCGCTCAAGGCCATTCTGCCCGCGGGCATCTGGTTCCGCTACCGCGAGACCTACCGCCTGGCGGACGGTGTACAGGAGATCGACTTGTCAGCACTTGCCGCGGCGAACCGAACGGATAAGCTGCTGCTTGAGGCCATCACCGCCCGCGGCGAGCTGGAGCGCAGCGAGCTCGAGGAGCTCGGCGGCGCGCAGACGATGAAGCGGCTCAAGCTCCTGTGTGAGCAGGGCGTGCTGTACTCCGAGACGACGGCCATCCGGCAGATCAGCGACAAGTCGGTGCGTATGGTGAGCCTTGCCGTGAGCGCAGAGGACGCGCTCGCCGCGGTCGAGCCAAAACGCCGCAGCGCGCCGCTGCGCTATGCGGCGGTCGAAATGCTCTGCGCGCAGGGCACGCTCTCCTCGTCGGATATCTGCTACTATACCGGCGCGTCGCTGCAAACGCTGCGCGGGCTGGAAAAGGCGGGCATCGTTTCATTTGCCAAGCAGGAGGTCCTGCGTGTCAGCAGGCATGAGCCCGTTGAGATGGCCCTGCCCATCGTGCTCAACGACGAGCAGCAGCAAGCCTTTGACAGACTGCTGCCGCTCATCGCCCGCCGCGAGGCGGGAGCGGCGCTGCTGCATGGCGTGACCGCCAGCGGCAAGACGCAGGTGTATATCCGCCTCATTGAGGAAACATTGGCGATGGGCCGCACGGCGATGCTGCTCGTGCCGGAGATCGCGCTCACGCCGCAGATGATGGCGAAATTTACCGCCTATTTCGGCGAGAACGTCGCCATGCTCCACAGCGGACTTCAGCTGACGGAGCGCTACGACCAGTGGAAGCGCATCCGCCGCGGCGACGTGCGGGTCGTGCTCGGCACGCGCAGCGCGGTGTTTGCGCCGTTGCCGGATCTCGGACTTATCATCATGGACGAGGAGCAGGAGCCGACCTACTGCTCGGAAAACCCGCCGCGCTACCATACGCGCGATGTCGCGCAGTTCCGTTGCGCGCAGAGCGGCGCGCTGCTGCTGCTCGGCTCGGCGACGCCGACGGTCGAGACGATGTATTACGCGCGGGAAGGACGCTATCAAGTTTTTCCGCTTTACAGACGCTACAATGAAAAAGCGCTCCCCGAGGTGTTCATCGCCGATTTGCGCGACGAGCTTCGCGCGGGGAACGAGACCGCCGTCAGCGAACCGCTCCGCTCCGCGCTGGAGGAAAATCTCGCGCGCGGCGAGCAGAGCATTCTCTTTCTCAACCGCCGCGGCAGCAGCCGGATGCTGCTGTGCGGTGAGTGCGGCGAGGTGCCCGAGTGTCCGCGCTGCAGCGTTCCGATGACCTATCACAGTGCGAACGGACGGCTGATGTGCCATTACTGCGGCCACAGTGAGCCGGCCTATGAACGCTGCCCGCAATGCGGCGGCATCATGAAGCACATCGGCACCGGTACGCAGAAGGTCGAGGAGGAGCTGCACGCTCTGTTCCCCGGAGCGAAGGTCCTGCGCATGGACACCGACACGGTCGGCGCGTCGCATGGGCACGAAAAGCTCCTGCGGCAGTTTGAAGAAGAAAAGATCCCGATCCTGCTCGGCACCCAGATGGTCGCCAAGGGCCTGGATTTTGAGAACGTCACGCTGGTCGGCGTCCTCTGCGCCGACGCCTCGCTCTATATCGACAACTACCGTGCGCCGGAGCGCACCTTCAGCCTGCTCTCGCAGGTCGTGGGCCGTGCGGGCCGCGGCAGCAAGCAGGGCAGAGCGATCATTCAGACCTTCACGCCGGAAAACGAGGTCATCCGCGCGGCGGCCGCACAGGATTACGACGCGTTCTACGAAAGCGAGATCCGGATGCGGCGCCTGCGCCGCTATCCGCCGTTCGCCGACCTCTTCTCCTTTACCGTGACCGGCTCGGACGAGAGCCGCGTCATCCGCGCGGCAAAGGCGCTGCGCGACGCGCTCGGCTACGCCGTCGAACGGCGCGAGGAGCTCAAGCCGCTGAGCATCGAGGTGCTCGGTCCTGCCGGGGCGAGCGTGGTGAAGGTCAACAACCGCTACCGCTACCGTGTTTTTCTCGTCGGCAAGGGCTGTCCGGCGCTGCGCCGTCTGGTGGCGGAATATCTCTATGCGTTTTATCAACACAAGGAAAACCGCGGTCTCGACATTTTTGCCGACTGCAATGCGATACAATAGGAGGAACTGCTATGGCCATTCGTGAGATCAGAAAAAAGGGCGACCCGTGTTTGGAGAAGGTCTGCCACCCGGTGACGGAATTCAATGAGCGTCTGCACCTGCTGCTGGACGATATGCGTGAAACGCTGGAGGAGTCCGGCGGCGTCGGCCTTGCCGCGCCGCAGGTCGGCATCCTGCGCCGCGTGTGCATCGTGGAGGACAGCGAGGGCGAGATCATCGAGCTCGTGAACCCCGAGATCGTCAAGGCTGAGGGCGAGCAGACCGGCCTAGAGGGCTGCCTGAGCCTGCCCGGCTGCTGGGGCATCGTCACCCGTCCCTACACCGTGCGCGTGCGTGCGCAGGACCGCGACGGCGCGACCTTCGAGGTCGAGGATGAGGACATCACCGCCCGCTGCTTCTGCCACGAGATCGAGCATCTGGACGGACACCTGTTCAGCGAGCACTGCGACCGTCTGCTCACCGACGAGGAGCTGGAGCAGTATCTCAAGGAGCACGAGGACGAGTACGAAAGGGAAGACGACGAATGAGGATCGTATTCATGGGAACGCCCGACTTCGCAGTCGCGTCGCTCCGCCGTCTGGTGGAGGACAGGCATGAGGTCGTCGGCGTATTCACCCAGCCGGACAAGCCCAAAAACCGCGGCATGAAGCTGACCTTTTCGCCTGTGAAGGAATATGCCTTAACACAAGACCTGCCGGTCTATCAGCCGCTCAAAATGCGTGACGGGGAAGCGCTCGGCATATTGCGGGAGCTTGCGCCCGAGCTGATCGTGGTCGCGGCCTACGGAAAGATCCTGCCGCAGGAGATCTTAGACCTGCCGCAATACGGCTGCATCAACGTTCACTCCTCGCTTCTGCCGAAGTATCGCGGCGCCGCGCCCATCAACTGGGCGATCCTGAACGGCGAGCGCATTACCGGCGTTTCCATCATGTATATGGTCGCGGCGCTCGACGCGGGCGATGTCATCCGCACGGTCTCGACCGAGATCGGTGAGCATGAGGATGCCGCGGCGCTGACAGAGCGCCTTACTGAGCTCGGCGCGCAGGCGCTGAGCGAGACGATCCCGACGCTTGCGGACGGCACGGCGAAGCGCACACCGCAGGACGAGTCGGCCTTCACCTATGCGCCCATGCTCGACCGCTCGCTTTCGCCCATCGACTGGACGAGGAGCGCACGGGAGATCGACTGCCAGGTGCGCGGTCTCATTCCGTGGCCCTGTGCCGCGACGAGCGTGGACGGGAAAAGCGTCAAGGTCTACGAGACCCTTTCCGGGGAAATGACTGCCGACGCACCAGGCACGATGCACGCGGTCAAGCGCGGCCTTTCCGTTGCCTGCGGCGACGGCAGGAGCCTCATCATCACACAGCTTCAGGCGGAGGGCGGCAAGCGCATGGCGGCTGCCGACTATCTGCGCGGTCACCCGCTCAAAACAAACGGCTAAAGGGGAGAGCTTATGCCTTACTATTCTTACGGCTACGGTTACGATTCAGCCAACCTGGTCTACCTCATTCTGCTGGTCCCGGTCCTGCTGCTGTCGCTCTATGCGCAGGCAGCGGTCAGCGGCAATTTCTCGCGTTACAGCAAGGTGACGAATCGCCGCGGACTGACCGGCGCACAAGCGGCGGCCGGTGTGCTGCGCGCGCACGGCATCACAGACGTCGGCATTGCCCGCTGCTCAGGCAAGCTGACCGACCACTACGATCCGCGCAATAACACCATCTTTCTCTCCGATTCGGTTTACGATGCCGCCACGGTCGCGGCGGTCGGCGTTGCCGCGCATGAGGCGGGACACGCGGTGCAGTACGCCGTGGGCTATGGCCCTGTCAAGCTGCGCAGCGCCATCGTGAAGACGACGCAGCTCAGCTCGCAGGCCTCGTTCATCATTCTGATGCTCGGCCTCGTGCTCTACAGCCAGCCGATCCTGCTGCTTGGCATTGTCCTCTTCGGCGTGATCGCGTTCTTCCAGCTCGTCACGCTGCCGGTGGAGTTCAACGCCTCCCACCGCGCGCTTGAAACGCTGGAGGGTGAGCATATCCTGGAGGACGAGGAGATGGCCGGTGCACGGAAGGTGCTCCGCGCCGCGGCGCTGACCTATGTCGCCGCGCTGCTCTCGTCGCTTTTGCAGCTCCTGCGCTACGTTTTGATCTTCCTCAACCGCTCCGGGAATCGCCGCGGAGGGCGCCGATGAGAGTCGACCGTGCAAGAGAAGCGGCGCTGGACGCGCTGGCGGCCTGCCGCCGGAACGGCGCGTGGATCGACGGCGCGCTCAAGCAGGTGCTCAAGCGGGACGGGCTTTCCGGTCGCGATGCAGCCTTTGCCAGCCGCATTGCCTACGGCGTGATGCAAAGCCGCATTTACCTTGACCGCTGTCTGGCGCGCTGCCTGACGCAGAGACCCGAAAAGCTCGAGCCGCTGCTGCTCGATATTCTCCGCATCGGCGCGTATCAGATCCTTCTCATGGATAAGGTGCCGGTCAACGCCGCCGTGAATGAGGCGGTGGAGATGGCGAAGGCGCACAAGCTATCCCGCGCGGCGGGACTGGTGAACGCAGTGCTGCGCAATGTGGACCGCAAAAGGGGAGAGCCGCTTGCCTTTGCGGACGAGCTTGAAGCGCTCTCCGTACAGACAAGCCACCCGCGTGCGCTCGTCGAGCGCATGGTCGGCCTGCTCGGCGCGGAGGAGGCGGAAGCCTTTCTCCGCGCGGACAATGAGCCGGTTCCGACCACCATTCAGACCAACACGCTCAAAACGACCGCGAAGCAGCTTCGCGCCTCGCTGGAGGATGAGAGCGTAACCGTGGAGCCGCACCCGTGGCTCGCGGACTGCTTCACCGTTTCCGGCACCGGCGATCTGGAAGGTCTGCGCGCGTGGCGCGAGGGCTGGTTCACGGTGCAGGATGCCGCGGCGAAGCTGACGGCTTTGGCTGCCGCGCCAAAGGCGGGGAGCTTTGTCATCGACACCTGCGCCGCCCCCGGCGGGAAGTCCTTCGCCATGGCGATGTGCATGGAAGGGAAAGGACACATTCTCTCCTGCGATGTGGAGGAGCACAAGCTGCGGCTCATGGAGGCCGGTACGGAGCGGCTGGGGATCGAGTGCATGGAGGTCCGCTTGGCCGATGGCCGTGTCTGCGATGAAGCGCTTGCGGAGAAGGCGGACGTCGTCGTCTGCGACGTACCGTGCTCCGGGCTCGGCATCATCCGCAAGAAGCCGGACATCCGTTATAAGGACATGGCTTCGCTCACGGGTCTGCCCGCGATCCAAAGCGCCATTCTGGACAATGCCTCACGCTATGTCCGGCGCGGCGGGATGCTCGTTTACTCCACCTGCACGGTGCTTCCCGAGGAAAACGAGCGGGTGACGGATGCGTTTCTCCGCGCGCACCCGGACTTTACTTACGATGCCTTTGCGCTGCCCGACCCCATCGGCACAGTTGAGGGACACATCACGCTCTGGCCGCAGCGCCACGGGACGGACGGTTTTTATATCTGCCGCATGACGCGCAAGGAATGAGGATGACGATGACCGATATCAAATCCATGACACAAGAGGAGATCACCGACGCGCTGCGCGCGATGGGCGAGCCTGCCTTCCGCGGCAAGCAGGTGTTCTCCTGGCTCCATAAGGGCGCGACCGACTTTGCGGAGATGAACAATCTCTCCAAGCCCCTTCGGGAAAAGCTTGGCAAGGAGTTTACCATTACAGCGCCGACCGTCGCCCGCAAGCAGGTTTCCCAGCTCGACGGCACCGTCAAATACCTCTGGGAGCTGCGCGACGGCAACTGCATCGAGACGGTGCTCATGAGCTATCACCACGGCAACACCGTCTGCATCTCCTCGCAGGTCGGCTGCCGGATGGGCTGCAAATTCTGCGCCTCCACCATAGCCGGCAAGGTAAGAGACTTAACACCGTCGGAGATGCTTGATCAGGTGCTCTTCACCCAGCTGGATTCGGGAAAGGACATCTCCAACATCGTTCTCATGGGCATCGGCGAGCCGCTGGACAACCGTGCGAATGTGCTGCGCTTTCTGCAGCTCGTGAATCACCCGGAGGGGCTGAACATCGGAATGCGCCACATCTCGCTTTCCACCTGCGGCGTCGTACCCGGCATCGACGCGCTTGCGGAGGAAAACCTGCAGCTCACTCTTTCCGTTTCGCTCCACGCGCCGGACAGCGCGACGCGCAGCCGCATCATGCCGGTCAACAACGCCTACGACGTGGAGGAGCTGTTCGCCGCCTGCCACCGCTATTTTAAGAAAACCGGCCGCCGCATCTCGTTTGAGTACGCGATGATCGACGGCGTGAACGACCACGACTGGCAGGCCGACCTGCTCGCCGAGCGCATCCACGGGATGCCGGGGCACGTCAATCTGATCCCGCTCAACGACGTGGTCGAAAGCGAGTTCAAGCCCAGCCGCCGCGTCGCGGCGTTTCAGAAGCGGTTGGAGTCCCACGGCCTGACGGCGACGGTGCGCCGCAGTCTCGGCGGGGATATCGACGCCTCCTGCGGCCAGCTTCGCCGCAAGGAGATGGAGGCAAAGGAGAGAGGACAATGAAAGCCTGCGGCATCACGGACGTTGGACTGCAGCGTCACGAAAATCAGGATACCTTTGCCGTGGAGCGCGGCGCGGCGGACGGTCAGCTCATTGCGGTCGTGTGCGACGGCATGGGCGGCGAGAACTGCGGGCAGATCGCCAGCAGCCTTGCGGTCCGCGCCTTTCTCGACGAGCTGCACGCAGTCCTGCGCGCGGATATGACGACGGAGCAGCTGCGCGAAGCGGTGTCGTTCTGCGTTTCCAAAGCAAACGCTGCCGTCAAACGCCACGCGCAGGAGCATACGGAGTGTCACGGCATGGGGACGACGCTCGTCTCCGCCGTGACGAACGGCTCCGGCGCGGTCATCTGCAATGTCGGCGACAGCCGCGCCTACCGCGTCGGCACGGGGAGGCTGGAGCGCATCACGCGCGATCATTCGGTGGTCGAGGGCTTGATCGAAAGCGGCAATATCACCGCCGAGCAGGCGCGCACGCACCCCAACCGCAACCTCATCACCCGCGCGCTCGGCCCCGAGGAGCATATCGAGTGCGACGTATACGATGTGACGCTCGGCGCGGACGAGCGGCTGCTGCTCTGCTCGGACGGGCTGGTCGTCACCGCCACGGACGAGGAGATGTACGAGGCGGTCGGCCGGGGCGATACGCCGGAGGAGAGCCTTGAGCACCTGCTCGAGCTTTCCAAACAGCGCGGCGCGCCGGATAACGTTACCGCTGTGCTGCTCTATCACGAGTGAGAAAGGAGGGCGCATAGATGGATCAAATGATCGGCAGAATGCTGGACAACCGCTATGAGCTGCTTGAGCTGATCGGCAGCGGCGGCATGGCAATGGTCTATAAGGCCAAGTGCCACCGGCTCAACCGCCTTGTGGCGGTCAAGGTATTGAAAAGCGATTTCGCGAGCGACGCGGATTTCCGCCGCCGCTTCTACGATGAATCCCAGGCCATCGCGATGCTCTCCCACCCGAACATCGTTTCGGTCTATGACGTGTCGCGCTCCTCGCCGGAGTACATCGTCATGGAGCTCATCGACGGCATCACGCTCAAGCAGTATATGGAGCGGCGCGGGCGTCTGAACTGGCGCGAGTCGCTGCATTTCATCACACAGATTATGAAGGGGCTGAGCCACGCGCATTCGCGCGGCATCGTCCACCGCGACATCAAGCCGCAGAACATCATGGTGCTGCGCGACGGCAGTGTCAAGGTCACGGACTTCGGCATCGCCTGTCTTTCCAACTCCGCCAACACCATGACGCAGGAGGCGCTCGGCTCCGTCCACTACATCTCGCCCGAGCAGGCGAAGGGCAACCGCCCCGACGCGCGCTCGGATATCTACTCCGCCGGCGTCGTGCTCTATGAGATGCTCACGGGCCGCCTGCCCTTTGAGGGCGACAGCGCCGTGTCCGTCGCGATTCAGCATTTAAGCAGCGTGCCGCTCTCCCCGCGGGAGATCGACCCCGACGTGCCCGAGGCGCTGGAAAAGATCTGCATGAAGGCGATGGCCTCGGACATCGACCGCCGCTATCCGACGGCGGACGCCATGCTCGCCGACCTGGAGGAGTTCCGCAAGAACCCAGACGTAGACCTTGATTTCAGCATCGAGGATCTGCGCCGCCCCGATACCGACGAGCCGACGCAGTATATCCCCGCTGTGCAGGCAGTCACGCCGAAGCGGGAGGAGCCGCAGGAGGACGAGCCGGTCGACGAGAAAAAAACGCAGAAAATGCTTCTGCTGGCCGGCGGCATCGCGCTGGCCGCGGTGATCGTGTTCGCTCTGTGGAACGTCATCATGGGCAGCTTCCGAAAGGAGCCTGTGCAGACGGAGTTCACCGTGCCGAATCTTCTCGGCATGACCATTGAGGAGGCCGAGGCCGACGAGCGGGTGAAGGGCATCTTCACCATTACGGAGATGGGCAGCCGCGCGAGCAGCGAGTACGCGGAGGGTCAGATCGTTGAGCAGACGCCTGCGGCCGACAACGTGGTGCGCAGCAACCGCGAGATCCAGGTCTTTGTCAGCACCGGCGAAAAGACCGAGCCGATGACGAACGTCACGGGACTGGAGTGGCGCAGCGCGAAGATCATACTTGACGACCTTGGGCTGGACCTGCAGTATAACTGGAAGGATGAGTATTCCGACTCCATTACCTCCGGCTGTGTCATTCGCACGGAGCCGGCAAAGGGAGAGATGCTCCGTCAGGGAGATGTTCTGCTGCTCTACCGCAGCAAGGGACCCGAGCCGAAGCCGGTCACGGTGATCTCCTTCCTCACCTATGAGCAGACGACGGCGGTGGAGGAGGCCGAGACGCTCGGCCTGAAGGTCACCGTGAAGCACGTTTACAGCGACGCGCTTGCGGGCACCGTCGTTGAGCAGAGCATCGCGCAGGATACGGTCGTCACCACCGGCGCCGAGATCGTGCTCACCGTCAGCGACGGGCCCGATCCTTCCGTTTCCGGCACAGAGGGGATTCCCCCGGAGGCGGCGTGAGAGGACGGATCAAAAAGGCCCTCAGCGGCTTTTACTATGTCGATACCGGCGAGGGGATCGTGACCTGCCGCGCGCGCGGGCGCTTCCGTAAGGAGGGCGTTTCGCCGCTTGTCGGCGACCGCGTGGAGATCACGGTATCCGGCACGGAGGGCATGGTCGACGCCATCGAGCCGCGGCGCAATGTTTTTTCGCGTCCGGCGGTCGCCAACATCGACCAGCTTGTGATCGTGGCGTCGAACGCCATCCCGCAGACCGATCCGTATCTCATCGACCGCATGACCGCCATCGCCGCGCTGAAGGGCTGCGAGGTCTTGATCTGCATCAACAAATCGGACCTTGACCATGCCGACGAGTTGTGCGCCATCTATGAAAAGGCGGGGCTTCCGTTTCTGCTCACAAGCGCCGAAACGGGGGAGGGCATTGCCGAGCTGCGGGAGCGTATTTCCGGCAAGCTGTCTGCCTTTACAGGTAATTCCGGCGTTGGAAAATCGAGCCTGCTCAATGCGCTCGACCCACGCTTTTCTGTGCAGGTCGGCGAGGTCAGCCAGGCGCTCGGACGCGGACGCCACACCACGCGCCATGTGGAGCTGTATACCCTCTCCGGCGGCGCGGAGATCATCGACACGCCCGGCTTTTCCTCCTTTGATACCGACGAGCTTGGGCTTGCGCTGAAGGAGCGGCTGCCGGAGACCTTTTTGGACTTCGCGCCCTATCTGGACGGCTGCCGCTTCGTTGGCTGCAGCCACACGAAGGAAAAGGGCTGCGCCGTTCTGGAGGCTGTGCGGGCAGGGAAGCTCTCCGCCTCGCGGCACGCGAGCTATCTGCGGCTCTACAACGAGCTCAAGGACCTGCGGGAGTGGGGCAGCAAATGAAGAAGCGAAAGCGGCGGGAAATCCCGCCGCTTTTTCCATGCCCGCAGGGCACGGGACAACGCCGCGCGGTATATACTGTAGCATCAGGCGTGACGGGAAGGAGGTGCGGCCATGTGGGGCAGGAACTGGTGCTGTCTGGGCATCTGCGCGCTGGCGCTGGGACTGGCGATCTTCATCGTTGCCATTTTTCCGGTGGGCTTTCTGATGTTTCTGGTCGCGTTGCTTCTCGTCGTCTGCGGCTGGGGCTGTATCCGGAGGAGGTGAGCGGATTTGAAGATCGTGGTGTGGAAGTCGCCCAAGGCCCTGTGCGGTGTGCTGCGGCTGCTGTTCGGAATCAAAGACGGGCAGGAATAAAGCGGTCCTTTGGCGCATAGAGTGAAGCAAAACCGTGCCAAAGGAGAGGACTGCCATGGAGCTTGAACTGTGCAAAGAGACGTATTCCTGTTATGAGGCTCTGCCGCCGCTTGTGGAGACGCGCGAGCAGAGCACCGAGACCATCGTCCCCGATTACTGCCCCGACATCGCGCGCATCGTGGAGGGCAGCGGCTGCCTCTTCGTGCGCAGCCGCGAGATTGCGGACGGGCGCGTGAGCGTTTCCGGCTCGCTGCGCATGACGCTTTTGTACATAGCCGACGGCAGCGGCGGGCTCAAGAGCTTTTCGTACACGCTTCCCGTCGAGGAGACGCTGGACGGACGGCTGCGCGAGGGCTGCACCGAGGCGAGCGTGAGCGGCTGCATCAGCGCGCTGGAGATCCGCGCGCTCAACCCGCGCAAGATCATGACTCGCGCCGCCGTCGAGCTGACCGTTACGCCTTACTGCGCCGTGCAGCTCACGGCCTGCGGCGATGTGACGCAGCGGGCGGAAAACGGCATTGAGACGCTGTGCGAGACGCAGGAGGTCTCGATCATCAAGGCGCTGCGCAGCAAGGACTTCGTGTTCTCTGACGACCTCGTGCTCTCGAGCAGTAAGGAGCCTGCGGCGGAGCTGCTGCGCGAGAGCGCGTCTGTCCGCACGACGGAGTGCCGCCTGATCGGCGGCAAGATCATCCTCAAGGGCGTTGTCTGCGTGGAGGCCCTCTATCTCTCGGAGAGCGGGACCATCTGCAGCGCCGCCGCGGAGCTGCCCTTTTCCCAAATCGTCGAGGGCATCGAGGATGCGGACGAGAACACCTCTGCCGAGGCGATGCTGTGCCTGACCGGCGCGGAGCTGCGCATCGGCGGCGAGAGCGGCGATGCGCGCACCATCTCCGCAAAGCTCTTCCTGCACGCCTTTGTCGTGCTGCGCCAAAGGCTCTGCCTGCGCTGCATCACCGACCTTTACAGCACGAGCTGTGAGCTCTCCGCACAGATGCAGACGCTTGAGCTGTGCGGCGGCGTAGAGACCGTCACGCAGGAGCAGAACGTCCGCGAGCAGATCGAGACCGGCGTGGAGGTATCTGCGGTGCTGTGCGCCGAGGTCCATTTCGGCAGCGTCAGTCTGGTGCAGGAGGAGAGCACGGCAAACGTGCGCTGCACGGCGATCCTCCGTGTGCTCTATCTCGACGAGGGCGGCGCGCCGCTGATGGTCGAGCGCCGCACCGAGGTCGCCGCGCGCATTGCCGTCCCAGAGGGCTGTACCGCCGTCGTGCGATGTGTGACGGCCTGCGAGGTCAGCGCCGCCGCGACAGCGAACGGCATCGAGGTGCGCTTCCCGGCGCTCTTTACCCTCGAATGTACCCGCCGCTGCCGCTGCGCCTGCCTGTGCGCGCTCAAGGCGGAGCCGCAGCAGGAGAGCGGCGGCAGACGCTCGTGCTGCGCGCCATGGGCGCGCAGGAACGGCTCTGGGATCTCGCCAAGGCCTACCGCACGACGGTTGCCGAGATCCTCACCGCCAACGAGCTTTCCGCCGAGGCTGACGCGCCGGGCGGCGAGATGCTGCTCATTCCGTGCCGCCGCTGAATATTTCCCGGGAAAAGAGCCGTGAGGCTCTTTTTCTTTTTTGGCTTGTCATACCCCGCGCGGAGCGCTCATATAGTGAAGCAAGAACGGTGAGGATTCGGAGGAGATCGCTATGACCACAAATACCGGCATCTATCAGGACATCGCCACGCGCACGGCGGGCGACATCTATATCGGCGTCGTCGGCCCGGTGCGCGCCGGCAAATCGACCTTCATCAAGCGCTTCATGGAAACGCAGATCATCCCGAACATCGACAATGTCTATCGCCGCGAGCGCGCCAAGGATGAGCTGCCGCAGAGCGGCAGCGGCCGCACGGTGATGACCTCCGAGCCGAAGTTCGTGCCCGAGGAGGCCGTGGACATCGCGCTCGATGAGGGCGCGAGCTGCTCCGTGCGGCTCATCGACTGCGTGGGCTACATGGTCCCCGGCGCGGCGGGACAGCTCGACGGCGACAGTCCCCGCATGGTCACAACGCCGTGGGCCGACCATCCGGTCACGATGGCGGAGGCGGCGGAGCTGGGCACGACGCGCGTGATCCGCGAGCATTCGACCATCGGCATCGTCATTACGACCGACGGCAGCATCACGGACATTCCGCGCGAGGACTACCTCGAGGCTGAGGGCCGCGTCATCCGTGAGCTGCAGGAGATCGGCAAGCCTTTTCTCGTGCTGCTCAACGCTGTCGACCCGAAATCAAGCAGAGTTCAGGCGATGGCAAGTGATATTGCTTCACACTATGGCGTGTGCTGTCTGCCGGTCAACTGCCTGGAGCTGGACGACGCGGCGGTGGGGGATATCCTCAAGGCGATCCTCTACGAGTTCCCGCTGACCGAGTTGGAGCTTCATATCCCGGCATGGGTCCTGGCGCTGCCCGCCGACCATGCCATCAAGCTCGGCCTTTACCGCAGCATCCGCGAGGGCGCCAAGGGACTGCACCGCATCCGCGAGGTCGCGCCCGCGGTGGACGCCATGTGCGCCTACGAGGGCATCAGCGGCGCAAAGGTCAACGCCATCTCGCTCGGCAGCGGCACCGCCAGCGCAGAGCTTCAGCTTCCGCGGGCGCTGTTCTATCAGACGCTCAGCGAGCAGTCCGGCTTTGATGTGGCGGACGACGGCGATCTCATGCGTCTGCTCACGGAGCTTTCCGCCGTCAAGGCGGACTACGACAAGGTATCCTCCGCCATTCGGGACGCCCGCGAAACGGGCTACGGAGTGGTCGTGCCGACGGTCGACGAGCTCATTTTGGAGGAGCCGGAGATCATGAAGCAGGGCGGCCGCTACGGTGTGCGGCTCAAGGCCAGCGCGCCGAGCATCCACATGATCCGCGCGAACATCGAAACGACCGTTTCGCCCATCGTCGGCAACGAAAAGCAGAGCGAGGACATGGTCAACTACCTCTTGCAGGAGTTCGAGGGCGACACGACGAAGATCTGGCAGTCCAACATCTTCGGCCGCAGCTTCCACGAGATCGTGAACGAAGACTTGCAGGCAAAGCTCAAGCACATGCCGGACGACGCGCGCCTCAAGCTCCGCCAGACGCTTGAGCGCATCATCAACGAGGGCACGGGCGGTCTCATCTGTATCATCCTGTAAAGAAACAAAGCGAGAGGAACCTCCTCTCGCTTTGTTACATTCCTGTAACTGGAATGTCATCACTTTGTAACTTGTCATTTCCACTGCCCGCTGTTATGCTGTTCTATAAGAAGAATAACAGGAGGAAGAGGATATGAGCCGAAAGATCGCGCTGCCGCTGCTGGTGGCAGCGGCGCTTGTCAGCATCATCTTAGCAAGCCGCACTCCGCAGCCCATCATAGAGGAATTGCCACCGGAGGAGGCTGACGCGCCCACCGTGCTGCTCACGCAGACCGAGGAGGTCGGTGATCAGACCGTCACGCTGAGAGTCTACGAGCCGGATGAGGCTGGCTATGCGCGCTACGCGCTCTTTGGCGCGGACGGTGCGGAGATCGACATACCGTTCGGCGTGAATCGCGGCACTTGGATCTGGAATGGCAACGCTGCCGAAAAAGTCTCCCTCACCGCACGGGACGATGTGCTCGGCTTTCCGGGCTTCGAGCTTGAAACGATCCAAGGCACAGTTATGACAGTTTGTGACTTCTATGCGCTGACGGAGCAGGGCTTTGTCTATGCGGGAAGGACCGTTGGCTATGACTTTGATGATGCGGCGGAGGGCGACGGCGCGTGGCCGCTTGATCTCACGGGAGATGGGCGCAGCGAACTCATTACGCGCAGCACCTTTGGCGACGGTATGTCGTGTGTTTTTGTCTACCGTTGGAACGCCGCGGAGGGGGGGGCTCTCAGCGCAGTGAGGTCGACTGGGATAAGGCGGACGCGCAGCTTGCGCGCCTGAGTGCGCCCCTCGGCGTGACCGCGCGGGCGGAGACCTATCACGCACAGGACAATACCGTTACGCTGACGCTCTACACGGAAAGCGGCACGAAGGAAACGACGCTGCCGCTTACCACAGATATTCTCGGCGAGTGGTTTGCAGAGGACTGACCGGAATGATATAAAAAGGAACCGATTCGAAAGAATCGGTTCCTTTTTTACTGAAAAATTTACTTGGCCAGCACTTTTTTGAGTTTGGCGAAACGGGGGAGGGAGTCCTCCTTCGGGAGCTTGGGCTCGCTCTGGATGAGGGGGAGGACATAGTCGATGAACTCCTGCTTAACGCCGTTGTGAGAGTCGTTGATCCACTCGATGGGAATCTTCTTCTCGAAGTTTGCGACCTCGGTGAGCGGCAGCAGCTTCGTCTTGCAAACGTAGTGGCCGTCCACAGTCTCACGCTCAAAGGCGACCATCTTGTCGGTGATGCCGGCGACGGCGTTCTCCACCGCGGCACGACCGGCCATGACGGCCTCTTCGATATCGGTCTCGCTTGCGAGGTGTGCGCCGCAGCGCTGGAGCAGCGACAGCTCGATGCCGCGCACCTTCGCGCCGGTCTTCTCCTTCACGATGCTCGTGAGCAGTGCGGCGAGGCCACCGAGCTGTGCGTGGCCGAAGCCGTCCGTCGCGCTGGTCTTGGCCTCGGAGACAAAGC
>ERZ780167.1230-NODE-1230-length-23186-cov-9.722148_pt1 | contig 23186 bp, 19 predicted proteins | sample MGYA00510982_ERZ780167 | MGnify/ENA primary metagenome ERZ780167 (study PRJEB29588, sample SAMEA2146107) | human gut metagenome | biome: human gut; feature: human-associated habitat; material: faeces | place: Denmark | collected 2008/2010 ... | reverse complement strand
GTGCCTCTCAAGTGTCTTTCGAATTCTTCTATCATAGTGAAAGACCTCCTTTCACCATGATATTATACCGTGTTCCTTTTACAGCCCTTTGACCAGCGGGATCAATTCCTCAATCCGCTGAACGATGCGGCGCTGCTCAGCGAGGGGCGGCAAAGGAATAAGAATATTTGCCACCTCTTTAGCGGGTAGCTGTCTGACTGCAGTACCGGTGATTTTTGATTCAATCGCTCTGCAGTAATACTGGGAATTAATGACTGTGTATACGTATTTCTGGATGCTACTTTCAATGCAACGAATAATTAGCATTTGGGCGCAAATGAAACCGGTATGGTATTTTTCGTTTTCCTTGTAAATGCGAGTTTTACCAACATTTCCGCGCAATAGGCATACAAAATCGCCGTCTTTTAGTTTTCCATTACCCAGTTCTTCGAATTTTTGTGAAGTTATGAATCTTACTGATGAATATTCCATATACTTTTCTCCCATGTCCTTGGCACCGAAGAAGGGTATGCCGTCTGGTACATAATCTGATTCGACAGGATATCTACTACTTCTATCGCCGTTTTCAAAAACAGCTATATCAGAAATCCGTATCCAAGCCCAGGATTTCGGTATCTCAAAGGGCAGTTCATCGTCGATACAGCGCTCTACACCGTCCAACTTCTCATAATGAGAATTATCCCGTCTGAAAATGACTGATTCATGCTTGTCCTTCTTGATTTTGCCTTCCTTGATGAGCCGCTGCTTCTCCGCCCGGATACGCTCCAGCAGAGCCTCTGCAGGCTCGTCAGACGAGTCTTGGGGTACCAGCTTCCCCTGGACCGCCTCTTGCAGGATGGACTTCTTGAGCCGCTCTGGAAAGGTGGTGTTTAGGGTGTCCAGAGTTGATTCAACATCGGCGTAAGCGTCGGTATACGGCTGTAGTTTATCGATGGTTTCTACAATTCTATGTTGCTCTGCCAGAGGAGGAAGTGGAAACAAAAGTGAGTGAATGGCATTTGAGGACAAGCCTTGAATTCCTATTCCTTTTCCGCCTATCCAGCCAATGTGTTTGTATAGGTCAAACAGATAATAAAAGAAACGAGTACAAAGCGGCACATACGCTCTAAGTCTGTGAATGTGGTTCTGGATGCACATCGGATAATCATAAGACCAGATTGAAGCTCGACCTATGTCGCCCCCCTCACATACTAAGAGGTCCCCCTTGATAACAGTACACTTTTCGATCTCGCTCTCAGAAAAATACATTTCCTTCAAATTATCGAGTTCAAAGCGATCCCAGTACAGATTGGATGTTGTGATGTATTGTTTCAGCTGACCTGTACAATTTGCGGCATTTAGGGCTTTACCGGTGTTGTGCTGAAACAGTTCTCCCAATCGCACCCATTCCCATGAATCGGGGATGTCGAACGGCACCTCATCCGCCAGCGACCGCACTTCATCGCCGATTTTCTCATAAGGAGTATTATAAGAAACTGGCCATTGCTTGAAGAAAAGCATATTATTTGATATTATAAAGAAAATAGGAGTCTTGTAATAGAAAGGAGCACAGCATGGCAAAGCAGGAACTCTCTCTGAAACAACAATACCAGCGGCTCACGCAGGCCAAGGCGCAGGCAACCCGGAATGGACAACCCACCCCTAAGCTCGATAAGAAGATTGAAAAGATGAAGGCAATGATGGGCAGCACCGTACAGAAAGTGCCGGCTGCAAAACCATCTGCCAACAAGTTCGTGGACTACAAGGGTGTCAACAAGCTGCCCATGCAGGGTGGTGCCTTCACTCCGAAATAAGATTTGCCATAAATTGTTCATCGCACGGAAAGAACAGGATAATCTTTACAAAAGTCGAGGACTAATGGTGAAGTGATGTTGCAATGCTGCAGCACGGCACAGAGCCGCACAGCTTGGGATTGCAGTTATCGATCTGTAGGAGCTGAAGAGTGGTCAGTTGGCGAACAGATTAAAGGTCATCATGATAGCGCAGTAGTAGACGGGTCTCATCCTCCTCGATGACCCAAAACATATCAAATAAAAATGACACGCCCCAAAAGTGAACGCCGATGTTTTGGTGCACTCTTGGGGCGTGTTTTTCATGTTCAGTTCACTCTGTCAAAAGGTATGCCTTTTGACATTACTTTTTCTGGCGTTTAAGCTGCTCTTTGAAAAGATTCTTCATCACTTCTTTGCCTTTATCCGTACCGATTAGAGAAATAAAACATATTTCATTCAAGGAAACGAGGATTGTCTAGTTGATCGGACGGTCTTGCTGGATACATGCCTTCTTCGTTAGATAATCTCTGAATAGGAAATGGAGTACTCAAATAGCCGCATCTGATCGTCAGCCTTGACTTTTTCAATGAGATCTTTTGTCGGATCATTCAAACATATTATGCCAAATACACGCTGTCCTTTGACTGCAACATCTTCCTCAATCCAATCGATATACTCTCGCGTTTGTGCATAAGCGTCATCATAGCCAGAGTCCTTTTTCAACTCGATAACATACAGGTCTCCAGCGGTATCAATCCCAAGGATATCAAGCCTGCCATTCCTCAAAACAAATTGCCTGCCATAGACACCTCGCTTCTGATATATACGGAGCGGCATCCCAAATACAGGAATGCCAATTTCCATCCGCTGCACCAGTTCATCTTCGAGAAGCTTTTCGCTGGAGAATTGCTGTTTTTTTACGCCGATGTCTACGATCGTTTCCGCCTCAACATCAGTAACGGCAGGCTCTGGGACAGCGATTTTTACTTTGCCAACTGGCTTTTCAGCCCTCTTCTTCAAATCCTTTGAGACAAAACGCTCATGCTCTTGGATGACTCTCTGAGCCTCTCCATTCTTGCCTTGGGCGAGAAGGGTTCGCACGAGATTATTTGCGGCATAGCGCACATCTCGATTCTGCCGCAGGCAGTCTTCAAATACGCTTTGGGCTTCTTTGAATTTCCTCTGTTTATACAGCGAGTACCCTAGATTATTTAGGGTATTTTCGCCGACAGGAAGAGCCTCAAGTGACTTCCGATAGTATTCTTCTTCCTTGAGACAGTCCTTTTTCTTTCCGTAGCACCATGCCATCCAGAAGTAGACGGTGCCCTCAAGGAAAATGCGAGATGTGGGTTTTCCATCTTCAAATTGCTCAAAATATGAGAGTGCATTTCCCAACATCTGCATATTGTAGTAGGTATATCCGAGGAGTTCTTTTGCTAACAGGATCTTCGGATTACACTGTAAGACCTGGGTAAGTGACTCGATGATGCTCTCATTCTTAGAGTCATAATACAGGTGATCCAGAGCAGCATACATTTCAGGGATTCCTGCTTCAACATCGTCTCTATCCAGCATTCTTCCTATGGCGCTCCACATACCGGGAAAGCCCTCTTTCAGTGGAACCACCAGAATGTATGTGAAATCCTCAGCTGTGAATATCCCAGACTCTGTTTTGAGGCTTTTGATTTTTTCATCTAGGTAAGCCGACAAGTACTGAAGAACATTCTCTTTCTTTCCGGATACCAAATCAATAATGGCGTAGTACAGCAAATTGTATGGATCCGATCTATCGAGTCCATATACCATTTTCTTGAATTTTGTATATAGTGGGTCATCGACCAACTGCTTGGTGTCCATCTCGGAATACCTGTAGTAACCCGAAATAAGTGCGTCCAAAAGTAGATCACAGTAAAGGGACTCCAACCCACCTTTGTGTTCAGAGGGAGCTGCGTTCAATATTTGGTCGCAAGAAGAAAAATCTGTTGAATTATCAAGTAGAGTCTTGTCGAATTGCGCGAGAAGATTATCGGCTATTTTTTGAAGGGTGCTATCCGTTGCCATTGCAATACCTCCATGGTGATGATTCTGTGCTCATATTGTACCGTTAATGGCCGGAATTGGCAAGTCAATGCATTTTGACTAATACGTTGTTCCTGTGTATGCACAAATACCTCCTATTTTCGGAAGTACGCCGCCTGCCCCCAGGGGATCCTAACACGGTTATTGGTGAGCAGCCAGAGCACAGGTATGCCGGATGAGGCCTCATATTCCGGGAAATCGCTTTTCCCATCTGTCATGATGACGATTTCTGAAGGAACATTGTCAGACATATGTTCCCGAACATAATCAAAAATGCACTGGAAACTTGTCCCGCCTCCGCTATATGGCTTCAGTTGCAGCAGGTTTTCCGCACTGGTAATGGGAACTACCCGTCGGACTTCCGAATCAAAGAAACCGATGGAGCCGCTAAGCATCCCGCCGAATTGCTCAATAGCTGCGCAGATCTCGGCGGCGGCCATGGCCACTTCCTGATCTTTCAAAGAGGCAGAGATATCAACCATGAACAAAACATTGAGCCTGGGCGTTTCAGACTCGTTGTAATCCGGCAGAAAGAAGTCCAGGTCCTGCAGCCTGCGATCGGGAGGGGTAAAGCTGTAGTCCCTTGTTTCGTCCATGATAAAGTGGTTCAAGAGAGATTGCCAATCGTGAGTCGTGATTTTCGATCGGTGAAGGACGCGCTCACAAAGGGTGCTACTGTCATAGTTTTCTGCATCGCGGTCCTTTGAACCCCGGATTTCCCGAATTGCCTCTTTGAGATTCGCACTCGGGCGTGTTGTATACTCGAAGATGAGATCGTCCAGTTCGTCATCATCATCTGCTTCCGGGCGATATACTTCAGGCATCTCCTGCTTGCGGAACCCTTTGCACACTCGCTCGATGATTCCTCGAATGCGCTCAGATGGAATTAGGTCATCGGGATCAGGGTCATCCGGGCTGAGAATCAGGACCCCATCCTCGGTGCGGGCGTTCGGCCTATCCCACCACTCATCTGAATCCAGCAGGAGATTGCGGCGCTGCGCATCACTCAACGTGGAAGGATCCAAAGGTGTCATCTGAAATGCCTCGTAAGGCGTCAACTCGCAGCCTTCAACTTTGGGATAAAAAGTCTCATGGTGGATCTCGCCGATTCCAGGGAGCTTGTCATCCGTGAAGTCATACCGGATAAGCGAGGAGTTGACAACGATATTGCAGGCAAAGTGAAAACGGTCACCTTTATAAAACTGCGGGCGTGAGAGATGCCCTAACCGGATATGCATGAGCTGGTGGCAGAGCGCAAAATCCAAGCTGTTGTCGTCGAGCTTTTCCAACCAGCTCGCGTCAAAGTAGATGCAACTCCCGTTTGTTGACATCCGGCGCACATCCACATTGGTGACAAACAACATCTCTACCAGCGGCGCCGCCAACTCCGGCTCCCGTGTCAGAAGCCGATACCGGGCCTCCTGGAGTTTTCTTTTGAGCTTATTGATTCGCTTATCAGTCATTTCATGCCTGCCTTAACCGCATCCAGGTATATTGCGTTTTCTGCAAGAATGGGGCGGAGCTTAGGGATGAGCTGATAATCATGGAGGAGGTTGGTGCGGAAAGTCCAAGGAAGATCACAAGCGAATACTATAGAGTTGTTGATGAGCTCCTTTCCCGGATGCTGACGCGCATAGGCGACCATCTCAGCCCTAAGGGCCTCCTGCATTTCCGGAGACTTCTCAACAGCAGTCTTTTTCCCGGCGAAGATGTCTTCGATTGAAGGCAGATTTGAAAACAGAGTGCACCATTTCGCAAAATTGTAAGTTACGCTTGCCCCGATACAGCCGGATATCAAAGGCTGAATTGCGTCCATGTTTTCTGAGATATTGGTAAGGATGTTGCTGACCATCTCCCAGGAACGAGGTGTTGGAAAAGCCAAGGTGGATTCAGGGCTATCGGAGCGCATGAGAGCGGTTGGGTTATACTTCAGAAAACTGGTGACAAAGCGGTGAATGCCTGATTTGACAGCCCAGTCGTGCCAGGAGTCAGGATCGCCCTTCACAGTAATGTGCAAGAGACGGTTGGCTAATGCGCGTGGCATATTATAGGCAACGGATTTATCGGTAACGCGGTTGCCAGCGGCAATGACGATACAGTTCTCCGGCAGCTTATGCTCACCAATAACGCGATCCAGCGTGATCTGATAGGCAGCGGCCTGCACCGACTGCGGTGCGGCGGTGATCTCGTCTAGGAAGAGGATGTTGATCACATCTTCACTTTCATCCATCTGGAAAATCTGAGGCTTCAGCCACACCGATAGGGTTTTATCCGCGTTGGTCGTCGGGATGCCTCTGAGATCTACCGGGTTGAATAGCAACAGGCGTACATCTGTGATGGAAACCTTTTTTCCGGTCTTAGCCTGGATGTTGCCCGCTATCTCACGAACACCCTGGGATTTGCCGATACCCGGAGGCCCCCACAGCATCACGGAGGGAAAAGATTTTAGTGGGGTACCGTTTTTGATGAGCTTGATATAGGCCCGGGACAATAGGCTCACAATCTGATTCACATTCAATAAGGTCAAATTGGTTTCATTATCAGTCATTTCTCGTGCAGCCTTTCTGACGAATGATGGTTTTTTCTGTGCTTAGGAGAATTATTGGCAGAAGCGCTGTTTCTGAACGGCAATCCGCTTTCTCATCAGCGTGACAAAAGCGCTTGGTTCAATGACTTCCAGCACCGGGCCGAAGGACAGCACCCTAATAAGCAGCTCGGTCTCATCGTCCTTGTCGTAACGGAGCCTGATCTGATAGAGCCGATCGGCCAACTTCTGAGTCTCTTTTTCAAAATGGGAGAAGTGTAGCAGCACACGTTCCAGCCCGTTGCGCTCGTCATGAAGCAGCATTACAAGCTCTTCGGAATTTTCCTGAGGCAGCGTGATGGATTTGGGATCATAGGCATCCAGCAACTCGCATGAACGCACACGAGCCATATTGATCGTGTTGAGCCGTCGCTTGCCGGTTGCCAGTAACCTGAACTTATCGTCCTTGGCGGAATATTCCAGGCGGTAAGGTATACACTCGATCGAATGGCGGGCGCCGGTATGGCCACGGAACCGGATACGCAGTTTTCTCTTCTTTCGAATTGCCTTCAGTGCTGTTTGGAAGCAAGCTATGTAGGCGGGATCCCCATACGGATCTCCGTCCGCGTACTGGTCAAAGAGAATGAAGGTGTCCTGAGCATACAGCGGATCAACATCTTCCAGCCCGGTCGTGTCCGGATCAAACAGAGCGATTCTGGGATCAGACAGCAGCGCTTTGAGCCATCTCTTTTGGAGCATTGTCAAAGGCATGGTTGGCTTGTGGTGAAGTATGGAATGATACTCCTGATCGAGTAAAGGCCAGGTTCCGGATTTCAGCGCTGCCGGAATTGCAAGCGCGCTTTCCGCGAAAGCCTTTTCCCGGACAAGCTCGGTCATTCTTCGATCTGTCAACTTCCCATCGGATGCTTCGGAAAGGACAGCTGCGACGACATTGAAATAGCTTCCGTAGATCTCACTGAATAACATCGTTGCCACCTCCGTACAGAGCGTCCATCCGAGCCAAATCTTCTTGGAACATATCCAAAACATACTGGCTGGAGCATTTGAGATCTACAATGCGGCCGATGAAGGTGCGCAGCCAGGGCAGTATCTCTGAGGCATCATAGACATCGGCTGAAAACCTGCAAGTCTGTGAGTCCAATAGTTCGACTGTACCATGGCGCTTCTCGCGCTCCAGGCGGTGCAGCACGAATTCCTCGCCCGGGTCAAAATGGACCGTCATTTCAATATGATCCAAATTATGGTCGGGACCCGTTGAGACACCCCAAAGGTGCTGGTCAAACTTCTCCTGGTACCCTAAGTACTTGCTGTAGTGTTTCTCGACATTCCCAATCGTGACCTTTTTGATGGCATCCAACCGGAAGAAAGATAAGTGCCGCCCCCGGTAATGGTAGCCGAGCAGATACTGGCGCCCGGACTGGGTGCTGACATAGATCTTCAGAGGACAAACCGTCCTTTGATAGTCGCGGCCACTCCGCAGGCTCCTGACGGTCAGTTCCGCAGCTCTTTTTTCATCGATTGCCGACAACAGATCACAGAGGACATCACTGTCCAGGGCGTGGAGCATGTAGTGATGTTTGAATCGGAAGCTATCAGAAGGTTTTTCCAATTTATCGATCAAGAAGGAGCCAATCACCCCGAGTGGATCCTCCTCGGAGAAAAAGGATAGGGCGTCTGCCCAGGTATTCAAATCAACGGTGTTATCATCCGTTCTCCGGTAGAGTACCTCACGACCGCATTTCTCGGAGCTTAGCAGACCAAGCGCCTCATATTCCTTGAGCTTTTTCCGCACGGTGGATTCGTCTGGAGAGAAGGCGCCGCTGAAATGAGAGAGATAGTCATCATTGATGCAATCGACAATCTCTCTGGAAGAAAGCGCGCTGCCATCGGCCAGCAGGTCCATCACATAGAAGTGGAGGGTGATGTCCTTATCGGTAAAGCTTTTGGCTTTAAAAGCCTTGTGGAGCGGGTTGTGTGGGATCCGTCTGCTGTCAACCGAGAGGAATACATTCTTGCCGGATGTGTCCTGATGGAAGGACATAAAGTCGCCGATCCAACTCTCAATTCTTCGCCGCTCATTATCGTAGCTGCGGGCACTCTTGATGCTGTACTCTTCCCGACTCTTAAACCCATAGACATAGAATTCGCGCATGTAGCTCCGGATACGCTCAAAACTCTTGACCAACTCACTATATGCCACGAAATCCACCTCCTGCAGTTTATGGCCTCATTTTACCACAGGAGGTGTCCAAATGAAAGAACAGCTCCTTGCCAACTGCGGTCTGGAATGGGTTTGAACCAATTTTTCGCAGACTTTTAGGTAGTTGCTGTTGAGTTCGCAACTTTTTTTCCGTGTTTTTCCTCTGAACAGGCAGTATTCTTAAATCACGAAAAGCGCATACAGCAAACCCATGCATATGACTTTTAATCATAGACGCTGTTCTGGTCTGGCGTAGTAACCTCTCCGGAATAAAGAATGCGCTTTGTAAAAGACGCTAACAGCATTATCTATTAACATTAGCTCAACGAAGGAGCACCTGCTTTCGGGGCAGGCCGACAAAGGGTGAGACCCCCTTTATGATGATAAAGGACAGCGTCTTGTCGAATACATCTCCGGTAGTTCAGATGGTAGAACGGGAGACCCCAATCTCTGTGTCGTGGGTTCGAGCCCCACCCGGATGATGTATTCACTCCTTAGACAAAAAGGCACCAACAGCAAAGATTGAATAGCTAAGATGGTTATAGCAGGCGGTTCATACCCGTCGTTCGTGGGTTCGATTCCCACTTCACATGGTGCCTTGTTTTATCAATAAAGATGCCCACAGCAACACCCAACGGTCTTGAATCCGATCCGATGCAGAGGTCAGGGCGCCGGTCAACTGGCGGCTTAGGACTTGCGATATGTCAGGCATCTTGTGAAAGGCACCAACAGCAATTCTTGGTAACAACTACGACTAGAAATCGTACTTTCGGGCTCAAATCCCTGATGGTGCCTTGTATAACCAATTCATCACGGAGGAGTGATTTCCATGCTGAAGTTTCTAAAGAAAGAAGCAAATATGACCCATACGGAAAATGGCGCAGTTACATATCGTTCCACCCAGTCTGAATGTCTGGATCTGTTCGCTACGATCGGCGCCCTGCGCAGAGAGCGTGACGAGGAAATCACGAATCGCTTCCTCCGCGCCTATGCCGAAGACGCTGATCTGGCCATGAAGACCCTGTTCTTTGCGAGAGATATTCGTGGCGGTATCGGCGAGCGCCGTGTCTTCCGTACCATTCTGAAGTGGCTGGCCAACAACGAGCCGCGATCCCTGGAGAAGAACATCCAGTACATTGCAGAATATGGACGCTACGATGACCTGCTGGTCCTGATGGGCACCACATGCGAAGGCAAGGTGCTGCATCTGATCAAAAAGCAGCTGGCAGCCGACTGTGCCGCTCTGGAGGCTGGCGAGTCCGTGTCGCTGCTGGCCAAGTGGCTTCCTTCCGTCAATGCCTCCAACGAGGATGCGATCCGGCAGGCAAAACAAATTGCCCGATCACTGGGAATGAACGACGCCCAGTACCGCAAAACGCTGAGCGCCCTGCGCACCAAGATCAGCATCATCGAGAACAACCTGCGCGAAAAAGACTACACCTTCGATTACTCCAAGCAGCCCTCCAAGGCCATGTTCAAGTATCGTAAGGCCTTCATGCGAAATGATGGAGACCGCTATGATGAATTCATGAGCCGTGTCGCCGAGGGTACGGAGCAGCTCCACACTGGCACCCTGATGCCCTATGAGATGATCAAGCCCTTCTTCGGTCGCGGCGATATCTCCGATCAGGAGCGCAAGGCCATTGACGCAACATGGAAGACACAGGAGGATTTCACTGGCGGTGAGAACGCTCTGGTCGTCATTGATGGCTCCGGCTCCATGTACGGTGGTGCTGATCCCATCCCCGCCACTGTGGCGCTGTCTCTTGGTATCTACTATGCCGAGCGCAACACCGGCGCATTCCAAAACCACTTCATCACATTCTCTGAGAATCCCAAGCTGGTGGAGATTAAGGGCAAGGATATCTACGAAAAGGTGCGGTACTGTCACCAGTTCAACGAGGTCGCCAACACCAATATCCAGCGTGTGTTTGAGTTGATCCTCAAGACTGCCGTAAAGAACCGTGTGCCCCAGAAGGATATGCCTGCCAAGATCTTCATTATCTCCGATATGGAGTTCGACTACTGTACTGAAGATTGCTCCTTGACCAACTTCGAGTATACGCAGCGGCTCTTCGAGGAACATGGCTACCAGCTGCCCGAGGTGATGTTCTGGAATGTGGCAAGCCGTAATCAGCAGCAGCCCGTCAAGATCAACGACCAGGGCGTTGCGCTGGTATCCGGCTGTAATCCCCGAATCTTCTCCATGCTGAAAGCCGGCATTCTTTCCCCCTATGCCTTCATGATGGATGTTCTGGGTTCCGAGCGTTACGCGGCGATCGTGGCATAATAGAGCTGACGCAGGAGGTGATAGCAGGTATGTTATCGCCTCCTGCTTTTTCTTTCCCAACAAAAGTGTTGCTGTTGGCAGAGATGAACCGTAAAATAAAGAGTATGAAGGAAAGGGAGATCGTTATGATTACGATTCAAGGTTTATATAATACTGCGGTCTGTTACACCCCCGAGTTGGAGGAGGCAGCCCGCAAGCAGATCCAGACCGTTTGCGATCAGGCCGAGTTTGCCGGCTGCAAGATCCGGATCATGCCCGATGTCCACGCTGGCAAGGGCTGTACCATCGGTACCACCATGACCATCCAGGACAAGATCGTGCCCGGTATGGTTGGCGTCGATATCGGCTGCGGTATGGAGACTGTTGAGCTTCGTGAGCGGGAGGTCGACTTTGAGAAGCTGGACGCCCTAATCCGCAGGGAGATCCCCTATGGCCGTGAGGTTCGAGACATTCCTCATGCACTGAACTCTGAGATCGATCTGACTCACCTCCGCTGCACAGATCAAGTCAATCTCAACCGGGCCATGCGCAGCATCGGCTCTTTGGGTGGCGGCAACCACTTCATTGAGGTGGATCGCGCGGAGGATGGCCGGTTGTTCCTGGTGGTCCACTCTGGCAGCCGTCATCTGGGCACCGAGGTGGCTGAGCACTACCAGAATGAGGGTCGGCGTGCCCTTTGGGGCGGCGCCCAGCATCAAGTTCAAGCCGCCATTGACCAGCTGAAGGCCGAGGGCCGGTTCCAGGAGATCCAGAAGACCATCAAGGCGCTCAAGAAGGAGCACGAGCTGAATATCCCAAAAGATCTGGCCTATGTGGAGGGTAAGCTGTTCGAGGACTATATCCACGATATGAAGCTGACACAGCAGTTCGCCATGCTCAACCGCAAGGCCATGGTGGATGTTATCATGACTGGCATGGGCTTCACGGCGGTGGAGACCTTCACCACCATCCACAACTATATTGATACGGACGCCATGATCCTGCGTAAGGGCTCTGTCTCCGCCAAGGCCGGCGAGAAGCTGCTGATCCCCATCAACATGCGTGACGGTAGCCTGATCTGCAGCGGCAAGGGCAACGAGGATTGGAATTGCTCCGCACCTCATGGCGCCGGCCGGCTGATGAGCCGCAAGGCGGCCTTCAATGCTCTGTCCATGGAGGAGTTCCAGAAGGAAATGGAGGGTATCTACACCACCTGTGTTGTGCCCGACACGCTGGACGAGTCTCCCATGGCCTATAAGAGCATGGAGGAGATCGTCGCTCAAATCGGCCCTACTGCGGAGATTATTGAGCGGATCCGTCCTGTCTATAACTTTAAGGCAGCAGACTGAAATACAATGATGAAAGGCGGTGTTGACCGTGGAAGCATTGATCAAAGAAAAGCTTCATGAAATCGAGCAGCGGGAGAACTGCCGCATCCTTTTGGCCGTGGAGTCCGGTAGCCGTGCTTGGGGCTTTGCTTCTCCGGACAGCGACTATGATGTGCGCTTCATTTATGTGCGCCCCAGAGAGAGCTATCTCAGGCTCAACCGGGTCCGTGATGTGATCGAGCTGCCCATCAATGGTGTTCTGGACATCAACGGTTGGGATGTGGACAAGACACTGAAGTTGCTCCATAAATCCAACCCCACCGTATTTGAGTGGTTTTCCTCTCCCATCGTGTATCAGACCACTGACTTCACTGAGGCGTTTAAGCCCGTCATGCGGCGCTACTTCTCGTCCAAGAGTGGCCTTTGGCACTATCTGCAGATGGCGGAAGGAAACTATCGAGAATACCTGCGCGGCGACATGGTGAAGGCCAAGAAGTACTTCTATGTACTGCGGCCAATCCTTGCTTGCCGGTGGATCCTTGAAAAAGGTACTCCGCCCCCAATGCTCTTTTCTGAACTGGCGGCGAGCCAGCTTCCGGACTACCTGGAGAAAACCGTTGCGAAGCTGCTTGATCTGAAGATGAACTCCCCTGAGGTGAAGATGATCCCGAGAATCGATATCCTCAACGCTTACATGGATCGGAGCATTGCAGAGGTGCGTGCTCTGGTGGAGCAGTATCCGAGAGAAATCACGAAGGACTGGGAGGAACTCAATGCGCTGTTCCTCGCCGCACTGGAGATGTGATCTTATGATGAAATTGCCACCACAAGTGAATACAGCATTTGAGATGCTTGAAGCGGCCGGCTATGAGGCGTACCTTGTTGGTGGCGCAGTGCGTGATTATGTGCGTGACAACAGTCCTGCGAAGGATTGGGACATCACCACCAACGCGCTCCCAGAGCAGGTGGAGGAGATCTTTACAGGCTACCACCTGATTGAGACTGGCTTGAAGCATGGGACTGTAACTGTTGTGATCGACCAAGAGCCTCTAGAAATCACGACCTATCGCGTTGACGGGGACTACTCCGACCATCGGCATCCGGACTCAGTCAGCTTTACCCGCAGCCTGAAGGACGATCTTGAGCGCCGGGACTTCACCATGAACGCTCTGGCCTACAACCCCAGGACAGGTGTTGTTGACTTCGTAGGAGGCAAGGCGGACATTGCCGGCGACCTTGTCCGCTGCGTGGGAGATCCAGATCGGAGATTCCAGGAAGATGGCCTGAGAATGCTCAGAGCCCTTCGCTTCGCCTCCGTGTATGGCATGACGATCGAAGCTGCCACGGCAGCGGCCATCCACAGGAACAAGCACTTGCTCAAAGGTATCGCTGCGGAGCGCATTCTGGTTGAGCTTACCAAAATGCTCTGCGCTCAGGGCGCGGCAGGTGTTCTGCGGGACTTCGCCGATGTGCTGGCCGTCCCGATCCCGGAGCTCACACCCATGTTTGGCTTTCCGCAGCATAATCCACATCATGACAAGGATGTCTGGGACCATACCATCGCGGTCATTGAAAGTATCACCCCTGAACCGGTGCTTCGTTGGGCAGCCCTGCTGCATGACATTGGGAAGCCTTCCTGTTTCTCGCTCGCCGAGGATGGCATTGGCCACTTCTTCGGGCATTCGGATCAGAGTACTTCAATGGCGGAGAGTATCCTCAGTAGACTTCGCTTCGATAACGCCAGCAAAGAACAAATTGTAAGACTCGTTCGCTATCATGACATGCCCATCACGGCCGACAGGAAGCCAATCAAACGGCTTTTGAGCAAGCACGGTGAGGATGCTACCCGGCAACTGATCGAGCTGCACAAGGCAGATACGCTTGGTCAATCGGCCATCTGCAGACACCGGATCGCAATCTTTGAGGAAGTATCGCAAATGATCAATGAGATCCTGCAGGAAGAGAGCTGCTTCACACTCAAGGACTTGGCAGTTAATGGACATGATATGATGACATTGGGCTTTCAGGGACCGACCATTGGCCGTGTGCTGCAGGAATGCCTGGATGCAGTCTTGGATGAGCAGATCCCCAACGAGCATGAGACGCTGATGGCCTTTGCAAAGGATAGACAGCTGAAGAGTTAATACCAAAACGGCAATACCAAGCAGGTATTGCCGTTTTGGTATGCACAGGAACTTAGGTGGGTTGTAGGGTTTTGTCGATGGTCGTATAATGAGTGATGAAGCAAAGTGACGATCGTGAGGTTGCCTTTGACTTCGATTATGCTACTCACTTGTTCCGGCAACTCTCTAAATCGCATCACAAGGGAACATTTTCCCTATTTTTGCGTCTATATCAATAAGGAATTCATGTCTGATATGAAAAGGAGGCTGCTGATATGAAACAGAAAAAGAAATGGGTTATTCCCCTCTGTGTGATAGGAGTCATACTGCTACTTTGTGCGGGTGGCCTTTGGTATATGATAAATCACTCCATGAGTTTCTCTGTCGGACGCTGCTTAGTAGCGGACAACGGATCGTATATGTTCATCGATGGAAACTCACCCATTATCATGAGCAACCGAAAGGATAAGGAAGGTCTGTTCTCTGGCTTGGGGACCGGCGATAAGATTTTGATCTTCCACGATGGGATTGCGGAAACCTATCCAGGCAGGACCGGTGCGTATTGGTGTGTGAAATTGGAAGACGGTACGCAGGCCGATATTCCGGAACAGGTCATAGAAGAGCTTACGGAACTCGGATGGACCATTGTAGGAAATGAAGCTGATCCAGATTCCGTGACGCCTGAACCGGGAGCATACGCTTTTGAGGCGCAGTACATCCGGACCAATGGCGGACCTGAAGATGGCTATCCTTACCACACCGTGATCAGTTCCAGAGCGGAATTGGAAGCCTATTACGAGGCATACAAGGACATTTATAGTCTGGAACGAAGAGAGACAGTCTACTCCGACAGCACAATCGGCTTTTTGGATGCCTGCGACAAATACGATAACGCCTATTTTGAACGGCAGAATCTTGTTCTGATCGTACTGCAGGAAGGCAGCGGATCAATTCGGCATGAGATTACAGATGTGCGTCGTCACCGTATTGAGAACGGTGCATTGGATGGGTGGGACATTACGATTGACCGTAAGGTCCCTGAGGCAGGAACAGAGGATATGGCTCAGTGGCATCTATTCCTTGAAGTGCAGATGGGCGATGTGATCAAGGCCACCGACAAGGTTTGGATCAATGGAAAACAGAGCGAACGCACTCCGGCAATATCCGGTCTTGTTGGTATCAGTCGTACTCCGTCGATAAGCGCCTATCAGGATCCCTGGGGAGTGAAGCTTACTGCAAAGAATATTACCCCGTCTGGATTGACCATTGTTTGTACGCAGCAAGATGGAGAACCAACCGGTGAGCTGCAGACCGGCAGTTACTACGGACTCGAAATGCTGCAGGATGGCGAGTGGGTTGCGGTCGAGCTGCTTCCTATGGAGTATGAGCTTGCCTGGACGTCAGAAGCATGGATGATCCCTAACAATGCGGAAACAGAATGGGAAGTGAATTGGAGCCGCCTGTACGGAGAGCTTCCCGCAGGTTCCTACCGGATCAGCAAATCGGTTATGGATTTCCGGGGTACCGGTGATTATGACACCAAAACCTATTATGCAGGCTTTGATCTCGTGGACGCCGCTGACACAAGTAATGTTTCCTACGAACACGGCGGATTTGGCGTCAGTGTGCCGCTTCTTTCTGGTTGGGAATACAAGGTTGAGGAATACAGTGCCGATGGCATGAGCTATGGCGTCAGTTTCCGACCCGCTGGTGAAGATGGATGGATCGATTTCCAATATTGGCCTACATTCGGCGTCTGTGGCACCGGATTGTCAATGAAGGAATTTGGAAATGGTTCCATGGGCACCTACGATGGCGGTGCTATCTGGAACTTTATCAGTTACCCTGCCAGCAAAGGCAACTTTGTGGCAACGACCCAGGGTGTAAATAGCTGGTGGTCACGCTACGGCGAGACTGCTATGGAAATCATAACGCAGGTAATCTGCACAGACACCATCGTAGACTAAGGAGGGTACGCAGTATGAAACGAATTGTAGCGCTATGCCTCGCAGCGGCTTGCCTGATTTCTATGGTAGGCTGCGCAGGAGATACCAATATGGACGAAAAGAAACCAAACAACTCCGCATCGGCCTATGCTCTGGCACTGGCTAGCTATCCGGAGATGGCTCCATACCCAAACGAGATGGAGTATTTTGATGAAAAGACCGGTGAGTTTGACAGCGATGGCTTTGATGTGGTCTATGACGCCTGGCAGTCGGACAGAAAGGCCCAACGCAGTCAGCCGGAAGGCTATGCAGACGGTCTGGAACCGTTCTTCGCCAGTTCAATCCGAGAGTTTCTCAGCAATTCCAACGGGGAGAACAAGGTATACTCTCCTCTGAGTGTTTACATGGCCCTCGCCATGCTGGCAGAGGTGACGGACAGTGAAAGCCGCCAGCAGATCCTTGACCTTCTAGGAAGTGAAAGCATTGAGGCTCTGCGCTCCCAGGCGGCCAGTGTTTGGAACGCCAATTACAGCAATGACGGCGCCGTGACAAGCATTCTGGCAAACTCCCTGTGGCTGAATGAGTCCGTAAATTTCAACCAGTCCACAATGGACAGTCTGGCAAAGAATTACTATGCGTCCTCCTTCCGTGGTGAGATGGGCAGCGAGGAATTTAATCAGGCCTTGCGGGACTGGATCAATGAGCAGACCGGAGGACTGCTGGAAGCGCAGGCCGATGGCCTGTCGATGGACCCCGAGACCGTTATGGCTTTGGCCTCTACCATCTACTACCGAGCCAAGTGGCACAGTGAGTTCAATGAGGCCGGAACGGAAAAGGGCCTGTTCCATCTGTTCAGTGCTGATGGAGAGACCGTGGAGTGCGACTTCATGCACAAGGGCGGCAGCAACACCTATTACTGGGCAGATCAGTTCGGCGCTGTTGCTCTGAGCCTGGAGGGCAGCGGCAAAATGTGGTTCCTCCTGCCTGATGATGGCGTGGCTATGGATGATCTGCTTGCCGATGAGCAAACGATGGAGTTCCTAAACAGCAATGGAAACTGGGAGAACAGCAAGCACCTGATCGTGAATATGTCCGTTCCCAAATTTGATGTTGTCTCTGATCTTGACCTGCGTGATGGCCTGAATGCGCTGGGTATTACCGGTGTATTCGATGCCACGGTGGCCGATTTCAGTCCCATGACTTCGAAAGTTGCAGAGATATTCCTTTCCAAAGCCGACCATGCAGCCCGCGTTGCCATCGATGAAGAGGGGGTTACCGCAGCGGCATATACCGTCATGATGATGGCTGGTGCTGCGGCGCCACCTGAAGAGGAAATGGACTTCGTATTGGATCGACCGTTCTTATTCGCCATTACTGGTGCAGATGGACTTCCACTCTTTGTTGGCGTAGTCAATAGACCGTGAACTGAAAAAAGGCAATAAGAAAACGGCAGTGCCACAATTGCCGTTTTCATGTATATCCGATGCATTGAGTTGTTTACCCCTCATAGGACTGCGGCTGGTAGCCATAGTGCTTGGCAAAAGCTTCATAGTCAACCCATTTCGGGTTGTCAAAGATCCTTGCAGCGTAGAGCTCAAGCGTGTAATGCTCCAGTTCTGCTTTCGTCTTTAACCAATAGGTGTGCTCCTTCTCCCACTCCAGGAGTTTATCGAACAAGTCTTCTTCGTGGCTCCGGACAATGAGCTCACGCACCAAATCGCGCCAGACATCGTTCCTGATGTCTCCAAGATCCGTCTGGATACCATTGCGGTACCCGTACTTCTTATCTCTCCCAGAACCAGAAAGAAGAATCGATTGACCAGTGCTGAAATGTGCGTGTAGATCTTTATGCGTGAGTTGATCTCTGTTAGGAACTGCCGATAGTGAGTCAATAATCGTGCGCGGATACATAGACATACCTCCATTCTGGTAAGTCTTACGGATTAACGGTCGAAAATGCAACAAATCGATCATAATGAGCAAAAAAGGAAAACCGCGCCACACTGTTGTCGCCGTTCTGTGATATAATCGAACTATGTCGAATAATCAATTCCCTTTGGATCAGCCGCATCCGACCATCATCAAGAAACGACCGGATTGACAATGCACATATTATGTAGTATTATTGTAGTGCAAAGGAGGCTTGAACATGGATTCCAACATGACTTTTCGCATTGATTCTGAAGTGAAAGCGCAAATGGCAGCCATCTGTGATGCACTGGGCATGTCAACTTCTACTGCCTTTAATATTTTTGCCAATGCCTTTGTTCGAGCAAAAGGCATGCCTTTTGCTGTCACGATTCAGGAGCCTGTAACAGCTGTGAGCCGCGAAAAAATGCTGGCGGACACCGATCAACTATTGAGCGAGTTCGCTTCTGACTATAAGAGGATGGCAGAATGATTTGGGTTACAGCAGAAGATGTCGTAGCGATTCATAGCCGTATCATTCAAGTTTCTGGTGGCATTGATGGTCTGCGTGATCGTGCTGGATTAGAAGCGGCTATTGCCGCACCCCTTCAATCATTTGGAGGAGAAGATCTTTTTCCAACTGACATAGAGAAAATCGCTCGTATTGGGTTTGGGTTAGCGTCCAATCACGCATTTATCGATGGCAATAAGCGAATTGGCGCCATGGTCACGCAACTGCTACTCAAATGGAATGGATATCAGTTCCAATTGGAGCAGAATGAGCTGGCCGATATGTTCATTGGTATCGCGGATGGCACAAAGGACGAAACGGAGCTTCGGTATTGGATCAACGACCATATTGAATAACGAAAAGGTTGCCTCACGCAATAATGTGAGGCAACCTTTTTGTTAAAGCCGACCTGATTTGACGAAAAAAAGCCGGGCTGTTTTGTCGGATAGCCGGAGTGTTTTGGCTGCATGGCCGAGTTGTTTTGTCATTTTATCGGCTGTTTGATGTGGTGAGTATTCCGCGCGAGATTGCGCACCTCAGCCGCTCAAATTGAGCATCCATTCCGGCGGGATTGAGCACCCTTGCCGCTGTCGTTGAGCACTGCGGTAAAATGTAGATATGCGTCAGATTTCTGGCGTAAATATCTACAAGGAGGTCACCTGTATGACCAATTACCGCGAGATCCTCAGGCTCCATAGCCTGGGACTCAACAAGACCGAGATCGCGTCAAGCTGCCGCTGCGCTCGGAACACTGTGGCAGCAACCCTGCAACGGGCGGCGAACTGCGGCCTGCAATGGCCGCTGCCGGAGGAAATGTCGGATAAGCAGCTCTCAGAGCGGCTGTTTCCGTCCAGCACCTCAAAGACTGTCTACAAGATGCCGGACTACGCCTCTGTCCACAAGGAACTCCAGCGCAGCGGTGTTACTCTGAACCTGCTGTGGCTGGAATACTGCGACCAGTGCCGGGCGGCGGGCGAGATTCCATACCAATCAACCCAGTTCAACAAGTACTATGCCGACTATCTGACAAAGGTCAACGCCACCATGCACCTGAACCACAAACCCGGTGAGGTTATGCAGGTGGACTGGGCCGGCGATACTGCCGCTGTTATTGACACAGACACCGGTGAAATTATCCCAGCCTATGTGTTCGTGGCAACCTTGCCGTACAGCGGCTACAGTTATGTAGAAGCCTTTTTCTCCATGAACCAGGAGTCGTGGACCACTGCCCATGTGAATGCCTACAAATACTTCGGCGGTGTCACCCGGATCATCCAGTGCGACAACCTGAAAACCGGCGTGCAAAAGCATGGGAAGGATGAGGTCGTTCTCAACAAATCGTACCAGGAGCTGGCAGAGCATTACGGCACGGCAATTCTGCCTGCCAGAGTCCGCACTCCCAAGGATTATCGGCGAAAAAGTGTTATCGGCAATCTCGGCCTGAACATAGCATAGAAGCCAGTTAAGGCACTCTCTCAAAAGTATTTTTGCTGATAACGTTTTCTGCATTATCTCAACTGCTACGAAGATGGCGCCCCGTACGGTGAACTCATTCCTTCCATCTTATGCCAAACAACTGCATGAGATGGATTCGGGCTTTCCTGAAAACCTGCATTGTCATGTGTTCCGTCACAGCATCGGAATGGCAATGTACAAGGCCGGCATTCCGATTTCATATATCAAGGACTTCCTTGGTCACTCGTCTTTGGACTCGACTGCGATCTACGCACATGCCGACAGTGACGCAATGGCAGAGGCGCTCCGTTCCGTAGATCAGGAAGCCTTACCGGTAAGAGACGATGAAGGTAACATCGTATTCACTCCAGAAAAGAAATGGAAAGGCAAGGAAGAATACCTGCTCCATTTCTGCGGACTTGACTGAAATGTTATCAGCAACTACGATTATTACTCAGCCTGGAATCTACGGTTGTTACTAAGGATTCCGGCTGAGATTGCCGATAACACTTTTTCGCCGATAATCCTGATTATCAGCAATTACCGATAACAAGGATAAAGCTGCTGTTGAGGGTACCGTCGGTATCATCTCTACCTTCATACTGGCCGCTCTGCGGAACCGCCAGTTTTTGTCTCTATTGGAACTGAACAAGGCGATTTGGGACCGTCTGGAGACGTTCAACCACAAACCTTTCCAGAAAAGGGAGGGTAGCCGGGCCAGCAGCTTTGCGGAAGAAAGGCCCTTTCTGCGCCCTTTGCCGCCCAGACCTTTTGAATTGGCCACCTGGAAAGTGGCAACGGTGGGACCAAATTACCACATTTCTGTGGAGCGTATGAATTATTCTGTTCCCTTTGAATACATCAAGCAGAAGGTGGATGTCCGGCTCACAAAAGCCACGGTAGAGGTTTTCTACGGTGGAAACCGAATCTGTTCCCATCCCAGGCTGTACGGACGGTTTAACCAGTACAGTACGATCCAGGAGCATATGCCGCCAGAGCACCAGAAGTATGTCCAGTGGAATGGTGAACGGTTCATTCACTGGGCCGGTAAAGTCGGCAGCAACACGCAGGTCGCTGTCCAAGCCATTCTCAGCGGCTACAAAGTAGAGCAGCAGGGCTACAAGTCTTGCATGGGTCTGCTGAAGCTGGCAGACAAATACACCCCGGAACGGCTGGAGAATGCCTGCAAACGGGCATTGGAATACACCCCCCGCCCTTCTCTCAAGAATATCCAGGCTATTCTGGCATCTGGCCAGGATAAAGCCATCCCTGAGCAGAGTGCGGCTACTGCGTCCTCATCCCGGTACGGATTCACCCGTGGAGCTGCGTATTACGGAAGGGGGAACAAGTGATGCTGACTGAAACAACGGTATCCAAGCTGCGTGAAATGCGGCTGAGCGTTATGGCCAACGCGCTGAAGGACCAATTTGCCGATCCGCAGTTCCAAAGCATGGCCTTTGAGGACCGGCTCGGTCTTTTGGTGGATGCGGAATGGAATGCCCGAAAGAATAACCATCTGAACAAGCTGATCCGGCAGGCAACCTTCTCGGATCCGGGAGCTTGTCTGGAGAATGTGGAGTATCTGCCCGACAGAGGTCTGAAACAGGAGGAACTGCTGCGGTTCGGCACCTGCAACTACATCCAGGAGCACCACAACATCATCCTGCTGGGTGCCACCGGCAGCGGCAAAACCTACCTCGCCTGCGCTCTGGGCATGGCTGCCGCAAGGCGGTTTTATGCGGTGAAGTACATCCGGCTCCCGGATCTGCTGGTAGAGTTCCAAATTGCCAGGGGTAACGGCACCATCCGCAAGTTCATGGCCCAGTACAGGAAGTATGCTCTGCTCATTATTGACGAATGGCTTCTGTACCCTTTGAAAGAAACGGAAGCCAGGGACTTATTGGAAATCGTGGAGTCCCGGTACAAGCGAAACTCCACGATCTTCTGTTCCCAGTTTGACATTCCGGGCTGGCCGGAAAAGCTGTCTGACCCACTGCTGGCTGATGCCATCTGCGACCGAATCGTCCACGACGCCTACACCATAGTCATTGGCGGCAAGGAATCCATGCGCAAGCGGAAGGGGCTGCAAGACATCTGACTCCGACCGTATTTATGATACCTTGACACCTTTGTGCTGTCCATATTCAACCTGAACGGTGGGACTGCTCAATCCGGGCGGTCCCATTGCTCAATTCAAGCGGAACCGCTGCTCAATTTCGCCGGTCGAGATGATTTTGCAGCGCGGCGTATGCACATTTGAAGCCACCTGCATGAAATCTTTATAAAAAAGTAGTGTTCAAATTACGCAGATGCGTAAAAAATTCGTTTTGCAATTTGAGCGTTTTTAAACTGATACGCAAAATCGTCAAAAATAAAAAGCCCTGATTTCTCAAGGCTTTCAGAAACGAAGAACTCCGCTTTTCGACAAAATTGTTCGAAAAACGGAGTTCGTTCACTTTAATCAGCCTTTTAAATCATAATTATTATTGGCTTTTTCCTCGCCATAAACCCCCCAGAGTTCAAGAGCAATTCTAAGCTCCTCATTGTCAGCTTTTGCTTCCTGAAGGGTTTTGCCGCTCATAACAGCATCAATCCCCTGACGGAAAGCTCTTGCCCCAGCAGCTGGTCCCATTGGATGTCCATGAATAGCTCCACCTGCAGCAATCATGACATCTTTGCCAAATTTGTTAATGATATCTTCAATATGACCCGGAGTTGTACCCCCGCCAGGCATAGCAAATACTGACTTGATATGCCCAAGCGGCTGCGTCATCTTATAACCTGCGGATACAAAGGAATCCATCGACATAGGGAATTTTCCGTATGGCGAAAGTGTGATGATCATATCCAGACCCGCTAGTCTTGGGAGTACAGCTCCAATAAGGTTAATGCTCATTCCCGACCATGGTGATTCGTAAACTGCTCCTGTATAGTCAGAGTGTGCAAGAATAGGAACGTTGATACTGGGGTCATCTGCAAGCATTCTGGCTGCGTCAAGACCGATGGTATTGTAGTTAACTAATAATGCATTACCACCATTTTCTATTACA
>ERZ780167.1216-NODE-1216-length-23422-cov-13.296658_pt1 | contig 23422 bp, 18 predicted proteins | sample MGYA00510982_ERZ780167 | MGnify/ENA primary metagenome ERZ780167 (study PRJEB29588, sample SAMEA2146107) | human gut metagenome | biome: human gut; feature: human-associated habitat; material: faeces | place: Denmark | collected 2008/2010 ... | reverse complement strand
CTCATACATTTTAAAAAATACAAGTGGGTAAAGGATTTGACAAGATAATGGAAAATGTATGAAAACAAGCGTGTGCGCAGGGAGTAGATCGGATTTAGCGCTAAACTGATTTGAACAAAAAGAGGATATTGAATTGCGGCATCAGCTGTCAAGGGATAGCGTAATTTATATGAGAGGGAGTATTTCATGCAGGAAATATACAGAGTAAAGACAAGTCCGGTGGCATTATCGGACAATATGATAATAGGTGAAAAATACAGGATTACATTTCTGACAGAGGCGCTTGTCCGTCTGGAATACAGTGAAGATGGCGTATTCGAGGATAGGGCAACACAGACAGTATTGTTCAGGGATTTTCCAAAGACCGGCTATCATGTGGTGCGTAACGCTGATGGAATTGAGGTTCATACATCAATGCTGCACCTGATATATAATGAGAAGGAGTTCTCATCACACGGACTGAGTATACAGATTAAGGGAAACCTGAGCGCATATCACAGCATCTGGCATTATGGCGAGAAGGTGCATGATTTGCAGGGTACAGCGCGTACACTTGATGACGTAAACGGAGAGGTTGAGCTTGGACACGGTGTTGTTTCACGCTTTGGATATTCAATTCTTGATGACAGTAAATCACAGATTTTACTTGACGATGGATGGATTGAGCCAAGAAAAAAAGGTGTGTCTGATTTGTATTTCTTTGGATATGGACATGATTATAAACAGGCGCTCAATGATTTTTACAGGCTTTGCGGCAAGACTCCGATGCTTCCGCGATATGCACTGGGAAACTGGTGGAGCAGATATTATAAATACTCAGAAGAAAGCTATATGGAGCTGATGGACAAATTCGATGAAAAGAATATCCCATTCACGGTAGCAGTAATAGATATGGACTGGCATCAGGTTGATGTGGACCCTAAATACGGAAGCGGCTGGACAGGATATACTTGGAACAAAAAGCTTTTCCCGGATCCGAAGCGCTTTCTTGGAAAGCTCCATGACAGAGGAATGCATACTACCTTAAACGTACATCCTGCGGATGGTGTGCAGGGCTGTGAAGAAATGTATGTTGATATGGCAAAGGAAATGGGCGTGGACTATGAAAATGAGGACCCGGTTGTATGTGATCCGGCAAGCCCAAAGTTTATGGATGCATATTTTAAGTATCTTCATCATCCGAGAGAGGCTGAAGGTGTGGATTTCTGGTGGATTGACTGGCAGCAGGGCAGCAACTGCAAGGTTGAAGGATTGGATCCGCTATGGATTTTTAATCATTTTCATTATCTCGATAATAAAAGAGACGGTAAGCGTCCAATGACATTTTCGCGCTATGCAGGTCCGGGAAGCCATAGATATCCGATTGGATTTTCGGGAGATACACATATTACATGGGAGTCGCTTGATTTTCAACCGTATTTTACAACGACAGCGACAAACATCGGATATGGATGGTGGAGCCATGATATTGGTGGACATATGCTTGGCTACAAGGATGATGAGCTGACAGCCAGATGGACACAATATGGTATATTCTCTCCGATAATGCGTCTGCACAGCTCATGCAGCGAATTTAACGGCAAGGAGCCGTGGCGATTTAAAAAAGAGACTGAGGAAGCGATGGAGGCGGCGCTCAGACAGAGGCATTGTATGATTCCGTATCTGTATACCATGAACTATCGCAGCTATGCCGAGAATATGCCGCTGATTGAGCCTATGTATTATGAGTATCCTGAAAATGCAGAGGCTTATGAGGTAAAGAATCAGTATTTCTTTGGCAGCCAGCTTATGGTAGCACCTGTTACAACTCCACGTATTAAGGGACTTAATGTGGCAAAAACCAAAGTATGGTTCCCGGAGGGCATCTGGTATGATATCTATACAGGCATGCGCTATGATGGTGGAAGAATGCTGGAGGTTTACAGGGATTTGAGCAGCATACCTGTGTTTGCGAAGGCTGGAGGCATACTTGCGTGTGCAGATGCTGATGAGCTTGATGCAAGATCTGTTATCAAAAATCCTGATGTATTATGTGTCAGGGTATTCCCGGAGGCTGATGGTGAGTTTGAGCTATACGAGGATGACAATGAATCCTGCGGATATGTGGATGGCAGATGTGTGACCACAGCTATGAAATATTCTGCGGATAAAGATATGTTTGTCATTTCTCCGGCAGATGGAGATACATCATTAATACCTGACAACAGAACCTATAAGCTTGTCTTTGAAAGAAGAACCGAAGCAGCAGCCGATAAGGTAAAGGTATCCGTGGATGGTAAAGAGGTATTGGCAAAGAATAAATATGATAAAGAAAACAGAAAGCTCATCGTTACTGTAAATGCATCGACAGCGAGCAAAATAAGCGTTGCAATATCGAAAGACACAGTAGCGCTTGATAATCAAATCGAAAAAAGATGCTTTGATTTCCTGAATCAGGCAGAGATAGGCTTTGTGCTAAAGGATGAAATCTACGGTCTTATTACATCGGGAAAGAAAACAACAGTGATTTTATCAGAGCTCAAGGCAAAGGAGCTTGATACAGAGCTGTATGGTGTATTGACAGAGATACTTACAGCCTGAGGCAGTCACCGGTCATACTAGGTGTGGCCGGTGACTTTCTTTGTTGTAAAAATAAAAAATGGATGATACTATTATAGTAAACGGAAGTATTTTTATAAGAAACATCAGGAGAAACTATATAATTCAAGGGAGGATTATGCAATGGGAAATTCATATAAGAACTGTAAAATACAGGACAACACAGCAGAGCTGATCTACGAGAAAGGCAGTCTGTTTGTTACCATATTTGAAAACAACATAGTGCATGTTGCACAAAAACACGGCATCGAAAGTGTTGCAATAGAAGAGGACTTTATTCCGAAGGCTGCCACACCGGACGTGACCTGCAAGGATACGTCTGATGCCAAGGGGACCGCAGCAGAAGCCGGTGTAAGCGATGCAGCAGTTAAAGCAGTCATAAGTGCAAGGGATATTACTGTAAATGTAAAGGATAACGAGAAGCTTGATATTTATTACAAAGGGAAGCTTGTGCTTTCAGATTATGAAAAAGCACGCAAAAAGAGTGAGAAGAATCCGTACGAGGATCTTGCCATCGCAGAGCTTGAGGGACATACTGTCGGAAAAGATGAAGAAAAAACTGACGCTGTTACCATCATCAAAAAGCTTGGAAAGGATGATGCTATTTACGGTCTGGGAGATAAGCCGGGATGCCTCAACAAGCGTGGATATTCATATGTAAACTGGAACACGGATGATCCTGCGCCACATGTGGACAGCTTCAAATCGCTGTACAAATCCATACCGTTTTTTATCGTGTTGGGCGATGAATATTGCTATGGAATTTTTGCGGATAATACCTACAAGACAACCTTTGATTTCGGTTATGAAAACACAGATTACTATTTCGTCGAGCATGAGAAGGGCGAGCTGGACTACTATTTTATGCCGGGAAATGATATGGCAGAGGTGGTAGGACTTTATACATCACTGACAGGCACCACACCGCTTTATCAGAGATGGATATACGGTAGCCATCAGAGCCGCTGGGGCTATTACACACAGGATGAGGTGCTTGATATAGCTGACAAATTCCGCGAGCTTGATATCCCATGCGATGTGATACATATGGATATCGATTACATGAACGGCTACAGGGTATTCACCTTTGATGACAAGAAATTCCCGGATGTAAAGGGCCTTTCAGAAAAGCTTGCTGACAGGGGTGTAAAGCTCATATCCATCATTGACCCGGGTGTGAAAAAGGATGAGCACTATTTCATGTACAAAGAGGGCATGGAGATGGATGCATTTGCACATGATACAGATGGCAGTGTATATGAAAATGCTGTCTGGCCGGGAACATCGGTATTTCCGGACTTCACAAAGCAAAGCGTCAGAAGCTGGTGGGGAGACAAGACAAAGATACTTCTCGAGCACGGTATCAGTGGCATATGGAATGATATGAATGAGCCTGCAAGCTTCAACGGACCACTGCCGGATGATGTGCAGTTTGAGTATGGAGCACATGAAAAGGTTCACAATATTTACGGACATTTTATGGCAAAAGCTACATATGAGGGACTTGCGAAAAATGATGGTGGAAAACGTCCGTTTGTACTTACAAGGGCTGCATATGCCGGAAGCCAGAAATACTGCGGTGGCTGGACCGGAGACAATCACAGCATCTGGGCGCATATAGCACTTTCACTCGAGCAGGTGTGCAATCTGTCGGTCAGCGGACTTGCCATGTGCGGCAGCGATATAGGCGGTTTCGGAAGTGATACTACACCGGAGCTTCTTGTCAGATTTTATGAGGCAGCAGTATTTGTGCCGTTTTTCAGAAATCATTCAGCGATGGGAACACGCAGACAGGAGCCTTGGCAGTTTGACGAGACTACGATAGATGCAGTCAGAAAGACAGTAAAGCTCAGATACAGATTTATCCCATATATCTATGATCTGGCACATGAGTGTGAAAAGACAGGAGCACCTATCGTGCGCCCGCTCGTATACGAGTATCCTGCAGATAAGCATGTGAGAAATATTTCCGATGAATATATGCTCGGAAGCTTTGTACTGGTTGCACCTGTGATCGCACCGGGCAAGGAGGCAAGAGAGGTTTATCTGCCTGACGGCGACTGGTATGATTACTACACAGGCGAAAAATACAGTGGCGGCAGATATATTTTAGCAGATGCACCACTTGATAAAGTACCTGTCTTCATAAAAGCAGGAGCCATTATCCCTGTTGCAGACGGAGAAATTCGCTCTACAGAGGACATTACAGAGGATAAGATCAGCATACTGACATATCCGGGCAAGGGCAGCTTCGTGCATTATCAGGATGACAATGAGACGTTTGCATACAGAAACGGTGCGTACAATGCTGTTGAGTATACACTGGATGGGGATAAGCTCGAGAAGAAAGTGTTGCATAAGGGATTGTAAAAATACATAACCTTAAATTTAAAATTCAATATCAACCTCAACAGGGCAGTGGTCTGAACCGAGCACATCGGTATGGATTGCTGCCTTTTTAAGCTTATCATTGATGCGCTTTGATGTGATAAAGTAGTCGATACGCCAGCCTGCGTTCTTCTCGCGTGCCTTAAAACGGTATGACCACCAGGAATATATACCATCGGCATCCGGATAAAAATATCTGAAGGTATCGGTAAAACCGGAACCTAAAAGCTCTGTCATTTTAGCACGTTCCTCGTCTGAAAAACCTGCATTTCTGCGGTTTGTTTTTGGATTTTTCAGGTCGATTTCATTGTGTGCGACATTCAGATCACCGCACAGTACGACAGGCTTTTGGGCATCGAGTGTCTTAAGATATTCTCTGAAATCATCCTCCCACTGCATACGGTACGGCAGCCTTTTCAGCTCATTCTGTGAGTTTGGAGTATAGCAGGTTACGAGATAGAAATTGTCATATTCAAGTGTGATGACACGTCCTTCCTTATCATGCTCCTCAATGCCTATGCCGTAAGACACTGATAATGCCTTGTTTTTGGCAAAAATGGCTGTGCCGGAATAGCCTTTTTTCTCGGCGTAATTCCAGTACTGGTGATAGCCCGGCAGGTCAAGGTCAATCTGTCCCGCCTGTAGCTTGGACTCCTGTATACAAAAGAAATCCGCATCTATACTGTTAAAAAAATCAAGGAAACCTTTCTGGACGCATGCGCGCAGTCCGTTTACATTCCACGATATAAATTTCATGTCTTAGTCCTCCATATAAGTGTGTGTATTAAAATCATATTTAAAAAGTATTCTTCTTACAAAAACGAAATCATGTAAGCAGGCAGACAGAGTATGTCTTTGTCTTTTGAGAAATCCTTTGTATATACGAGATATTTTTGAAGAATACGGTTTGAAAATTTTATTGAAAATTCATCCAGTGACTTATGGGTTTTATAGCCACTGGATTTTACTTCAATAGGGCAAACCTTATTTTTTTTTGGCAATAAGAAAATCTATTTCGTAATTATGGCGTGAACTTTCATTAAAAAAAGTATAGTAAAATAATTCGTTGCCATTACACGTTAAAAGCTGTGCAACTACATTTTCGTAAAGATAGCCTAGATTAGTTCCTAGCTTGTCATTTAACAATTTTTCATAAATTATGTTTTCTGTGAAATCTTTGTCTTTAAACATCAATGTAGTAAACAGCCCGGTATCGCATAAAAATAGTTTAAACCGGGTTAAGTCTTTGTTGGTTGACATACCGGCACTTGGGTCATTTGCATGGTATGATACCAAAACAGTTTTTGAGTCTTTTAACTCTGCAATCAGTTCCAGTGTATTATCGGCGCGATTGTTTGTCAGTACGCTTGATACCTGATATCGTGAAGCATTTTTGTTTAGCTGCGCAGGAATTGCATCAAAAAGCATAGATATTTTTCCAGTAGCATCTATTTTTTTGAAATCATCTTCATAAAGATTCAGAATATCACGCTTCACGTCATCAACCTTACGGAAGTTATTGGTTTTGATATATTCATCAACTGCCTGCGGCATTCCCCCGACAAGCATATAAAGACGGAAATCACGCATCAATTTACGATTAATCTCTTCTCCGAAGGGTTTTTGAGAATCGAATAGCTTATGGATTAGGGGGATAGTTGTTTCATCATTCAAAGCCCATAAAAATTCTTCATAATCCATAGGATACATGTTTAGCTTTCTTTCTTCGCTTGGAATAAGTATATCCTGTACGTTTTTTTTGATAGAAATCAGAGAACCGGTTTCTATATAATCATATCGGTGATCTTTTACAAGTGATTTGATAGCCTGTCTTGCGCGGGGGCATAATTGTACTTCGTCGAAAATAATCAAAGACTCTCTCTCATAGAGATCGACTTTGTATTGGAGCTGCAACTGCAAAAACAGATAATTCAGATCTGAAATATCCTCAAACAGTTCACGTATATTTTTTGAGACGATTGAGAAATCAATGATTATATAACTTTTGTATTCATTTCGTCCAAATGACTCTACGATGGTTGACTTGCCTATACGACGGGCTCCTTCGATTAAGAGTGCTGTTTTACCATCGGAATCCTTTTTCCATTGCAATAATTTATCATATATTTTTCGCTTAAACATGACATTCTCCTAATAAAATTACAAAATCGCATTTTTTATTTTGATGTTTTACTACAAAATCGCATTTTTTATTTCAACGATTTACCACAAAATCGCATTTTCTTTTTTGCTATTTTACCACAAAATCGCATTTTTTAAAAGAGGTTTGAATCTGCAGATTACACTTTTTATATAAAATAGTTACTGTTCACACCGAACAGTGTGACCAGCAACATAAAATACGTATAATAGAGGAAGAAAATACGCAAGATAATACGCAAGATGGAGTCGGTTCATAAGCTGCACCAAGCTGGTGCAGAAATCAGAAATATGTGAAAATATGACATAAATATAATAAATCCGCTACACTATATCATATGATTACGCACATGATATAATGTAGCGGATTTTATTGTTGATTATTTTAAAGCTCAAGTAAAATTTCTTATAGCACATCGCTTCCATCAGGAATCTTTGAGATAATAGTTCTGTTAATCCTGATTAAGAATAATGTCGAAACAGTAAAGGATATCACCTCTGCTATAGGGAAAGCCCACCATACAGCGTGAAGTCCACCAAGCTTTGAAAGGATGTATGCTGCCGGAATTAAAACCACAAGCTGACGCATGATTGATACGATCATGGAAAAGACAGCTTTTCCCAAAGCCTGGAATACGGTGCCGACGATAATACAAAACCATGCGATGAGGAAATGCACACCGATTATTCTGAGCGCCGGAACACCGATTTTGAGCATATCGTCAGAGGCGCTGAACATTCCAAGAAGCACATGTGGTATGAACTCAAAGCAGGCAAAGCCAACGAAGAGCAGACAGAATGCTGTTATCAGGCTGACCTTTATTGTCTTAACCATACGCTTTCTGTTCTGTGCACCGTAGTTGAAGGCGATGATAGGTGTGATTCCGTTGTTCAGTCCGAATACAGGCATAAAGAAGAAGCTCTGCAGTTTGAAATAAACACCGAAAACAGCAGCGGCAGTCGATGAAAAGCCGATAAGTATTCTGTTCATGGCATATGTCATTATAGAGCCTATAGACTGCATGATGATTGACGGAATACCGATAGCATAAATGGTTCCCATGATTTTGAAATCCGGGCTGTAGCCCTTGAAGCTCAGGCTGATTTCATGATTGAATTTGTGGTTGCAGGCAAAAGCAACAACGGCGGCCACGCACTGTCCCACAACAGTTGCCACAGCAGCACCGGTAGCACCGAGCTTAGGGAAGCCAAGCAGTCCAAAGATCATGATAGGATCCAGAATGATATTTGTGATGGCACCGCAAAGCTGTGAGGTCATGCTGAAAATAGTTCTTCCTGTCGATGTAAGCACCCTCTCAAAAAAGATTTCCGCAAAAATACCAAATGAAAAAATCATAACAGTACTCAGGTAGCTCACACCCATATCCATGATTTCGACATCAGCATTTCCAATCTGACTCATGTAAAAAGGCTTTACGATTGTAAGTCCGAGAATCAGAAATATTACGTAGCTGAATGCATATAGTACGGCACCGTTGATGCCAATTTTGTTGGCCTCGTCGTATTTATGGGCGCCGAGGGACTTTGACAGCAGCGCGTTTACACCTACACCTGTACCGGTTGCGACAGCGATGATGAGTGTCTGCAAAGGGAAGGCAAGTGAAACTGCTGTGAGTGCGTTTTCGGACAGCTTTGCAACGAAAATACTGTCCACGATGTTGTATAGAGCCTGTACGAGCATGGAAATCATCATAGGCAAAGACATGTTAAATACAAGTCTGCCTATAGGCATGGTTCCCATCTTGTTCTCTGTTACAGGGGCTGAATTTGTTTCCTGACTCATAATTCCTCCTATTGTAAATGATTGTTAATTTAAAACTCCTACATTATATATGTACGAAGCTTTAGTTATTAAAATTAAAATCATCGGTAGATTAGCCGGTGTTTAAAATGTGCAACAAAGCGCCAATTACATATAATACCATGACTGCAGGATACTTTCAAGGTATTATATAACTGTTAAATCATATCATAATAGTTAATGAAAAAATGCCTCAAAAAGTATAGCATTGCAGGGTATAAATTACGATAACCGCTTGACAAAATGACAGAGAGATATATAATTAGTTCAAAAATGAATAATTCAAAAATGTATAACGAAGCAGCAAAATAGGAAAAGAAAAGAAGGAATATCACATATGAAATTTAACTTTGAGTTTGCAGAGAAGATTTCGCGAACCTACAGCGATGAGTGCAGACCACTGTGCCATGAGCTGAAGCTTCCGCAGACAGCCTTTGATATACTCATGTTTCTGGCGAACAATCCGGAATATAAGACGGCAAGGGATATAGTTGAAATAAGAAAAATCAAGGCAAATCTTGTGTCTGTAAATGTTGATAAGCTTGTGAATGAAGGCTATCTGGAGAGAAAACCTGTGGAAAATGATAGGAGGAAGACGGAGCTTGTCTGTACAAAAAAGGCCGGGACTGTCATTGAAAGAGGAAGGCGTATACAGCAGCAGTTTACAGCAAATCTGTTTGCAGGGATAGATGAGGAGCAGAAAAAGCAGCTGACGATTGTTATGGAACAGCTTGAGAATAATATGGATGAAATAATCAGGAGGAAATCACACAAATGAGCACATTAATAACTATAATAGTAACATTTTTTGCCGGTATGGGCGCAGGCCTTGGAACCGGCTTTGCGGGACTAAGCGCAGCAGCAGTAATAAGCCCTATGCTCATTACATTTTTGGGAATGGACCCTTATATGGCAGTGGGAATAGCCCTGTCGTCTGATGTACTTGCCAGCGCAGTGTCAGCCTATACATATGGAAAGAACAAGAACCTTGATGTAAAAAACGGGCTCATAATGATGGTCACGGTTTTATGCTTCACGGTTGTCGGAAGCTATGTATCAAGCCTTGTGCCGTCAGCAACAATGGGCAACTTTTCGGTATTTATGACATTTTTACTCGGAATCAAGTTTATAGTCCGTCCTGTCATGACAACAAAGGAGGCCATGCAGGGAGTTTCTGCTAAAAAGAGAGCTGTCCAGTCAATCATCTGCGGTGTGCTTATCGGATTTATCTGTGGCTTCATAGGTGCGGGAGGCGGTATGATGATGCTCCTCATCCTCACATCGGTGCTTGGCTATGAGCTTAAGACTGCAGTCGGAACGAGCGTATTTATCATGGCATTTACAGCCTTTACAGGAGCTGCCTCGCACTTTGCCATCGGTGGAAAACCGGACTGGTTTGTGCTGCTTTTATGTATTGCATTTACACTCCTTTGGGCGAGAATTGCAGCGGTCTTTGCAAACAAGGCATCCGCAAAAACCTTAAACCGTGCTACAGGTATTGTGCTTGTAATACTTGGCATCGTGGTATTTGCATTTTCACTTCTGAGCTGATTTTTCTTGAATATATAACTGTGTGTGCCGGTCGGGCAGCCGGGACTTGCATCATTACATAAAACAAGATAAAAATCATCATACGTATTTTGAGGGAATTGCGAAAAAATCATACCATTTTGTGCAAAACCACATATTTAATAGAAAGATTCACATAAAGATTATTGAGAATACAGTATTGTGCCCTTAGAAAAATAGTACTATACTAAATTCATCTGACGAATTCAGACTTGAGTATAAATAATAATATGATTAAAGGGTCAAAAGGTATCATAAGATAGGAGGAAATAACAAACTATGTCTTCAAAAAAAGATGCGATGAAAAAGAAATTGGAAAACATGCATTTGGGTGAAAGGATTAACTATGGCTATAGAATGGTTATTACCATGATGCTTATTTCGGGACTGCTTTCGATTGCGGTCATTGGTGTGTTGTTTTTCAATATGTTAAACTATGTAAACAAGGTAAATGCTGCCGATCAGGCGGTTAAGACATGTAGAATAAATGTAAATGCAGCGGCTAGAAATGTAAGAGAGATGGCACTTAATCCTGACAAATCAACATATGACGACTATGAGCAGGGCGCAAAAGAAAAGCTTGAAGATGTTGATGTGCAGTTAAAAACAATAAAAAAATCAGGTATCGTTCCTGAGAATCAGTATAATGAATATTCAAAGGCTCTTTCTGACTGGGCGAATACCGGATACTCAATCATGGATAAGATTAAAGCCGGACAGAAGGATGAGGCTGTTGATCAGATTATCAATGAGTGTACACCAAAGTTAAATAAAACAGTTGAGCTTGCAAAGGAAATCAACAAGCTGACTGACGAAAGAAGCCATCAGGCAGTTGTAAGGACATATGTATGTGCTGCAGTCGGACTCATGGTCATCATTATCTGTCTGATATGTGCATGGCAGTTGACAAAGAGAACAGGAAAGATCGTGCTTGATACAATCCTTGAGCCGTTACATGCAATCGAGGAAGTGGCAAAGGAGCTGACAGAAGGAAATCTTCACAGCACACTTGAGTACCATTCAGAGGATGAAATCGGTAGATTGGCACACAGCATGAGAAAGTCTATCCGTATTCTCGGCTCATATGTGGATGATATAGACAGGTCGATGAAGCTCTTTGCGGACGGACATTTTGATGCACAGCCGGAAGTAGAGTGGAGAGGCGATTTTGTAGGTATTTTACATTCATTTATGGAATTTGAAAAAAGTATGGCAGTCACCATAAAGGGAATCCAGAATGTATCAAGCGAGGTTTCAAGTGCGGCAGAGCAGGTAGCTGCAAGCTCAAATGACCTTGCAGACGGTGCAACCAATCAGGCTGCGGTTGTAGAGGAACTGACAGCGACAGTTGCGGGAGTTTCAGAGCAGGTGGAGCAGAATTCAAAGAGTGCAAAGGAAATCAGTGGAAGAGTGGATGAGCTTGGAGGTGCAATTTGGGAAAGCAATGGAAAGATGCAGGAGATGGTTACATCTATGCATGAAATAAACGAAGCCTCTAAACAGATAGATCAGATTATATCAACTATTAATGAGATTGCATCACAGACCAACCTGCTTGCATTAAATGCTTCTATTGAGGCGGCAAGGGCAGGGGAGGCAGGAAAAGGCTTTGCGGTTGTGGCAAATCAGGTAAATATGCTTGCCGATCAAAGTGCACAGGCTGCAAAGGAATCAGCTGCGCTTATAGAGACATCTGTGCAGGCTGTTGAAAAAGGCATGAATATTGCAGAGCAGACAGCTTCACAGCTTGAAGAAGTAGCAGAGAACTCTAAGGTGATTACAAAAGAGGTGACTAATATAGCTGATACACTGGAGACCCAGACCAGTGAGATCAAGCAGATTAACGAAGGAATTGAGCAGATCAATGATGTTGTACAGACCAATTCAGCAACATCACAGGAGTGTGCGGCTGCGAGCCAGCAGATGAGCAGTGAATCAGAAAATCTGAGTGAAATGATAGCAAAATTCAAAATCTCAGACATTGAAGAGTAATATAATAGAAGGTGAAATTTAATGAGGGCTTTTGATGCATATAAAATACTTGACGAGCGGGAAGCAGGAAGCATGATTGACTTAATTGCACCTTGTATGGATGATTATCTGTATATTATAGATTTGAAGAATGATACACTGAGGATATCACAGTCAGCGGTAGAGCGTTTTATGCTTCCTGATAAATTTATGAATGATGCAACAAAGCATCTTCGTACATTGGTTTATGAGAAAGACCGTAAGCTGCTCGAAAATCACAAGCGTAAAATATATGATGGAAAAGAAAAAAGGTACAACGTGCTATGTCGTTTGATGAACAGCAAAAATCTCCCGGTATGGATTAACTGCCGTGGGGAGGTCATCGATGACGAGGCGGGGAAACCACGATATATTATAGGCTGCATGAACGAGACAGGAACAAGGCAGCGAGCTGACAATATCAGTGGGCTGTTAGGTGAAAAGGAGATGGCATCATATCTCTATTCACAGCCTAAAGAGAAGCTGTCAGGTTATTTCATACAGATTGGAATTGACGATTTTGGGATAATCAATAATGTTCAGGGTCAGATATATGGCAACTACATACTTAAAAGAGTGGCTGAATGCATAGCAGATTGTCTCTCAAGCGGTCAGAGAATATACCATCTTGTTACAGACAAGTATATGCTTGTGGATATGCTTAGCAAATCGCAGGATGATGTGGTGCAGTTGTTCAAAAGGATAGGTGAAAAAATTGATGAGTTTATAGTTGATGAAAACTATAAATCAATCTTTTCGATTTCTGCCGGAGTGACAGATATATCAACACTGGCAGAGGGCGCAATAGAGTGCAGGAAAAAGTCGGATTTTTCTTTAAAATGCGCAAAAAAAAGAGGCAGAGGAAGCATTTATTTCTTTGAGGCAGAGGATTATAAAGTGTCATTGCGCAAAAATACCATCCTGAGTGCGCTTCGTAGCGCAACTGTAAATGATTTTGAAGGCTTTGAGGTATATTATCAGCCTATCTTAGATAGTGCTGATCGAATAATCGGTGCAGAGGCACTTTTACGGTTTTTCATGCATTCGGATGAGGGCGATGAAATGATTTCCCCGGTTGAGTTTATTCCTTTACTGGAGAAGAGCAGGCTCATCATTCCGGTTGGAGAGTTTGTATTGAACGAAGCAGCAAAAATGTGCCGTGAAATGCAGCAGTATATTGCGGATTTCAGGGTAAATATCAATGTATCATATATACAGATTATGCGTGGAAGTATGGCAAATAAAATCCTTACTGCTATCCGGGCAAACAATCTGAGACCTGAATCCATCTGTATCGAAATGACAGAGAGTGGATTCATGGATATGACGCCATGTTTTTGCAGCTTCAGGAAAAAGCTTGATGAGAATAATATCCAGTTCATAATAGATGATTTTGGAACAGGCTATTCAAATCTTCGCTATATCAGTGAGATGAACCCGGACTATGTAAAAATAGATAAGGATTTTACGGCAATGGCGATGCGCAGTGAAAAGGACCATGAGCTGTTCAGAAAGATTATAGAGATGGTTCACAGTGTAAATATAAAAATCTGCATTGAGGGAATTGAGAAGGAAGAGTGGGCTTGCGCAATGAAAGAAATCCATGTAGATTATATGCAGGGATATCTGTATGGCAGGCCATGCGAAAAAGGCGTGTTTTTAAACAACTATGGGATATAAGGAATATTTTCCGGGAGTTACAGACAAAAAGAATGCCAATGAAATATTTGAAAGAATATTTAAACGTACAGAAAAACTAAACATCAAGGCACTGGGCGACAGGAGAATAACACTAAGCCTTGGAGCTTGCTTCTACGATGGAATAGCTGATATCAGCTATGATTCGCTTTATTGCAATGCGGATGAGGCAATGTATAAAAGTAAGAAACAGGGTGGCTTTTGTGCCACAATATATGAGCCGTAAAGTAGTATACATAGGAGGCAAATCATATGCAAAATTCCAAAGAAAAAACTCTTTCCCAAAGGATTGCAGATAGAATTATCAAATACATACTGGAGGAAAACCTGCAGCCGGGTGACAAGCTTCCGAACGAAACCGTAATGTGTGAACGGCTGAATGTTGGAAGAAGCTCTCTGCGTGAAGCTATGCGAGCACTCGCATCACGTAATGTAATCACCATACGCCAAGGCTCCGGTTCATATGTTTCCGCCACTCCCGGGATAATTGATGATCCCTTCGGCCTGACCTTTGTTGAAGATAAACAAAAGATGATTAAAGATCTGATGGAAATCAGATTTCTAATCGAACCATCCATAGCTGCCATGGCCGCTATCCGTGCAGATGAGACAGATATCAAAAACATACTTACTGCATGTGAAAATGCCGAAAAGCTCCTTCTTGCAAATAAAAATCACACTAAAAAGGATATAGCATTTCATGCTGCTATTGCCTTAAGCAGCAAAAATATAGTTGTTCCAAAGCTGGTTCCTATCATCAACAGTTCAATTCCTCTGATCAGTGATTCTAAAGAATACACCCTGCGGGATGAAACCATCGAAACTCATCGTGAAATTGCAGATGCAATTGCAGCCCACGATGCCGTCCGTGCCCACGATGCGATGTATCTGCATCTGATCTACAACCGGAAGCATATAAAATCCACAAATTAATGACTGTCCGGTTATCACCGGCCACACCGCGATGTGACCTGCAGTACTATATTTTATGGTTCTGGCGCTTGAAATAGTTGCCCAGCCCCTGTTTACGTTATACATCATAAGTCATTTGGGGTGGAATGTCAAAGTATTGCTAATGATAAAACATAAAGTTTATATATTACTACATAAGAAAGAAGGATGAAATTATGTATGAAATGAAACCTGAATATTATATCGGAATAGATATGATAGATGAGGAGCATAAGCAGTTATTTAAATATGCAGATGAGGCATATGAACTGCTGCACGATGAGTTTACACCGGATAAATATGATAAGATGGATATCATCTTGGAGAAACTCCGCGACTACACGGTAAAGCACTTTGCTGACGAGGAGCAGTACATGGAATCAATCCATTACAAGAAGATGTTTACACAGAAGGTTCAGCATATGGAATTTGTACAAAAGTTGGATGAGTTCATTGAGCATCACAGTGATGAGGAGATAGATCAGGATGAGCAGATCATGGGAATCCTTAAATATCTCACAGACTGGCTGATAAACCATATCCTGTATGTTGACTGTCAGATACCGAAACCACAATAAAGTACCTGGGTTTTAGCAAAGAGTAAGGACCGCAGGTCACCGCCTGCCGGGGCAACGCACATACTCCCCGCAAGCGAATAGCGAAGCGGCTTAGATACTGTAGAAATTATGCCATGAAACACAGAAATGCCCAGCCATGGACGGCGCATAAAAGCCGGTTTCGTCAAGCATAGAAAGACTGTAAGCATAATTTCGTACAGAATCTTAGCCGCGCAGCGTAGCTTACGGGGAGTATGTGCGTTGCCCGGCAGGAGGTGACCTGCGGTCCGTAATTTTATAGAAAAATATAGCGTAATAAGAATATATTTGGTATAATTTGGATATGAAAAATAAGCGAAGATTTGCAATGGTCTCAGTTTCAGTAATCGTAGTAGCATTGATTCTCGAGGCGGGAATTTTGAAATATGTAAATGATGCAAATGCATATAGGCTATCAAAGGTGCTTCTGGATCGTGTTGTCACTGTGTTCGATAAAAATGACCAGAGTGAGGAGGAGCTTATAGAATCGTTAAAGGACGATTATATAGTCAGGGCAAAGGCAGTGTCATATATCGTAGATGCAAAGCCACAGGTAGAAAATGATGTGGAGGAATTGCAAAAGATAGCAAAGCTGATGTCGGTAGATGAGATACATCTGTTTGATGAAACAGGTTGTATAACCAGCGGCAGCGTGCCAAAATACTTTGGCTACAGCTTTGATTCGGGGACTCAGATGTCATATTTTAAACCAATGCTCACCGATAAGAGCCTTACGATGTGTCAGGATGTCACACCGAATACATCAGAGGGAAAGGCAATGATGTATGCCATTACCTGGAATGAGGCTGGTACAATGATGGTACAGGTGGGTTTGAAGTCGCAAAGGCTCTTAGATGAATTGAAGCAGAATGAAATATCTACAGTGGTTTCTGACATGCCTGTGTACAAGGGCATGGAAATATATGTGGCAGATGCAGATACAGGACTGGTTAAGGGGGCCACAGATTGTGACAAAATAGGAAAAAACTTCCACGATTTAGGCCTTCCAACAGATATTAAGGAAAGCGATAAGCCAACAGTAAGGCAGATTAGCGTAAATGATTCAGGCTGCAGATGTGTAATCAGGAGAGGTGACAAATATATAGTGGCTGTCACCATTGACAAATCCTTTTATATGACGAACAGCGTAGTAGCACTGCTTGTAGTTGGCATATATCTTATACTAGCATCGTGCTGTATTATGTATATGTTTTCGAAGATTATGAAGGAAAAATATGAGAAAGAAAAGCTGTTGTATATATCGAATACTGATGCACTTACAGGGTGCCTGAACAGACATGCCTATGAGACAGATATCAATAAGCTTGATTTGAAAAAAGAGTGGATATATATATCACTTGATTTAAACAGCTTAAAGCATGTAAACGATACATATGGACATGCTGCGGGTGATGAGATGATTTGCGCAGCCGCAACATGCATGATGGCAAGCTTTGGTGAGTTTGGCAGGGTGTACAGAATAGGCGGAGATGAGTTTGCTGTGATAATTACACAAAAGCCGGATGAGCTTGATGCTATGACAAAGCATTTCGACAGCAGTGTAGCCGAATGGAGAGGAAAAATCGTCGATTCCATGACCATCTCATACGGATGTGTAAGAAGTCTGGAGGAAGACTGGGAGTTTGTATACGATATTGCGAAGGAAGCAGACAGGAGAATGTATGCAAGCAAGGCGCGCTATTACAGTGACAGTGACATAGACAGGAGAAAGTAAATTAAAATAAAGATTCCACCAATACGGATATGGTATTGATGGAATCTTTTAAGTGGGAAAATAAATAATTAGTGGAACAGCTCTACAATAAATACCGCCACACAGGAAGCCACGGCGACGGTTGTAAGCCCCTTGCCCTTTAATGCAAATATCACTGCCGCGATAAGTCCTGCTGCTGCACCAACCCACCAGTTAGTAGCATAAAACACTGCCGGAATAGTCATGGCAGTTAAAACTGCATACGGAATATAGTATAGAAAAGATCGCACGAAGCTGTTGCTGATCTTTTCTTTTATTGCGATAAAAGGAATAACGCGGATCAGATATGTGGAGCCCGCGAGTATGAGTAAATATATAAAAAATACACTGTTTTTCATTATGTAAAATCTCCTTATACGCTTATTATCAAATATTTAATAAATCATTCCTTATCAGTATCATCTGCAACCGGAAACAGCAGCGAACCGATAACTGCAGCCAAAATGGCTACAACAGTGATGGTGATACCACTTGAAATCCTTGACAAAAACGGTATGTAGTAAAACATGCAGCTAAGCACGAGTGCAAGCAGCACAACAAACACGACCGCCCGCGATTTCTTCATCTCAGGAATCACGATAGCCACGAACATGCCATAAATAGCAAGACTCAGCGCACTCATAAGCCTATCCGGCAGGATGCTTCCCAGTATAGCACCTATCAGCGTACCGACAGCCCAGCCGATGTATGGAAGAGTTGAAAGTCCTGCAAAAAAGCTTCTGCTCACAGAATCCTCCTGGCTTGCCACGGCAAAAATTTCATCAGTCATCATAAAGCCGAGTATCCATCTTGAAATTCCGCTAAATCCGGAATCCGCCTTCTGTCCAACCGAAATCGACATAAAGGAATATCTTATATTAATAGTAATCTGCGAAATAAGCATCTGGAAATACTGTCCCGGATGCATCATAATTCCGATGCCTGCAAACTGTCCGGCAGATGTGACAGTGGTCATCGAAATGAGCACAGCCTGCCACCAGGATAGTCCATATGACACCGCCATAATTCCAAAAGTAAATGAAACTGACAGATATCCCAGCGCAATCGGGATTCCTGCTGTCAGTCCTCGTTTATAGTTTTCCATTCTAAATTCTCCTTAGCATAATACAACAACATGTTATTCTAGCACAAATTTCATGAAAATGCACTTTCAAATTGTTTTTGGAAACTACACCTGACTTTAAAATTATGATAAAATAATACAATTAGAGGAAAAAGGTGTTATCGATGCATGCAATTCGATGTATACCTTACTGAACCACATATAAACAAAAATAGAGGAATGGTAAAATGAAGGTTGTAGTAGCAATTGATTCATTTAAAGGAAGCATGACAAGCATGCAGGCCGGGATGGCATGTAAAGAAGGCATATTGGCGGCAATACCGAAAGCGGACGTGGTGGTCAGACCGCTTGCAGATGGCGGCGAGGGAACTGTAACTGCTTTGGTAGAGGGTATGAATGGCACATATGAACATGTTGATGTAACAGGACCGATGGGACAAAAGGTGCACGCGACATATGGAGTACTTGAGGATGATACGGCTGTTATGGAAATGGCAGAAGCGTCGGGAATCACACTTGTTGAAGGTAAACCTGATCCGTGGAAAGCAACCTCATTGGGTGTGGGAGAGATGATATTGGATGCTGTTCACAAGGGCTGTCGGAATTTCATAATCGGAATAGGCGGAAGCGCAACCACTGAGGGTGGCATAGGAATGCTGACGGCGCTCGGCTATGAGTTTTATGATGAGGATGACAATATTCTTCCACCGGTATTTGGCTCGCTTGCAAGGGTAAAAAAGATCAAGGCTGACAAGGTTCCTGCAGAATTAAAGCAGTGTCATTTCAAAATAGCATGTGATGTTACTAATCCACTGTGCACAGAGCAGGGCTGCGTATACATTTTTGGAAAGCAAAAGGGCGTACAGGAGCATGAAAAGGCACAGATGGATAAAATGATGAGACAGTATGCAGACTGTGTTGAGGAGTATGCGGGAAAAAGATTTAGCGAGACACCGGGAGCAGGCGCTGCGGGAGGTCTTGGCTTTGCGTTTCTTTTTGGACTTGAGAACGTGGAGCTTAAATCCGGCATAGATATAGTGCTAAACGCAATACAGCTTGACAAGGAACTGAAAAATGCCGATATCGTAGTGACCGGAGAGGGCAGGCTTGATGGACAGAGCGCCATGGGAAAGGTGCCTGTCGGAGTGGCAAAAGCAGGCAGAAAAAACGGCTGTAAAGTAATCGCACTAGCAGGGAGTGTCACTGACGATGCAGTGGCATGTAATAAAGAAGGCATAGATGCGTTTTTCCCTATTATAAGAGGGGCAACAACGCTTAATGAGGCTATGGATATCAAAAATGCTCAAAAAAATATGAAAAACACTGCAGAACAAGTTTTCAGGCTTATTGACATCAGCTCGCTTATGGAATAATATATGTTAGTAAAATTGTGCGTGGTGCAGGGGCCGGATGAGATATAAAAGCCCCGTATATCATAAAATATTTAAATAAAAAAGGAGAAAAGCAATGGCTAAGGAGAAAAAATTAGTAGAGGCCATCACTTCCATGGAGGAAGATTTCACACAATGGTATACAGACGTTGTGAAGAAAGCAGAGTTGATGGATTATTCATCTGTAAAGGGATGCATGATCTTTAAACCCAATGGTTATGCCATCTGGGAGAATATACAGAAAAATCTCGATGCAATGTTCAAAGAGACAGGTGTAGAGAATGTATACATGCCAATGTTCATTCCGGAGAGCCTGCTCCAGAAAGAAAAGGATCACGTAGAGGGCTTTGCACCTGAGGTTGCATGGGTCACACAGGGCGGACTTGAGACACTTCAGGAGAGACTCGCAGTAAGACCTACATCAGAGACACTTTTCTGCGAGCTTTTCAGCAAAACAGTACAGTCACACAGAGACCTTCCAAAGGTATATAACCAGTGGTGCTCAGTAGTGCGCTGGGAGAAGACAACACGTCCATTCCTCCGCTCATCAGAGTTCTTATGGCAGGAGGGACATACTGTTCATGCAACAGCCGAGGAGGCAGAGGCACGTACAGTACAGATGTTAAACATCTATGCGGATTTCTGTGAGAAATATCTTGCAATCCCTATGGTAAAGGGAAGAAAGACAGACAAGGAGAAGTTCGCCGGAGCAGAGGCTACATACACTATAGAGGCACTCATGCATGACGGAAAAGCACTCCAGTCAGGAACCTCACACAACTTTGGTGACGGCTTCCCTAAGGCCTTTGGCATTCAGTACACAGACAAGGACAATAAATTACAGTACTGTCATGAGACATCATGGGGCGTTTCAACACGTCTTATCGGAGCTATCATCATGGTTCACGGAGATGACTCAGGACTCGTGCTTCCACCAAAGATTGCACCAACACAGGTTATGGTCATTCCAATCCAGCAGCAGAAGGACGGCGTACTTGACAAGGCATACGACCTCAAGGACAAGCTCTCAAAGGATTTCCGCGTGAAAATCGATGCAACCGACAAGACACCTGGCTGGAAGTTCGCAGCACAGGAGGTTCAGGGAATCTCAACACGTATCGAGATTGGACCAAAGGATATCGAGAAAAACCAGTGCGTTATCGTCCGCCGAGACACAAGAGAGAAAATCGTTGTCTCACTCGATGAGGTCAATGAGAAGCTCGCAGAGGTACTTGAGACAATGCAGAATGACATGCTCGAGAAGGCAAAGGCATTCCTTGCAAGCCATATAAACGATGCACACGACTACAATGAGTTCAAGGCAATCGCAGAGACAAAGCCTGGCTTTATCCGTGCAATGTGGTGTGGAGACGAGGCCTGCGAGAACAAAATCAAAGAGGACACAACAGTTACAAGCCGTTGTATGCCATTTGGTGACCAGGAACAGATTTCCGACGTATGCGTATGCTGTGGAAAGCCGGCGCACAAGCTCGTATACTGGGGTAAGGCATACTAAATTCGCGCCTAAATTCCCGTATACGAATGTTACAAGCCTCGGCGTAGTACCGCTACGCCTGCGTTTGTAATCATTCGTCTACGAAAATTTATTTCGCGAATTAATTATTACTTTTGCATATTATTATGATAAACAGCTCGCCGGAGGGGCGCATTGACGCAGCATACGGCTGTGGCGCATGCTCGATTTACGACGTGTCGTGTGTGAGAGTTAATGCCACCTGCGGCTGAAGCTGGCGCAAAAAATACTCGTTCAAGCGTAAGCGCGTTTGATTTTTTAGCGCCTAATAAGCTCTGCCGCAGGAGGTATTTACTCTCACCAGACTAAGGAGTTATGAGAGCATGTGTCACAGTTGTATGCTGTGGAAATGTGCCTCTCCGGAGAGCGTCATTAAAAAAGGAGAAACTACAGATGCGCATAGATTTACCGCAGAATGTCAACTTCATAATAGACACGCTCTACGAGCATGGCTTTGAGGCATATGCGGTAGGTGGATGCGTGCGTGACAGTCTCCTGGGCCGGGTGCCACAGGACTGGGATATCACCACATCTGCAAAGCCTGCGCAGGTCAAAGCGATATTTGACCATACGATAGACACAGGTATCCAGCATGGCACAGTCACGGTAATGCTGGAGCATGTGGGATATGAGGTCACCACCTACAGGATAGACGGAGAGTACGAGGATGCACGCCATCCAAAGGAGGTCACCTTTACATCCAATCTGAAGCTCGACTTAGAGAGGCGCGACTTCACAATCAATGCCATGGCATATAATCATAGGGCAGGGCTTGTCGATGAATTTGACGGCATAGCAGATTTAAAAGCACATGTGATCAGATGTGTGGGCTGTGCACACGACAGGTTCAGTGAGGATGCACTCAGGATGTTTCGTGCGGTGCGATTTGCAGCCCAGCTTGGCTTTGATATAGAGGCACAGACTAAAGCAGCCATAAAAGAGCTTGCCCCTGCCTTGTCAAAGGTCAGCGCAGAGCGAATCCAGGTGGAGCTTGTGAAGCTTCTGACATCAGATCATCCGCAGATGATGAGAGATCTGTATGAGCTTGGACTCACAGCGGTATTCATGCCGGAGTTTGATGTGATGATGCAGACACCTCAGCACAATAAGCACCATATGTACAGTGTCGGAGAGCATACGCTTCATACATTGGAGCATGTGCGAGCGGACAAAATCCTAAGGCTTACCATGCTGCTTCATGATGTGGCAAAGCCTGTGTGCATTACGACAGACGAGGAAGGCCAGAATCATTTCAAGAAGCATCCGGTTGTGGGAGCTGATATGACAAGAAAGATACTCAGGCGCCTTAAGTTTGATAACAGGACTACAGATTGTTGCTGTAAACTCGTAAAAGAGCATGATGACCGTCCGGCCATCACAGAGCGCAATGTAAGGCGTGCCATGAGCCGCATAGGAACAGAGCTTTTTCCGCTGTTGTTTGAGGTGAAAAGAGCCGATACACTCGGACAGAGCATGTATAAGCGCGCAGAAAAGATTGAATACATCGCAGAATATGAGCGTGTATACAGGAAAATCCTCGCAGACCACCAGTGTGTATCCAAAAAGGAAATGAAGATAAATGGCAGCGACCTGATTAAAATGGGAGTAGAGCCGGGACCGAAGCTTGGCGATATCCTGGACAGGCTTTATGAGCAGGTGCTTGATGACCCATCGCTCAATGAAGCACAAAAACTTAAAGAGCTTGCGAATAAAATAATAACCTCTCTCATATGATTAAAAAGCATCTGAATAGTTATGGTGCATTAATCATATGAGGGGGGGATTTTTTTGTATAATCAGCCGGAAGTGGCTTTGGAAAAATATGAGCTTACAGTAAGCAGGATAATAAAGGGCAGAGGAGCATATAT
>ERZ780167.1204-NODE-1204-length-23591-cov-6.285860_pt1 | contig 23591 bp, 20 predicted proteins | sample MGYA00510982_ERZ780167 | MGnify/ENA primary metagenome ERZ780167 (study PRJEB29588, sample SAMEA2146107) | human gut metagenome | biome: human gut; feature: human-associated habitat; material: faeces | place: Denmark | collected 2008/2010 ... | reverse complement strand
AAGCCATACAGGCCGGCAAGGACATCGACAAGATACTGGTGAAGAGAGACATACAGAGCGACCTGTCCAAGGAGCTGTTTGCCGCCCTCAAGGGAACGCTGATACCCGTCCAGCGGGTGCCGGTGGAGCGCATCAACAAGATTACGCGCAAGAACCACCAGGGCGTGGTGGCCTTTGTCTCGGCCGTCACCTATCAGAAGACGGAAGACCTCGTGCCTTTCCTCTTCGAGCAGGGCAAGAACCCGCTCTTCGTGATGCTCGACGGTGTGACGGACGTGCGCAACTTCGGTGCCATTGCCCGTACGTGCGAGTGTGCGGCGGTCGATGCCGTCATCATCCCCGCCAAGAACAGCGTGACGGTGAATGCCGATGCCATGAAGACGTCGGCCGGCGCTCTGCACACCTTGCCCGTATGCCGCGAGCAGAGCCTGAAGGACACCCTGCAATACCTCAAGAACAGCGGCTTCCACATTGTGGCCGCCACCGAGAAGGGCGACTACGACTACACGAAGGCCGATTATACCGGCCCGATGTGCATCATCATGGGCGCCGAGGACAAAGGCGTTTCCTACGACAACCTGGCCCTGTGCGACGAGTGGGTGAAGATACCGATGCTGGGTACCATCGAGTCGCTCAACGTATCCGTGGCGGCAGGTATCCTGATTTATGAAGCAGTCAAACAACGATTAACCGATATATCCCGATGAAGAAGATACTTTTGTTATTTGCCATCACGCTGATGGCCCAGTGTGCCTTCGCCCAGCCCAAATGGTTGGAAAAGGCCAAGCGTGCCGTGTTCTCAGTTGTCACTTACGACAAGGACGGTAAAATGTTGAATTCCGGCAACGGTTTTTTTGTGAGTGAAGACGGTGTAGCCCTGTCCGACTATTCCCTGTTCAAGGGTGCGCATCGTGCCGTGATTGTCAATTACGAGGGTAAGGAGATGCCGGTCGAGTCCATCATGGGCGCCGACGACATGTACGATGTCCTGAAGTTCAAGGTAGCCATTACGGAGAAGAAGGTACCTGCACTGCCGCTGGCGGCCGTTGCTCCTGCGGTAGGTGCGGAGGTATATCTCTTGCCGTACTCCACGCAGAAGAGCCGCACCTTTACGGCCGGTAAGGTAAAGGCCGTCGACAAGGTGGCCGACAATTATTTGTACTACACCCTCGACATGCACCTGAAGGACAAGATGGTCAGCTGTCCGCTGGCTACGGCCGAAGGCGAAGTGTTCGGTCTTGCCCAGAAAGCTACGGGGCAGGACACGGCCAGCATCTGCTATGCCGTGGATGCCAACTATGTGATGGCGCAGAAAATTTCCGCCTTGTCCTACAGCGATATGGCCTTGAAGGACATCGGCATCAAGAAAGCCCTGCCTTCTACCGAGGAGGAGGCGCTGGTCTTCCTCTTCATGGCTTCCTCCCAGCTGTCGCCCGAGAAGTATATGGAAGTGCTTAACGATTTCATCAGCCAGTACCCCAACAACCCTGAGGGATACCTGCGCCGCGCCACCCAGCGGGAGCTGACGGCAACCGATGAGGCTGCCATGGACCTGGTGTACGACGACATGGACAAGGCTTTGGACGTAGCATCCAAGAAGGACGATGTACACTTCAGCCGCTCCAAGATGATATACAATTACGTGCTGACCCATGCCGACAAGCCGTATGGCGACTGGTCGCTCGACAAGGCGCTGGAGGAGGCTCGTGCAGCCGTCGACATCCAGCCGCTGCCCGTCTACGTGCAGCTTGAAGGCGACATCCTGTTTGCCAAGGGCGATTATCCTGCCGCGCTGGAAGCCTACAATACAGTCAACCAGTCTGACTTGCGTTCGGCTGCCACATTCTTTACGACCGCCAAGATTAAGGAGGCCATGAAGGAACCGGCTGAAGAAGTGCTGGCGTTGCTCGACAGCTGCATGGCCTGCTTCAACAAGCCCTATACGCAGGAGGCTGCTCCCTATCTGCTGGAGCGTGCACAGGCCCGGATGGTGGCCGACCAGGCCCGGAACGCGGTAGTCGACTATGATGCCTATTACGAGGCGGTGAATGGAAATGTGAACGACGTCTTCTACTATTACCGCGAGCAGGCCGCCTTGAAGTCGCGCCAGTATCAGCGGGCACTCGACGACCTGGCCAAGGCCATCGAACTCAATCCGAAGGAGTTGACCTATCGGGCCGAGCTGGCAGTGGTCAACATCCGTGTGGGACGCAACGAAGAAGCTGTGAAGATACTGAAGGAAGCATTGGCCATCGACGACAAGTATGCGGAAGCCTATCGCCTGATGGGCATTGCCCAGGTGCAGATGAAGCAGAAGGCTGCTGCCTGTGAAAGTTTCGCCAAGGCCAAGGAGCTGGGCGACCCCAATGTGGATGCTTTGATAGAAAAGAACTGCAAATGATGCGGTGACTTGAATAAAAGAAAGAGGATGTGCAGCAGGCACATCCTCTTCCGGGACTTTCCCCGATAGTTAAGTCTAGGTATGAAAAAAAGGTTATGAGTGAATATTGCTTGATGTATTCACTTCTATAAATGCAGGCAGGAAGAAAATACTGCACGGTTGGAGAAAAATTTTTTCCCAACTGGAGAAAAAGATAAAGATATACAGAACTAAAAATTGAATGAACATGAAGAAAGTAATTTGTAGTCAGAAGGCACCGGGTGCCATCGGACCTTACAGTCAGGCTATCGAAGCCAATGGTATGGTGTTTGTATCGGGTCAGCTGCCCATCGATGCGGCTACCGGCGTGATGCCCGAAGGGGCTGCCGCACAGGCCCGCCAGTCACTGGAGAACGTGAAGCACATCCTCGAAGAGGCAGGCCTGGGCATGGCCAATATCGTGAAGACCACAGTCTTCCTGGCCGACATGTCCCTCTTTGGCGACATGAACTCGGTATATGCCACTTATTTCGAGGGCGATTTCCCTGCCCGTTCGGCTGTAGCCGTAAAGGCGCTGCCCAAGGATGCCTTAGTGGAGATTGAGTGCATCGCGGTGCGTTAAGAGGTCGGCCACAATGAAACTGCTGCCTCCCACGAAGATGAAGTCTTCGGGGAGGCTTTTTTCTTGTGCGGCCCTGACGGCAGTGGGCACGTCGGGGTAGCAGTCTCCATGCAGGCCGGCAGCCTCGGCCAGCCTTTTCACCTCATCGGCCGGCAGGGCCCGCTTCACGCTGGCTTGGGTGAAGTAGTAGACGGCGTTGCGTGGCAGCAGGGCCAGTACGCCGCGGATGTCCTTGTCGTTCACCATGCCGATGACGATGTGCAGCTGGCGGCAGGATTGTTGCTTCAGCTGTTCGGCCACGTATTGGATGCCGCCCACGTTGTGCCCTGTGTCACAGACCAGGGTAGGGGCGTCCTGCAGCTTTTGCCAGCGTCCCATGAGTCCCGTCAGGCGGGTGACGTGGGCGAATCCGCTTCGCACGCTGGTGCCGTCGAGGCGGTAACCGATGTCCTTCAGCAGGGGCAGGGCCGTGAGTATCGTCTGTTTGTTCTTCTTCTGGTACAGTCCTTTCAGTTCGAATTCGATGCCCGGATAGTCTTCGCGGTCGTAATCTTCGGCGAAGTAGATGGGGGCATGCATCTCTGCGGCCTTGGCCAGGAAGACAGGCTTCGTTTCGGGGGTGGTTTCGCCGACGACTACGGGCGTGCCCTCCTTGATGATGCCTGCCTTCTCGCCCGCTATCTGTGCCAGCGTGTGGCCCAGGAACTGCATGTGGTCGAAGCTGATGTTGGTGATGATGCACAGGTCGGGCCGGATGATGTTGGTGCAGTCCAGCCGTCCGCCCAAGCCCACTTCGATGACAGCCACGTCCACCTGCTCGTCGGCAAAGTAGCGGAAGGCCATGGCGGTGGTCAGCTCGAAGAACGACGGGTGGAGTGGTTCGAAGAAGGAGCGCTCTTGCTTCACAAAGTCGATGACGTATTGTTCGGAGATGGGTTGTCCGTTCACACGGATGCGTTCGCGGAAGTCCACCAGGTGGGGCGAGGTGTAGAGGCCTACGCGATAGCCGCTCTCCTGCAGGATGGCAGCCAGGGTGTGCGAGCAGGAGCCTTTGCCGTTTGTACCGGCCACGTGGATGGTGTGGAAGCGGCGGTGTGGGTGTCCGAAGTGTTCGTCCAGGGCGAGGGTGTTCTCCAGTCCCTCCTTGTAGGCGGCGCTGCCCACCTGCTGGAACAAGGGGGCGCTGTTGTATAAGTATGTTAATGTGCTCTGATAGTCCATCATTTGAAATATTTAACGGGAAACCAATCCTTTCTATCAGTTAATTTGTTATCTTTATAGGCAACAAAGATGGCGGTCCACCCTGCTGTCTTCGTCGGACAAAGATATTAACTATTTAAATCTTATGCGTTATGGGAGCCAAGAAAAATTTTGTAATTGACACCAATGTCATCCTGCACGATTACAAGTGTCTGAAAAATTTCCAGGAGAATGATATTTATCTTCCCATTGTAGTACTCGAAGAACTGGACAAATTCAAGAAGGGCAACGAGCAGATCAACTACAACGCCCGCGAGTTTGTCCGCGAACTGGACGACATCACCGACGACAACCTCTTCACCAAGGGTGCTTCTTTGGGTGAAGGGATGGGGAAATTGTTCGTAGTGACCGGCAATGTGGAGTCCAAGCGGGTGTATGATTCCTTCCCCGAGCGCAAGCCCGACCATCAGATTCTCGCCGTGGCCGACTGGCTGACCCAGAAGTATCCCAAGATGAAGTCCATCCTGGTGACGAAGGACGTCAACCTGCGGATGAAGGCCCGCTCCATCGGCATCTTGTGCGAAGACTACATTACCGACAAGGTGGTGAATGTCGACATCTTTGAAAAGTCGAACGAAGTGTTCGACGGCACCGACCCTGCCCTGATAGACCGCATCTACTCCTCGAAGGAGGGAATCGACATCGGCGAGTTCCCCTTCAAGGACATCATCCATCCCAACGAATGCTTCATTCTGAAGAGCGACCGCAACAGTGTGCTGGCTCGCTACAACCCCTTCAGCCACACAGTGTGCCGTGTCAACAAGTCGAAGAACTACGGCATCGAGCCGCGCAACGCCGAGCAGAGCTTTGCCTTCGAGGTGCTGAACGATCCCAATATCAAGCTGGTGGGACTGACGGGCAAAGCCGGTACGGGAAAGACCCTTCTGGCCCTGGCTGCCGCTCTGCATCAGATGAACGAATACAAGCAGATTCTGCTGGCACGCCCCATTGTGGCCCTGTCCAACAAGGACATCGGCTTCCTGCCCGGAGATGCCAACGAGAAGGTGGCGCCTTACATGCAACCTCTGTTCGACAACCTGAACGTCATCAAGCATCAGTTTGCCGCCAGCTCCAGCGAAGTGAAACGGCTGGAGGATATGCAGAAGAGCGACCAGCTCGTCATCGAGGCCCTGGCCTTCATCCGCGGGCGAAGCCTGAGCGAGACCTACTGCATCATCGACGAAGCGCAGAACCTGACGCCCCACGAGATAAAGACCATCATCACCCGTGCGGGCGAAGGGACGAAGATGGTGTTTACGGGTGACATCCAGCAGATTGACCAGCCCTATCTGGACAGCCAGTCCAACGGCCTTGTGTATATGATCGACCGCATGCGCGACCAGAACCTCTTCGCCCACATCAACCTCGTGAAGGGCGAGCGCAGCGAGTTGAGCGAACTGGCCAGCAACCTGATGTAAACCTCTGGCGGTGCCTGGCTGACAGGCATCCCCGCCTTATTCATAAAGCAATGTTTTCCCTCGTGGAAAGCATTGCTTTTTTTGTGGCAGAACATTGCTCCTTTTCAGGCAAAACATTGCCGCATTGGGGATGAAACATTGCCGCCTTTTCCCTGGGTCATTGCCTGTCTTGCCGGCTGGCATACAGTCGGATGCCATGGCTGGCAGACTCTTCCGGGCAGTCAGGTAATTGGGGTTGTAATATCTGTAATCCGTCTATTGCATGTTCCTGTGTTTTGCGCTATTTTTGCAGACAAAATACAGAAATGGCCGGAAGCCGGCGAGGTCGGCTTCCAAACTTGTCGAAACATGGAACAGATGACTGCACAAGTTGATAGAACGCACGGGCTGCTCGCGTTGATCCGCGAGGGGAAGCCGATGACGCTGGGACAACAGTTGCGCCTGGCCGTGCAGCTGAGCATTCCGGCCGTGATAGCCCAATTGTCCTCCATCATCATGCAATACATCGATGCGGCCATGGTGGGAAGCCTGGGGGCCGAGGCTTCGGCTTCCATCGGCCTGGTATCTACAACCACCTGGCTGTTTTGGGGCTTGTGCGTGGCTGCCGCTACCGGTTTTTCCGTGCAGGTGGCTCATAAAATCGGAGCAGGCGATATGGCCGGCGCGCGGGCCGTCCTGCGTCAGGCGCTGACGGCCACGCTGGCTTTCAGCATGCTGCTGGCTGTGCTTGGAGCAACTATCAGCAGCTTGCTGCCCGGCTGGTTGGGAGGGGATATGTCCATCCGCAAGGATGCATCGCTGTATTTCCTCATATTCTCGCTTTTCCTGCCCGCCCTGCAGATGAACTTCCTGGCGGGAGGCATGTTGCGGTGCAGTGGCAACATGCACGTGCCGAGCCTGTTGGGCGTGGTGATGTGCATATTGGACGTCGTCTTCAATTTCTTCCTGATTTTCCCTTCACGCGAATGGAGCGTGGCTGGGCTTTCGTTCACGGTGCCGGGAGCCGGACTGGGTGTCGGCGGAGCCGCCTTGGGAACCGTCGCTGCCGAAGCGGTAACGGCCTGCATCCTGCTGTGGTATCTTTGGACCCGCTCCTCCGAATTGAGCCAGAAAGGGAAGGGAGGCAGCTTCCTGCCAGAGGCGGCTACCCTGAAAAGAGCTGTCCATATCGGTTTTCCGATGGGCTTGGAGCATCTTGTGATATGCGGTGCGCAGATCATGACGACGGTCATCGTAGCCCCGTTGGGCGTTTTCGCCATTGCTGCCAATTCGTTTGCCATTACGGCCGAAAGCCTTTGCTATATGCCCGGTTACGGGATTGCGGATGCCGCCACTACGCTGGTCGGACAGAGTGTCGGGGCCGGGCGCAGGAGGCTGACCCGCAGTTTCGCCCGCATCACGGTGCTGATGGGCATGGTGGTCATGGGAGTGATGGGAGTACTCATGTATCTGCTGGCTCCTCAGATTATCGGCCTGATGACGCCCGTGCCCGAGATTCGGGAACTGGGTGTGATGGCTCTGCGCATCGAGGCGTTTGCCGAGCCGATGTTCGCAGCTTCCATCGTTGCCTACGGCGTGTTTGTCGGGGCGGCGGATACGCTTGTCCCCTGTCTGATGAATTTCTTCAGTATCTGGGCGGTGCGTCTGTCCCTGGCGGCATGGCTCGCTCCGTCGCTGGGACTCAAGGGCGTGTGGATAGCCATGTGCGTCGAGCTGTGTTTCAGGGGACTGATTTTCCTCATCCGCCTGAAGCGGGAGCGCTGGATGAAGAAGGGGGCGGGCGGACTTCCGTAATCGGGGTTGTTTTGTCCGTAATCCGTCTACGCGGCGATTCCATGCCGTGGTGTAACTTTGTATTGGGAAAAGAATTTTTTATCAAACAATATGCAACTGATTAAGAATACAGAATTTGGTGGCGAACGTCCCCTGTTCGAGTCACATAACCTCCGGTTGGAGAACGTCATTATCCGTGCCGGAGAGTCGGCCATTAAGGAGTGCAGCAATATAGAAGCGTTCGAATGCCGTTTCGAAGGCAACTATCCTTTCTGGCATGTACACGGATTCAAGATTGACCGTTGTTATTTCGACGTCGGAGGCCGTTCGGCCTTGTGGTATTCCGACCATCTGAAGATGACCGACACGGTGATCGATGCGCCGAAGATGTTCCGAGAAATGACCGATATCGACGTGGAGAATGTTACGATGAACGATGCCGACGAGGTGTTCTGGCGTTGTCGGAATATCCGCGTCAGGAACCTTAAGCTGCACGACGGTACCTATCCCTTCATGTTCAGCAGCAACATTTATGTGGACGGGCTGGAAAGCGACAGCAAGTATGTCTTCCAGTATGTGAAGGATGTGGAGATTCATCATGCCAAGATTACGACGAAGGATGCTTTCTGGGAAGTGGAGAACGTGACCATCTACGACTCCGAACTCAATGGTGAGTACCTCGGCTGGCATTCGAAGAACTTGCGGCTGGTGAATTGTCACATTACCGGCGAGCAGCCGCTCTGCTACGCACACGATCTTGTGCTGGAGAACTGTACCTTCGGGCCGGAATGCGACCGGGCCTTCGAGTACAGCACACTGCATGCCGATATCCGCGGTTCCATCACAAACATCAAGAATCCCACCTCGGGCTCCATCGTGGCCGATGCGTTCGGCTCGGTGACGATTGACCGGAACATCAAGGCTCCGGCCGATTGTGTCATCCGCCTCAGGAACGGGCAGATGTATTCTGCCGATTGAAAAAGTGGAGGTAGGTATGAAATACGATTTCGACCAGGTGATTCCCCGTCGGGGAACCGATTCCTATAAGTGGGACAGTGCAGGCAGCCCGGATGTATTGCCGATGTGGGTGGCTGACATGGATTTCCGTACTGCTCCGGCCATTGTCGATGCCCTGCGCAGGCGGGTGGAGCACGGTATTTTCGGTTATACCCGTGTCCCTGACAGTTATTACGAGGCGGTGACCGGCTGGTTTGCGCGCCGTCACGGGTGGACGATCGACCGCGGATGGATGCTTTATACCTCGGGGGTGGTGCCCGCCATATCGGCTGTCATCAAGGCCTTGACCCGTCCGGGCGACAAGGTGCTGGTACAGACTCCGGTCTACAACTGCTTTTTTTCTTCAATCCGCAACAACGGATGCGGGATGGTGGCTTCACCGCTGGTGCCTGTCGGCAATACTTATGTGATGGACTACGATGATCTGGAGCAGAAGCTTTCCGATCCGCAAGTGAAGGTGATGCTCCTCTGCAATCCCCACAATCCCGTCGGGCATGTGTGGAAGCGTGAAGAGCTTGTACGTCTCGGTGACATGTGCATCCGCCACGGCGTGACGGTCGTTTCGGATGAAATCCATTGCGAGCTGGTTTTCCCCGGCCATCGATACACGCCGTTTGCCTCTATTTCGGAAAAGTTCCTGCAACATTCTGTGACGTGTCTGTCGCCCAGCAAGGCGTTCAACATAGCCGGCCTTCAGATAGCCAATATCGTCTGCATTGATGCAGCCCTCCGGGCTAAAATAGATCGGGCTATCAACGACAACGAGGTGTGCGACGTCAATCCGTTCGGTGTGATAGCTACCCAAGCTGCTTATAACGAAGGCGAAGAGTGGCTGGACCAGCTCATCGGATATTTGCATGCGAACTATCTCTATATGCAGGACTTTTGTAGCGAGAACCTGCCGCAGTTCCCTCTCACGGCCTTGGAAGGAACCTATCTCGTGTGGATGGATTGCCGGACGTTGGGCTTGCCGTCGGAAGAACTGGAACGACGCCTGGTTGCCGAAGCCGGACTCTGGCTCAATGCCGGTACCATGTACGGAGCGGAAGGGGAAGGGTTCATGCGGTGGAACATCGCCTGTCCGCGTACCACGCTGGCCGAAGGTCTGAAACGCTTTCTGGATTTCTGCAGGAAGTCATAGGGGCGGATATGCTGATAAAAGTATAGTGAGGTTGTTCAAAATAAGAGATACTAATCAATTCCTTCCTTCTATCTGTCGATGACAATAGTCATTACTTCAGAAAGAAAATTATTCCTCCAGCCAAGGTCGGTCGTTTAAGCTGGGAAAAGCATCCGTTTGCCCAGCTTAAACGATTTGTTTGCTCAGCTTAAATGACCTGTTTGCCCAGCGTAAACGTTCTGTCCGGGTTGGGGGATGGAAGGATGCAGTGTGGATACTGAAAACAGAACAGGCTGAATCCTGCTTCACGGAAGCGGAATCCAGCCTGATTTTTTCTGTTGGGACCGGAAAGATTTTATTCGTGCGAAGAGAAATACTTCAGGAACTGAGTACGTTCGAAGGTGTTGACACCCTTCACGTCGCCCACGTTCAGCTTGCCCTTGAACTGTGCGATGCTTTCCATGCCCTTCTTGGCCATCCAGTCGGCCACGAACTTGTTGTATTCATTGATGACAGCGGACGACTCCTGGTAGAGCACGCTGCAAATCTCTACGGCTGAGGCACCGGCCAGGATGGCCTTCACCACGCCTTCGGCCGAGTGGATGCCGCCCGAGATGGCATAGTCTATCTTGCTGACGGCGGCCGAAGCGATACCCGTCCAGCGGAGAGCCTTGGCCAGGTCGGCCTCGTTGCTGAATACGTTGCCTGCCACCTGCGTCATCTTCTCGATGTTGATGTCCGGCTGGTAGAAGCGGTTGAACAGTACGACGGCAGCGGCTCCGTTGGCATAGAGCTGGTCGATGAGGGCCACGGGGTTGGTCAGGTTGTCACCCAGCTTCATGATAACGGGAATCTTGATGGTCTTCTTGATGTGGCGCAGGATGTCGATGTGACGCTGCTCGAAGCTGCCGTAAGTATAGTGAACGTCGGTCTGCAGGGCCAGGATATTGACTTCGAGCGCATCGGCTCCGGCCTCTTCAATCTGCTGGGCGAAGTCGATCCAGTCGGCGTCCTGGTAGCAGTTGATGCTGGCTATCACGGGGACGTCGCACACTTTCTTGCTTTCTTTGATGAGGGTGAGGTACTCGCCCAACTTGTGCTGGCGGATGTAGCCTACGAGGTAGTCGCTTCCTTCGGGGTACATGTTGGGGTCGCCATGCCAGTCGGCTTCCATCATGATCTGCTCTTCGAAGAGCGATTTCAGTACGATGGCTCCCGCTCCGGCTTCGCAGAGCTTCTGGTTCTTGGCGGCGCTGTCGGTGAGGCCCGAACTGCTGACGATGATGGGGTTTCTCAGGGAAAGCCCGGCGAATGTGGTTTGTAAAGTTGTTGCCATGATGATGATTATTTTTAAGATTAATAAATGCGTTCTCCAAAGATTTTGCTTCCTACGCGCACCAGGGTGCTGCCGGCGGCGATGGCTTCGTGGTAGTCGTGCGACATGCCCATCGAGAGTTCGCGGAAGGCGTCGTCACCGGCAAACCAGGTGGCCTTCACTTTGCGGAAGAACTGGCTCAGGGACTCGAATTCCTCCTTGATTTGCGTGGTGTTGTCGGTATTGGTCGCCATGCCCATCAGGCCGCACAGGCGGACGTGCTGCAACTGGCGCCACTGGCCTTCGGCCAGCATCTGGCGGCATTCGTCGAAGCTGAAGCCGAACTTCGTCTCTTCGCGGGCGATGTGCAGCTGGAGCAGGCAGTCTACCCTGCGGCCCACCTTGGCCGCCTGCTTGTCCACTTCGGCCAGGAGCTTGAAGGAGTCAATGCCATGAATCAGCGCGACGTAGGGCACGATGTATTTCACCTTGTTGGTCTGCAGATGACCGATGAAGTGCCATTCGATGTCTTGCGGCAGGCTGTCGTGCTTGGCTGTCATCTCCTGCACCTTGCTTTCGCCGAAGATGCGCTGCCCTGCCCGGTAGGCCTCTTCGATGGCCTCGTTCGGGTGGAACTTTGATACGGCCACCAGCCGTACGCCTGCGGGCAGTTCGCTTCGAATTTGTCTGATACTTTCTGCTATCATTTTCTTTTGCTCCTTTCGGTTGTATCGTTTTTTGGGGATTATACTTCCGGCTTGTCGTCGGGCTCGGCGCTGTAGGGGTAGACGTCCATGATGGCTGTCTCGGCCACGGAGGCTATCAGATAGTCGGCCATGGTACCCTTCATGCCTTCGTCCAGTTTCTTCACGGCGTCACGCAGGTCGGCGGCCTGTACCAGCACTTGGGTGGAAGTCTTCTTCTCGGCGCCGCTCTTTTCGTCCAGCGTGATGAAGACGAGCTTGCACTTGAACCAGCGGTCGGCGGCCTCTTCGTCGCAGGGGAAGAGCTCGCTGTAGTTGGCGCGTTTGATGTCGGCCACGGTGAACTCGCCGCTGATGAACGGGGTGATTTCCTCGATGATGCGTGCCTCGGCTTCGGTGAAGCTCAGCGCATCGACCAGATAGGGTTCGGTCACCTTCTTGTTCATCCCGTTTTCCATTGTCTTTTCGTATCGAATTTTGCATTCGAACCACGTATGCATTGCCATAATATTCAGTCTTTTAGTTTTCTATTTTATATAAACAACTCTGTTAAATCCCTACAAAGATAAAACTTTTAGTACGAAGTATGCAAGATAAGGTGGAAGAATTGCGGCGGATATTCCATTTTGGAGGTATTTTCCTGCCGGCTTGTGAAAAGGGGTGGGGCGGATGAAATGTTTTTTTAATACGGTTGCAATCATTGTGTACAAACTTTTTGCTACTTTCGCTTGTTATCTGAAAGAAACATCATTAAAAAAGAAGATTATGGCAACAACAAACTTTAAGGGACAGCCGGTGAGACTCATCGGCGAGTTTATACAGACGGGCACGGTGGCCCCTGATTTCGAATTGGTAAAAACAGACTTGTCGGCCCTCTCGCTAAAGGATTTGAGCGGAAAGAATGTGGTTTTGAATATTTTCCCGAGCCTCGATACGGCTGTGTGCGCAACTTCGGTCCGCAAGTTCAATCAGTTGGCGGCTTCCATGGCTGATACGGTTGTGCTGGCCATCTCGAAGGACCTGCCTTTCGCGCATGCCCGTTTCTGCACGACGGAGGGCATCGACCGTGTCATCCCCTTGTCGGACTTCCGCATTTCCGACTTTGACGAGAACTATGGCGTCTGCATGGCCGACGGCCCCTTGGCCGGATTGCTGGCCCGTGCGGTGGTCATCGTAGGCAAAGACGGACGGGTGACCTATACGGAACTGGTACCCGAAATCACTCAGGAACCTGACTATGACAAGGCGTTGGCGGCTTTGAAGTAAGCTGGGCCGTTGCCGAAAGAAAAAGGGTGTATTCCCCATCAAGAAACCAATGTTTTCTTGCAGGGAACGCACCCTTTTCCTAAATAATAAGGTATTTGCCTTAACGGGCCGTCTTGGCCGACAGCTTCTCCAGGAAATAGACCAGCAGGAAGCCTACCAGCATCAAGCCTACCGCTTCGCCGATGTAGGCGTTGGGCAGAATGTTGGTTTCGATGGGCATGCCGTGCGTGTTGTCCACGATTTCCTTCCACGGCCATACCTTGTTGAGGGAACCCAACATGAAGCCCGTCAGTACGGCCAGCGTGATGTTACGGAAATTCTTCAAGGCAAACGACAACAGGCGGGAGAAGGTCGTGATGCCCAGGAAGGCACCGACGCCGAAGATGACCAGCGTCTTGATGTCCAGTGTCTTCACAGCCTCCATGATGTAGAAGTATTTGCCCAGCAGCACCAGGATGAAGCTGCCCGAGATGCCCGGCAGAATCATGGCGCAGATGGCGATGGCACCGCACAGGAAGATGAACAGCGGATGGGTAGAAGTTTCGGCCGGCGTGGCAACGGTGATGTAGTAGGCCACAATCGCTCCGGCGATGAAGCCGGTGACGGTCTTCCAGTTCCAGCCCTTGATGTCCTTGCCCACGAACCACGTCGAGGCCAGTACCAGGCCGAAGAAGAACGACCACACCAGGATGGGGTGGTTGAGGAGCAGCCAGGTGATGACCTTGGCCAGCGAGAATACGCTGATGCCGATGCCCAGCAGGAGCGAGAACAGGAAGTTTCCGTTGATTTTCTCCCAGAAACGCGCCCAATGGCCGGTGAAGAAGAGGCGGATGCTTTCGGCGTTGATGCTCTTGATGGTTTCTATCAGTTCGTCGTAGATGCCTACGATGAAGGCGATGGTTCCGCCCGAAACGCCCGGCACCACGTCGGCCGCACCCATGCCCATGCCTTTCAGGGCGATGAATGCGTAGTCTTTCAGTTTTCTTTCCATATATGCTTTCTTGCTTGTTTATTGATCCTTTTGCGAGTCTGTATTCTTCAGATAGTCGTTCAGCATCGCGTTGAGTTTGTCCTTTTGGGTGCGAGCCACCAGTTGGTTGATGTCCTCCAGGTCTCTCTGGTCGATGGGCGAGGGGTCCTTGCGGTTGTATCGGTAACCTTCCTCAGGCTTTCCGGCCAGGATGCATGTGATGGCGAGCCGTTTGTACAGGTTGGGATAGTCGGGCTCCAAGGCTTCCACCTTCTTCAACGCCTCGATGGCATGGTCGAAGAGGGATGCCTCGAGGCTGTAGCTCGATAGTTCCCACCAGGTGCTGGCTTCTGGTACCAGTTCGGATATTTCTTTCCACATGCTCAGCCCTGTCTGCATTTCGCCTTCTTCAATGAATATCAGTCCCGCTAACAGCTGGGCGGTCACGTTGTAGTAGTCGAGGTCGATGGCCTTGAGGCAATACTTCATGATGAGCTGCTTGTTTCCCTCCTTGTCGGCATGCTTCAGGCAGAGGGCCAGGGCAGAATAGAGGGTGGAGCGCGAGATGGGTTCCTTGAGCTCTTTCTCTTCCCGCTTGGCCTGTTGGAGCAGCTTGAAGGCTTCCGGCCACTTCTTCGTGTCGACGTAGAGCTGTCCCATCAGCAAGTGGACGTAGGCTTGGGTGATGACGTGGCAGCGGATGGCTCCTTCGTAGGCTTCGAGGGCCTTTTCGCCGTTTCGCAACTCGATGAAGGAGTAGCCCTTGATGAGGTAGGCGTCTCCCAGGTCTTCGTCGGCCAGCAGGGCATAGTCGCAGGCATCGATGGCCTTTGCGTATTCGCCCAGGCCCAGATGGCAACGGGCCACGCCGATCCAATAGGGCGGATGGTAGGGGTTCTGGTCAACCAGCTTGTTGTAGTAGGTCAGAGCCTCCCGATACTCCTGCTGGTCCAGCAGGTTGTCGGCCATGATGGCGCAATATTCCTGGTTGTCCGTATCCCACCGCCAATGTTTCAGCCAGTCGAGGGCACGTTGGCGTTGCCCCGTTTCGAGGTACATGTAGGCTACGTCGATGATGTTTTCCTTGCAGTATTTGTCTTCCAGCGTGTCCAGCATCAGTTCGGCTTCGTCCAGACGGCCGTCCTCTGCCAGCAGCCTGGCCCGCAGGATGGTGACGTCGGGCCGCTCCTCGGTAATCTGCCGGGCAGTCTTCTTGGCTTCGGCCAGTTTGAACTGGTCCAGGTGGAGGTATACTTTCTCGACCAGCAGCGACGTATTGTCGGGGTGCAGCTTCAGTCCGCACTCGATGACGTCTGCGGCATGCTTGAAACGGTTCCGGCGGCTGTACCATTCGGCCAGGTCGGCCAGGTCTTCGGAATCCATGTAGATGGATCTCTGCTCGGACCGGGCCGCCTCGAAGCGCTCGGCCAGCTCTATCAGTTCGCGGTCCTTCTCCGGCAGCAGGTTCTTGTTTATCATTGTTTGAGTTCCCTTGTTATAAATTTATTTGTTTATCTTGCCCCAAGTGTCCTTCAGGCCGACTGTGCGGTTGAAGACCATCTTCTCGGCTGTCGAGTCGGGGTCTACGTTGAAGTAGCCGATGCGCTGGAACTGCAGGTAGGTGAGCGGCTTCATGCCGGCGGCAAACTTCTCGATGTAGCAGCAGGGCAATACCTTCAGCGAGTCGGGGTTGATGATTTCCTTCATGGCCGTCAGGGCGTCGCAATTCTTGGCTTCGCGGATGGCGGCCATCTCGTCGCGCGGATTCTCCACCTTCCACAGGCGGTCGTACAGGCGTACTTCGGCCTCGAGGCAGTGGGCGCAGCTCACCCAGTGGAGGGTTCCCTTCACCTTGCGGTTGGCGCCGGGCATTCCGCTCTTCGATTCGGGGTCGTATTCGCAGTACACCTCCACCACTTCGCCGGCTTCGTTCTTCTTGCAGCCCGTGCACTTCACGATGTAGGCGTTCTTCAGGCGTACCTCCTGTCCGGGGGTCATGCGGAAATATTTCTTCGGCGCGTCTTCCATGAAGTCTTCGCGTTCCATCCACAGCTCGCGGCTGAATTCGATGGTGTGGCTGCCTTCTTCGGGGCGTTCGGGGTTGTTGACGGCTTCCAGCTCTTCCACCTGTCCTTCGGGATAGTTGGTGATGACCAGCTTCACGGGGTTCAGCACGGCCGAGATGCGGGTGGCACGTTCGTTCAGGTCTTCACGGACGGCGCTTTCCAGCAGGGCAAACTCGTTGAGGGCGTCGTAGGTGGTGTAGCCTATCTTGTCGATGAACTTGTGGATGGACTCGGGCGAATAGCCGCGGCGGCGGAAGCCGCAGAGGGTCGGCATGCGGGGATCGTCCCATCCGTTCACCAGCTTCTCCTTGACCAGGATGAGCAGGTTGCGCTTGCTCATCAGGGTGTAGCTCAGGTTCAGCTTGTTGAATTCGTACTGGCGCGGGCGGTTGTCGTCCAGGTCCTTGCCTTCCTTCAGCCAGTCGACGAAGAGGTCGTAGAGCGGGCGGTGTACCACGAACTCCAGCGTGCAGAGCGAGTGTGTGACGCCTTCGAAGAAGTCGCTCTGGCCGTGGGCGAAGTCATACATGGGGTAGGCTTTCCACTTCGTGCCCGTGCGGTGGTGCGGATGCTTCACCACGCGGTAGATGATGGGGTCGCGGAAGTGCATGTTGGGGTTGGCCATGTCTATCTTGGCACGGAGCACCATGGCTCCTTCCTCTATTTCGCCGTTGTTCATCTTCTGGAACAGCTCCAGGTTTTCTTCGATGGGGCGGTTGCGGTAGGGGCTCTCCACACCCGGCTGGGTGGGGGTACCTTTCTGTTCGGCTATCTGTTCGGAAGTCTGTTCGTCGATGTAGGCCTTGCCTTCCTTGATGAGGCGGATGGCGAAGTCCCACAGCTGCTGGAAGTAGTCCGAAGCATAGTATTCGTGTCCCCACTGGTAGCCCAGCCACTGGATGTCCTCCTTGATGGCTTCTACATATTCCACGTCTTCTTTGGTGGGGTTAGTATCGTCGAAACGCAGGTTGCAGACGCCTCCGTGGGCGGCAGCGATGCCGAAGTCAAGGCAGATGGCCTTGGCATGTCCGATGTGCAGGTATCCATTAGGCTCCGGCGGAAAGCGTGTTTGCACTTTGCCTCCATTCTTACCGTTGCTCAAGTCATTTTCTACTATTTGTTCAATGAAGTTCAGGCTTTTCTTTTCGCCTGTTTCTTCGTTTTTCAGTTCTGCCATAGTGTTATAATATATAATATGGTGTAATTTCCCGTAGGGATATGATAAAACATGTGGCAAAAGTACGACTTTTACATGACGTGGGGAAACATATTCTTTTATTTTTTAGGAGAAGTCCGTCCGCACGTTTGTCTTGCTAAAATAGCCGGAACATTGAAGCTCTTATGTTTGAAGTATTCGGGTCTTATAGACGTTGTCTGAGCCTCTTTCCGGTGGCCCGGAAACCTACTCATCTACTTAAATGCCTGATAATGGCCCATGAAGGTAGATGTGTGACAAGCGTTTGGTAAACATTATGCGTGAAAAAATAAATAAATGCCCTGCCTTAAAGGTTGCCTATCTTAGAATGTTTATACAGCCTCTTGCTGCATTTACCCAATTTATTGAAAATGTACTGTTTACTCCTGCAAGTTTCAAAATGCTCTTTATGTTCATGTATCATTTTAACCGTCATCCCGGCCTTGAGCCGGGATCCAGGAACACACAGGCGATGATGATATGGATCCCGCATCGAGTGCGGGATGACAGAAACCGGATAGCGTTTATGGCTTGACGGGAATATATTCGCCGCCTTTGATGATGGCCTGCCCGTTGGACGAAAGAATATAATCCAGTAGCGGGGCAACGCGGTCGGCATTCTTCTGTTCGTAATAGTAGTAGAGTGGGCGGACGATGGGGTAAGTGCCGTTGGTGGCGTTTTGCGGGGTGGGTTGTGCATACTCGCCTCCTTCGTAGGCCACGGCAAGCGGCTTCACTCGGTGGGAGACGTAGGCCAGTCCCACGTAGCCGATGGCACCACGGGTCTGGCTGACCGACTGGATGACGGCGCCCGTGGCGGGCATGGAAAGGCTGCCAGCCATGTAGTTCTTATTTTTCAGCACGCTCTCTTTGAAGAATTCATACGTGCCGGAGGACGTCTCGCGCGAATAAACGACAATCTTGCGGTCTTCTCCTCCCACTTCTTTCCAGTTGGTAATCTTTCCGCGGAAAATATCTTCCAGTTGCTGGCGGGTCAGCCGGTCGACCGGATTGTCAGGATGGACCACCACGGCAAGGGCGTCTCCAGCGATGATGGTTTCGCGGATGTCTTTGCCTGCCGCCTTAGCTCTCATCTTTTCGCTGAACTTGATGGAGCGCGAAGCCATGGCCAAATCGGCCGTGCCGTCCAGCAATGCGGAAATTCCTACGCCGCTACCTCCGCCGGTGACGGTGACGCGGGCTTCGGGGTGGATTTTCATGAATTCTTCGGCTGTCTGTTGGGCGATGGGCAATACTGTGTCGCTGCCCTTGATGCGTTGGGCGTAGAGGTTGCCGAAGGAAAGAAACCATGCGGCCAGAACAAGAAAAATCTGTATAGTCTTCATTTTAATTATTGTTTTTATGGGCACAAATAACGGAAACAGATGTTTCATGGACGTTACAAAACGGGTGTCCTCGGGATTTGTAACGAAAATGTAATACATATGAAACAGTTTTTTCAAGAGAAAGACACGTTTTCTTAGCATTTCCGCTGTTTCTTTGCGGCGGAAAATTATAGGTACAGAAATTTATTATGCAATGAAGCGGATATTTGAAAAAATTGTAGAAGGACTGCTGGCCTGTAGCGGTTTTGTGACAAGCATCACAATTGTTTTGATTGTGCTCTTCCTCTTTTCGGAAGCGGCGGGGCTGTTTGGTGACAAGGTCATAGAAGAAGGTTACGTGCTGGCGGTTCATCAAGGTACCGGAGTGGACGAGCTGACTCCCGAGGAGATTAAGGATGTGTTTGACGGCGAGATTACCAATTGGAAGGATGTAGGGGGAGAGGATGTCCCCATCCGCCTGTTTCGTCTGGAGGACGCTGAGCGGTATTTCACGGAAGAGCAGTTGGGAGCGTCTTACGAGAATGCGGGCGCATGTATCACAGGGTTGGTAGCCCGTACGCCTGGTATGGTGGCTTTTGTTCCCGAACAGTTTGTGGAGCACAATGACTCAGTGTATTTGATGAAAGATAACACCATCTCGGCGAAGGACGTGTTTGCCGGTGCGGAATGGTTTCCGACTGCTACGCCCGCACCCTTGTTCGGTTTCTTGCCCTTGATAACGGGTACGCTTTGGGTCAGCCTATTTGCCATTCTGATAGCTTTACCCTTCGGACTGTCCGTGGCCATCTATATGTCTGAAGTGGCCCATCCTAAAATCCGTAACGTCTTGAAGCCGGTCATCGAGCTGTTGAGCGGTATTCCATCTGTAGTTTATGGCTTCTTCGGCCTGATAGTCATCGTGCCTTTGCTTCAACAAGTGTTCAACCTACCTGTGGGTGAAAGTGGCTTGGCGGGAAGTATCGTGCTGGCCATCATGGCCTTGCCTACGATAATCACCGTGACGGAAGATGCCATGCGTAACTGTCCCCGGGCTATGCGCGAGGCCAGTCTGGCGCTGGGCGCATCGCAATGGCAGACTATTTATAGAGTGGTGATACCTTACTCCATATCGGGTATTACGTCGGGTGTCGTGTTGGGCATCGGACGCGCTGTGGGCGAGACGATGGCCGTGTTGATGGTGACAGGCAATGCGGCCGTGATACCGTCTTCCATCCTTGAACCGCTTCGCACCATTCCCGCTACGATTGCTGCCGAACTGGGTGAGGCTCCCGCGGGGGGGGCACATTACGCGTCGTTGTTCCTCTTGGGCGTGGTGCTGTTTTTCATTAGTCTGCTGATTAACTTTACGGTGGAGGCGGTGTCGAAGAGAAAGTAAGGATTTAAATATAGAAATAAGATTATGTCAGTCAATCGAAAACGTGTTTCGCAAGGTATAGCTTTCGGTTTGTTCCGTTTGCTGAGTCTGAGTGTCGTGTTGGTGCTCTTTGCTATTCTGTTCTTTATTATATATAAAGGTATAGGGGTCATTAGTTGGGACTTCTTGACGACGGCTCCGGCCGACGGTATGACGTCAGGCGGTATCTGGACGGCCATTGTAGGTACGTTTTATCTCATGGTGGGTAGTGCGCTGTTCGCTTTCCCTGTAGGAGTGATGAGCGGCATTTATATGAATGAGTATGCTCCCAAACGGGGGTGGGTGGTTCGCTTCATCCGGATGATGACCAATAACCTGAGCGGCATCCCGTCCATTGTGTTTGGCTTGTTCGGTATGGCCTTGTTTGTCAACTGGCTCGATTTTGGTGACAGCATCCTGGCCGGTTCGCTCACGTTGGGCCTGCTCAGCTTACCGTTGGTTATCCGTACTACTGAGGAAGCTTTGAAGGCGATACCCGACAGCATGCGTGAGGGAAGCCGGGCCTTGGGCGCCACGAAGTTGCAGACCATCTGGCATGTCATCTTGCCGATGGGTATGCCTAACATCATTACCGGCCTTATTCTGGCTTTGGGGCGTGTGTCGGGCGAGACGGCGCCTATTCTGTTTACTTGTGCCGCTTACTTCCTGCCTCGGTTGCCACAAAGCATTTTTGACCAGTGTATGGCATTGCCCTATCACCTGTATGTGATTTCGACCAGTGGTACGGACATCGATGCCCAGCTGCCCATTGCCTATGGCACGGCCTTGGTGCTCATTGTCATCATCTTGTTTGTCAACCTGTTGGCCAATGCTCTGCGCAAGTATTTTGAGAAGAAAGTAAAATCAAATTAGAAAATGGAAATTTATCGATAATCAAATATCCAAATATATGAAGAATATCATTGAAACCCGTGACGTGAACTTCTGGTATGGCGATTTTCATGCGTTGAAAAATATCAGCATGGATATAGAGGAAAAATCCGTGGTGGCTTTCATCGGCCCGTCGGGATGTGGCAAGTCTACCTTCCTTCGTCTGTTGAACCGGATGAATGACCTGATACCCGATACGCGTCTGACCGGAAGCGTTCAAATCAACGGGCAAGACATCTACGGCAAAGGGGTGAATGTGGATGAGTTGCGTAAGGACGTTGGCATGGTTTTTCAGCGTCCCAACCCGTTTCCCAAGAGTATATTCGAGAATGTAGCCTATGGCCTGCGCGTGAATGGGGTGACCGATACCCAATTCATTCGTCAGCGTGTGGAGGAAAGCTTGCGTGGTGCCGCCTTGTGGGATGAGGTGAAAGACAAGTTGAAAGAGTCGGCGTATGCTCTTTCGGGTGGTCAGCAGCAGCGTTTGTGCATAGCTCGGGCCATGGCAGTATCCCCCTCGGTGCTTCTTATGGACGAACCGGCTTCGGCGCTCGACCCCATCTCGACAACCAAGGTAGAGGAGTTGATACACGAGCTGAAGCACGACTACACCATTGTTATCGTGACTCATAACATGCAGCAGGCCGCCCGTGTAAGCGATAAGACGGCTTTCTTCTACATGGGGCAGATGGTGGAGTATGGCGACACGAAGACCATCTTTATCAACCCGAAAAAAGAGCAGACGCAGAATTATATCACAGGACGTTTCGGTTAATGGGGATTTTGCTTAACTTTGAGGCAATTTTAAAAACGAATTAGTAACTAAAACAGAATAGTATTATGGTAAAATTCATCGAAAGTGAACTGGTTTTGTTGAAGAAAGAGATAGACGAAATGTGGACGTTGGTTTACAACCAACTGGATCGTGCCGGCGAATCGGTACTTACGCTGGACAAGGAGTTGGCTCAGCAGGTGCTTGTGCATGAACGTCGGGTCAATGCCTTTGAGCTGAAGATAGACAGCGATGTGGAGGATATCATCGCCCTTTATACGCCTGTGGCTATCGACCTGCGTTTTGTGCTGGCCATGCTGAAAATCAATACGAACCTGGAGCGTCTGGGCGACTTTGCCGAAGGCGTGGCCCGTTTTGCGTTGAGTGAAAAGGAATTGACGCTCGATGCCGACCTCATCAGGCAAGTGCGCCTGCAGGAGATGATCAGCCAGGTGCTCTCCATGCTTGAACTGGCCAAACGCGCCCTTCAGGAGGAGAACCAGGAGCTGGCTACATCCGTTTTTGCGAAAGACCATTTGCTGGACGAAATCAATGCCAACGCTTCTGTTCTGTTGGCTGAATACATCCAGAAACATCCCGAGGCAGCTTTGTCCTGCATCGACCTAGCCAGCGTTTTCCGCAAACTGGAGCGTGCGGGCGACCATATTACGAACATTGCCGAAGAGATTGTTTTCTTTATCGACGCCAAAGTGCTGAAACATCACGATACGGCGGAAGAAGGATACGGCCGGGAGGGGTAAAATCCTAATAAAACCAAAAAAATATGAGAAAACATGTTATAGGACATGCTTTTTTATTTGGCCAGTGATGTGAAAAGGGTCTATCTTTGCAGCGTTATCCTGAAAACAATCTTTTTACCTTAAAAAAAAACTAATACCTATTGAAAACTGGAAACGGGACTTTGTGAAAAGCTCCGTTTTTTTTATGTCCATACCGAAATGTTATTGTATCTTTGTCCACACAAGAATGGATATCGTAATATTCTAAATTTAGATAGTTTATGTTTTCTGGAATAGTCGAAGAATGCGCCACGCTGGTGGCAATGGTAAAAGAGCAGGAAAATGTTCATTTTACATTTAAGTGTTCGTTTGTGGACGAATTGAAGATTGACCAAAGTGTCTCCCATAACGGCGTGTGTCTTACCGTGGTGGCCTTGACGAATGATACGTACACCGTCACCGCCATGAAAGAGACGCTCGATCGTTCCAACCTGGGGATGCTACAGGTGGGCGACGAGGTGAATGTAGAGCGAAGCATGCTGATGAACGGCCGTTTGGACGGGCATATCGTGCAGGGGCATGTGGACCAGACCGCTACATGTATTGGTGTGCAAGACGCCGAGGGAAGTTATTACTACACCTTCCGCTATGCGTTCGACAAGGAGATGGCCCGAAGGGGCTACATCACGGTGGACAAAGGTTCGGTGACGGTCAACGGCGTCAGTTTGACGGTGTGTAATCCGACGGACGACACCTTCCAGGTGGCCATCATTCCCTATACCTTTGAACATACCAACTTCCACGCCATTCAGGTGGGTTCGGTAGTGAACTTAGAGTTTGACATCATCGGCAAGTACATCAGCCGTATGATCCAGTACCAGTCATAAATTACAGATGGAGAGATAACGATGGATTTTCTGCAATTGGCGGCCAGCCGCCAGAGTGATCGTGCCTACGAGCACCGACCTGTGGAGCGCGAAAAGTTGGAGCGCATCCTTCAGGCAGCTTGTCTGGCTCCTTCGGCTTGCAATGCCCAGCCTTGGAAGTTTGTGGTGGTGGACGACCCTGAACTCGCACGAAGGGTGGGGAAGGCCGCCGCGGGGTTGGGTATGAACCAATTTGCTAAGGAGGCGCCCGTACATATTCTCATTGTTGAGGAGTCGATGAACCTCACTTCTTTCCTCGGCGCGAAGATCAAGGACAAGTATTTTCCCCTGATAGATATTGGTATCGCCGCCGCCCACATCACGCTTGCTGCCGAGAGTGAGGGCCTCGGCTCGTGCATCGTGGGGTGGTTCGACGAGAAAGAGATGAAGCGGCTGGGGGGCATTCCTGCGGGGGAA
>ERZ780167.1186-NODE-1186-length-23862-cov-6.244424_pt1 | contig 23862 bp, 23 predicted proteins | sample MGYA00510982_ERZ780167 | MGnify/ENA primary metagenome ERZ780167 (study PRJEB29588, sample SAMEA2146107) | human gut metagenome | biome: human gut; feature: human-associated habitat; material: faeces | place: Denmark | collected 2008/2010 ... | reverse complement strand
ACTTGCATGTGTTAAGCCTGTAGCTAGCGTTCATCCTGAGCCAGGATCAAACTCTTCATTGTAAAAGTATCTTTGGCTTCCCGGACCTTGCGGACCGGAGAAGCGTCTTGTCTCTGCCAGGATTTCGGATCTCAAAAGTCTCAATACCTATATATATAAGTAATGACGGTTCTTTCTTTTACCCGAAACTGTTTCCAGTTTCGCTCTTGTACTACTGTATTGTTTATGTAAATCTCATCAAAGATCGCTCTTTCTTGACGCCTTCCGTTTCAGGGAAAGCGGTTGCAAAGGTAAGGAGTTTTTGGCATATCCTCCAAATTTTTGCGGAACTTTTTTCGAAGTTTTTTTCGGAACGGAGCTCCGGGGTGTCCTTCTCAAAAGCGGGTGCAAAGGTAAGGAGTTTGTTTCAAACCGCCAAACGTTCCGCGAAGTTTTTTTCGAGGTTTTTTCCGAAGGCTGCCGGGGGAGGGGCCGTCCGCTTGGGCCTCTCTTGCGAAAGGCGGGACCGTAGCCGCAAACCGTCCGGAGCGCACCGCGCCAAACGTCTCTGCAACATTCTGTCAAGCATCGCCGCTTCCTTTCCGAAAGCGGGTGCAAAAGTACGGGTTATTTCCATACTCGCAAAATACATCAAAGGTTTTTTCTGAACTTTTTCGAAGGGTTTTATGCAAATTACTGGTTTACAGATATGTTACAAAACATATTTTTACAAGGACCGGAAAAGGAACAGGAAGGAGGAACACATTATAATATTTCACGCGGGCGCAATGCGCGCGCGTTACAATTACAGTTACAATTACAGTTACGGAAAAGAAAACGGTGACTTCCAGTCCGGAAAGCAATGATTTGGCAAGGGGAAAACGGCGGATTACTCCCGGAAACCGGGGAAAAAGTTTTCCCTGACTGGGAAAATCTTTTTTCTTACTTGAGAAATTCTTTTTCCCAACTGGGGAAAAAGAACGGGTGAAAGCAACAGAGAGAATGTACACAAGAAGAAGCAAAGGAACTGGGCGAATCAATGTTCGCCCAGTTCCTTTGCTTCTTCTTGTGGAATACGGATGGAAGTATAAAGCTCGAGAATCGCCGCAATGGTCAGACTGACAATCCACTCATTGCCATGCGTAAAGAGCATAAAGGCCCCTGTGAGCACCAGAATGATTGCCCCAAAAATCTGCTGGCGTCGCAACCGCCGGATAGCCATGCTCTGCGCCCGCGCAGGCGTATTGATCTGCGCCACGGCAAACAAGGCCGCCCCAATCGTATAGACATAGGGCGCCAGCGTCCAACCTGTTATGTAAACGGCCGCACCCGTAAGCACCATCACAGCGCCCACTACCATAAAGGCTTGCATCAATTGCTTCATCACTCAATCTCCCACTTTATCGTCAAACACATAAATATCTTCGTTCGGTTTCTTCATCAGATACCTTTCGCGCGCCACCTGCTCGATAGCCCCCGAATCGACCGCCAATTCGCCCAGCCGCTCCGTACTGCGTTCATACTCCTGCCGGTATCTTTCTATCTCGCTGCGCAGCACCTGCTCCTCGTGCGCATACTTCATGCGACGAATGATGCTGTTTTCGTCCAGAAAAACGATGATGAAGCCAAACACTCCGACCGTAATCAGATACTTGTGCCGCCGGATGAAAAGCCAAAGTGAAACCAATCTGCCCATCTCTGTGTTTATTCGTTTATGATTGAACCAAAATAACTTTGTGGCACAAAGATAAGACGAATAACTGAAAAGAAAAACATGAAAACAAAGTTTTCGTTTTTATACTTCACTCGGCTTGCACTATCTTTTCATAAAATAGGCGGCACCTCGGAAGTTAAAGCCGAAAACAGAGTTTTCGCTTTGAACTTCACTCGGTTTGCACTATCTTTGCACATCATGTAACGCAGACAAGAAATGGAGAACTATATTGTATCGGCCCGAAAATACCGCCCGACGACGTTTGAATCGGTCGTCGGCCAACGCGCCCTGACCACTACTCTGAAAAACGCCATCGCCACCGGCAAACTGGCCCACGCCTATCTGTTTTGCGGCCCGCGAGGAGTCGGGAAAACGACCTGTGCCCGCATCTTTGCCAAGACCATCAACTGCATGCACCCCACTGCCGACGGTGAGGCCTGCAACGAATGTGAGTCGTGCAAGGCCTTCAACGAACAGCGTTCGTACAACATACACGAGCTGGACGCCGCGTCGAACAACTCGGTGGACGACATCCGCCAGCTGGTCGAGCAGGTCCGCATCCCGCCCCAGATAGGAAAATACAAAGTCTACATCATCGACGAGGTACACATGCTCTCCACCTCGGCCTTCAACGCCTTCCTCAAGACGCTTGAAGAGCCGCCACGCCATGCCATCTTCATCCTGGCCACTACGGAGAAGCACAAAATTCTCCCCACCATCCTGTCGCGTTGCCAGATTTACGATTTCAACCGAATCAGTGTAGAAGACACGGTGGCCCATCTGGCCTACGTAGCTTCCAAGGAAGGCGTGACGGCCGAGCCCGAAGCCTTGAACGTCATCGCCATGAAAGCCGACGGCGGCATGCGCGACGCCCTCTCCATCCTCGACCAGGTGGTCAGCTTCACAGGCGGGAACATCACCTATCAGAACGCCATCGAGAATCTGAACGTACTCGATTATGAATATTATTTCCGCCTGACCGACTACTTTCTGGAAAACAAAGTGCCCGACTCCCTGCTGCTATTCAACGAAGTGCTGAACAAAGGCTTCGACGGCAATCACTTCATCACCGGCCTGTCGTCCCACTTCCGCGACCTGCTCGTCAGCAAGGATGCTTCTACCCTCCCCCTGCTTCAGGTGGGCGCCAGCATCCGCGACCGCTACCAGGCACAGGCACAAAAGTGCCCCCTGCCCTTCCTCTACCGTGCCATGAAGCTATGCAACGATTGCGACCTGAACTACCGCACAAGCAAAAACAAACGCCTCCTGATAGAACTGACGCTGATACAGCTGGCACAAATCACGTCGGGCGAGGAAGAAACCATCAGTGGAGGGCGTAGCCCTAAACAAGTTATCAAACCCATATTCAACCAGCAGACAGCTCCTACCCAGCAGCCTCAACAGGCTCCGACACCCGCACCGCAGGCACAGCCCACCCCAACTGCCCAGCCGACAACGACCGTCCAGCAGCCTCCCCGCCAGCAGACGCCGCCGTCCGTCGCCGCCAGCCTGTTGGCCAAGGAAAAGGAAGAAAAAAAGATTCCCGTCATGAAAATGGGCAGATTGGGAGTGTCCATCAAACAACATCCGCAAACATCAGCCTCCTCCACCGAAAAGGTAGCTGTTACTGCGACCACGCCAACTCCCGCTCCCCAGCAACCTGAGGAAGACTACATCTTCAACGAGCGTGATGTCAATTACTACTGGCAGGAATATGCCGGACAACTGCCCAACGAACAGGTAGCCATTGCCAAACGCATGCGCCACATGCATCCTACCCTGCTGAACGACACCACTTTTGAAGTGACCGTAGACAACGATCTTATCGCCAAAGACTTCAACGCTCTGGTTCCGTCCATACAGAACTATCTGCGCACGCGTCTAAAAAACAGGAAGGTGACCATGACCGTACGCATCAGCGCTCCCGACGAAAAGCCCCATGCCTACGGACGGGTGGAGAAGTTCCAAATGATGGCACAAAAGAACGAAGCCTTACTGAAGCTGAAAGATGTCTTGGGGCTTGAATTGTATTAATATTCAACCCCTTGAAAGCCTCTCTTATTTAGAAAGCAAACAAATTAGAACAAAAAAACTATTCAAAGGCAACAACCAATGTGGAAAAGCATTATTTTTGCCACCTGTAATTAGTACTAATAATAATTTAAAATCTAACGAAAATGGCTTACGTAATTAGTGACGATTGTATTGCTTGCGGCACTTGCATCGATGAGTGTCCGGTAGGCGCTATCTCTGAAGGTGACAAGTATTCTATCGACCCCGAAGCTTGCACAGAGTGCGGTACTTGCGCAGATGTTTGTCCTTCTGAAGCAATTCACCCGGGAGCATAATACAATCCTATTCAGAAAAAATAAAGGGATGTACTTCGGTACATCCCTTTTTATTTTATCATAAGCCTCCACTTACTTCAATCCTTTGGCAGGCTGGTGCATGCCCGCCAGTAGCAGGGGATGTTCACGCACATACTCCAAATAATATTTGCGGGAACGAACCGCCTTCTGCGGATCCATATCGTAAGAAGCACAGATATCGGGACGCACCAGCTGAAGGGCGGCCCCATGCATCAAGTCGCCTGCAATGAGAAATCCTCCAGCCTGATAGGCCGTATGGCCAGGCGTATGCCCCTCAGCATTCAAAGCTACGACCCGTGCGGGCAACGTATCGCCATATTCAAACAAGTGCAGACGGTCTTTATAGGCTTCCATTGTACGAACCACCTGCGCCTTCTGTTCATCGGGCATCTGCATCCAACCCTCGTACTCCTGACGCGCAGCATATACCTCGGCTTGGGGAAACACCACACTGTCTCCTTTCATCATCCCCCCGATGTGGTCTCCATGAAAGTGAGTCAGATACAGATAATCAATGTCAGATGGTGAAACACCCACTGATGCCAACCCATCCATCAGACGACTGTCGGAGGCTCCATTGCCGGTATCAAACAAAATATATTTTCCATCGGCCTCCATCAAGAAGCAGCTGATCGACGACGGAATGCCGCCGGCTATACCCAGACTATCAATCAACGCTTTGGGCACATCGCCAAAAAGGCTCAAGGGCATCAGACGTTCCTTGGCATTGTCCTTAATCCACGTCAGTTTGACTCCACCACGTTCCATCGTGGTGCTATCCATGCAGGCAAAAACAACCTGTCCTTCTTCTCCGCCCGATGCCTTCTTCTGCACAGGACCACAAGCTCCCAGCAGAGAAACAGCCAGTACGCCGGCTAACAAATACATACCTTTTTTCATAAGAATCCGCATTTAAGACTTATCGCCGCAAAGCGACAAATCCAGTTATCAAGAGCAAAGATAACGGAATTTTCTCAATGCGCCAGTCATCTACCTCGCAGAATTCCCTACAAACGCGTAATGCATACTTTCATTCCTTAATACAGCGAATGGACAATCCCGCATAACATTCTTCACCCTTAGGATGATTGCCGCCCACATTGACTTCATTACTATTTCCCATCAACATAATAGATTCGTCGGTTAACGTACATGGGGCATTTCCTCCTACCCAATACGCAGCTGTAGTCTGCCAATTATAGTGAGTCGTTTTGCCTTCTCCATTGAAAATATATAATCCGTTGGGCAAAATCGCCAAGCCCGTTTCATCAGTAGCCGGATAGACCGTATCCGAAGCATTAAAGCCCTTCCAAGTTCCTCCCTTCAGACGTGACATATCTTGACCTACATAATCCATGAGCTGATCCCAATCTTCTCGGGTCGGTATCCGCCAGCCGTAAGGTGCAATTTCACCCGCCAATAATGCTTCACCCGTGTAGAAATAACAACTTCTGGCTATCAAATAGCCAGGATTACCCAACTGGGAAACCTGTTCCAATGCCTTTTCTGCCTGCGTATATTGCCTGGCGCGCAAATCTTCTCCCAACCAATATTGTGAACCCACCTTGACTATCGGATATATTTGCAATTCTCCTCCACGTATATCTCTTAAAGTATAACTACTAATATTGATGTTTACAGCATCTTGCGGCTTCTCCAAACAGATATTGCCACTGCTGTCAATATAAAATTCCGTCACCGGGTCCTTCGCTCCAGGAGTATAAGTAAACGTATTTCCACCTTCGTTCCAACGGATACTTCCTCCATGCAATGACTGATCGGCATTCAGCAACTGTAATACAATACCTTGTGTCAGGTCCGTCTGTTCGTTTTCTACGGGATAAGCGACCAAGGCCTGCGTATCCAATCCATATTCCTCCGACAACAAGTATTCCTTACAGACTTCAGCTACAGGCGTACTATTCAAATACACTCTGTAAACTTTGGAAGGCTTGAACGAAAGTGCCGCTGTCTTTACGGACGAGAGCGCTACCTGCGTGTCACTCTCTCCCTTTTCAACAGCGCCCCATTCTTTAATGCTGCTCACCGCCCCACTCAATGTATAACTGGTCGACTGAAAGGCATTGATACTAATTTCACAAACTACGTCACTCTGCATGTCAACATCAGGCATCGGGCAGACATACACTTTTCCATTCCATTCCATTCCATCGTGAATACCTGACTGCCATCCGGCTGACCTTGGGGCATCACGATAAATTCCTTTCCCGTCAGACGACCATCCTCTTTTTTCCATTCACCATAAGGTATTATGTCGGCCGGAGCAGACAACTGCCCGAAAATACCCGTCAAGAAATCGTATGTAGCTGTCGTATAGAAGCCGCTGGCGATGATTCTGGGGTCTGCCTCCAGCAAGTCGTCTATATTCTCATCTTCCGATGGTACCAGCATCAACTCTATCTTACAGAATTTATGCTGAAATGTCAATTCTACCGGATCCGGACTGCTTTTCACTTGAGGTGCCTCTGCTACCAGGAAATCTGAAAGAGAAAAATTATTTCCACTACTCTGGTCGGCCTTTACCGAGACAACCATCTGACTTTTTCCTGTTTCCACACCTGAAGATTGATAAGGATAGTAACTGAACATATCCAATGCACTTTCCCCTTCCGGATAGAATACTTCCCGTTCAGGTATTAATGCATCGGTCCCGTCGCACACCATTCTCAGATTATCAATGTAACGCTGCCCTGTTATATCAACCGAACTGAGCATAGCAAAAAGACCGGTTTCATCACCACTGTCAAAGACATTACCCGTTACTTTGGTGCCAGCTTTCTGCACTTGAACAGAAAAGTTAATAGGGACAGTGCCCACCTCCACTTCGTCAGCAATCTGATTGACGCAAGAAGTCAATATTAACACAGCTGTCCACCCTCCCATCAGCAGACGGGTCCAACAATTTAATAGTTTTTTCATAATTTATATTTATATGGTTTAACAAAAAATTCTCATGCATTATATAGTAACCTTTTTTCATGTTTCCATAAACATCCCTGGACACTCAAATTTTCACCAGTTTTCCAATCTTTCCAAGAAAAGTCCCCAAAATTCCGCACATTCTGCATAGACTAAGAACAAAGCCACAGTCTATAATATCGAAACAGACAGAAACAGGAAACAAGCACGAACAGCTACACCTTAGTTACAATCGATAATCTCTGGAACTTTCTTATGGCATTAGATTATAGTCCTATTTTTATTAAAGCGTCCAAAATTAAAACATTTTTTTCATTTTGAAAACAAATATCATACTTTTCTTTCACCAACAGAATTTGCCCAAAGTCACACATAATAAAAATCCACGCACATCTCCCTATTCCCTAGTTTCGTTTATTTCCCTTCTTACAATAATGTACAAGGAAAATAAAAGCATGCTTTTATTTTCCTATATTTTTTGTTTACACTATCTTTGACCCAATAAATATAAATACGAATAAACCATGCCACTTAACCTCCCCGACAAACTGCCCGCCATCGAATTGTTGAAGCGGGAAAATATATTCGTCATAGACAACTCACGAGCTACGCGTCAGGATATCCGCCCCCTGAAAATAGTCATTCTCAATCTGATGCCCCTGAAAATAACCACAGAAACAGATTTGATCAGGTTGCTATCCAACACCCCCCTCCAGCTGGAAATATCTTTCATGAAGATAAAAAGCCATACGTCCAAAAATACTCCCATCGAACACATGAAGGCGTTTTATACGGACTTTGAACGAATGAAAAGCGAGAAGTATGACGGAATGATTATCACAGGAGCGCCCGTGGAACAAATGGAGTTCGAAGAGGTAACCTATTGGAATGAAATACAAGAAATCTTCGACTGGGCACGGACACACGTGACGTCTACTCTATACATCTGCTGGGCAGCGCAAGCGGGACTTTATCACCATTACGGCATACCCAAATATCCGTTGGAGAAAAAAATGTTCGGCATCTTCGAACACCGCCCCCTACAACCGCTGCACCCCATTTTTCGAGGGTTCGATGATGTGTTCTACGTACCACATAGCCGCCATACGGAAGTGAAGCGGGAGGATATTTTAAAGGTGAAGGATCTGACACTGCTGTCCGAGTCGGACGAAGCAGGAGTCTACATGGTCATGGCACGCGGAGGACGAGAATTCTTCGTGACAGGTCACTCAGAATACTCGCCTTTGACACTGGACACGGAGTACCGGCGAGACTTAAGCAAAGGACTGCCGATTGACATGCCAAAGAATTACTATAAGGACAACGATCCCCAAAAGGGAGTAGTCGTACGATGGAGAGGACATGCCAACTTGTTCTTTTCCAACTGGCTGAACTATTTTGTCTATCAGGAAACACCATACAACATCAACGAGATTGAATGATGAAGAAGGAATCCAGAAAAATAGAGTTGCTGGCTCCGGCACGCAACTTGGAGTGTGGCATCGAAGCCATAAACCATGGAGCCGATGCGGTGTACATCGGTGCGCCCAAATTCGGAGCCAGAGCAGCTGCCACCAACTCGATGGAGGATATCGAACGGTTGACGGACTATGCGCACCTCTACGGAGTGCGCATCTACGTGACAGTAAACACTATTCTGAAAGACGAAGAGCTGAAAGAGACAGAGGCTATGATCTGGGAATTGTATCAAAAAGGTGTAGACGCACTCATCGTACAGGACATGGGCCTGACACGACTGAATCTGCCTCCCATCCCACTACATGCCAGCACTCAGATGGACAACCGCACGGTTGAAAAGGTGCGCTTTCTGACAGAAGCGGGCTTCCGACAAGTAGTTTTGGCCCGAGAACTTTCTCTGAATGAAATAGCTGCCATCCACAAGGCTTGCCCCGACACGCCGCTCGAGGTATTTGTGCACGGAGCCTTGTGTGTGAGCTATAGTGGCCAATGTTACGCCAGCCAAGCCTGCTTCGGACGCAGTGCCAACCGAGGGGAGTGTGCACAATTTTGCCGTCTTCCGTTCTCGTTGGTAGATGCCGACGGACAAGTGGTAGTCAAAGACAAGCACTTGCTCTCGCTAAAGGACATGAACCGCCTGGACATGCTGGAGCAGCTGCTGGACGCAGGAGCCACCTCGCTGAAGATAGAAGGAAGACTGAAGGACGTAGCCTATGTAAAAAATGTAACGGCCGCCTATCGCCAGCGCCTCGACACAATTCTGAAGCGAAGGAGTGAATATATCCGCGCCTCATCAGGAACCTGTCGGTTCGACTTCCAGCCTCAGCCCGAGAAAAGTTTCAGCCGTGGATTCACACATTATTTTCTGGAAGGAAGGGGAGAGAACATCGCCTCGTTCGACACGCCCAAGTCGCTGGGCGAAGCCATGGGCACCCTGAAGGAGCAGCGTGGAGGATGGCTGAGCGTAGCAGGAGTCAAACCTTTCCACAATGGCGACGGCGTCTGCTACCTTGACGAACAAGGACGTCTGCAAGGATTTCGTATCAATCGCGTAGAGGGCAACAAGCTCTTTCCGGCAGGCAACGTGCCTCGCATTAAACCACGCACACCACTCTTCCGCAATCAGGACCAGGAGTTCGAACGCTCCCTGGCACACAAGTCGGCCGAACGGAAGATAGGTATCCACTTGACACTGGAGGAAAACGCTTTCGGCTTTTCGCTGTCAGCGAACGATGAGGATGGCCACCGCGTTACGCTGGCCCTCGACCACACCAAAGAACAGGCCCGTACACCACAGGCCGAAAATCTCCGTACACAGCTGGGCAAACTGGGAAACACTCCCTACGAACTGGCAGAACCTGCCGAAATCAACTTGACGGGGAACTGGTTCATACCTTCGTCGGTCGTGACGGAATGGCGCAGGCAAGTGGTGGACCGTCTGACTGCCGCACGCCGTATCAATTACCGTCGTGAACTGGCCGTATGGAAACCGACACATCATAACTACCCCGTCCAGACACTGACCTATCTGGGCAATGTGATGAACGATCAGGCACGCCGCTTCTATCTCGATCATGGGGTAAAGAGCATCGCACCCGCCTACGAAAAGGAATCACCCTCCAAAGCGGTGCTGATGTTCTGCCGCCATTGCCTGCGCTATAGCATGGGCTGGTGCCCTGTCCATCAGAAAGGCCGCTCCCCCTATCGGGAGCCCTACTACCTGTTGGGGAATGACGGACGCCGCTTCCGGCTGGAGTTTGATTGCAAAAATTGTCAAATGAAAGTATATGGGAACGAATCATAAGGATATACGGAATACAGGATTAAAAGCAGATTTGTGTGGGGCAATCATCCTCATGCTCATTATCTCCCTCTCCTCTTGCCACTACCCACGCCCCAATCTGGAAGATGAAAACTTGGAGCAGCGGGTACGCGACTCGCTGACTTACCTGTACGAGCGCCACTACACATGGGACGCCAATCTGGAAGTGCGGGCCGATTCCGTACCCCTCGAACTGTTGCCCGTAAAAGATGCCTATTATATGCTGCACAAGGGCGACCGCGTAGTGGTTGCCGAATTTGCTGTCCATCCTACCGATTCTGTCGATTCCATCTGGGTGAAGCTGGCCCACTCACAGGATGTACAGGGCTGGCTGCGCGAAGCCGACCTGAAGCGTGCCTTCGTGCCTACGGACAGTATTTCGCAAGCCATCTACGTGTTCAGCGATACCCATGCTTCGTACTTCATCGTCGTCTTTGCCATCTTCGTAGCCGTCTGGCTGGTACGGGCCTTCCACCGCAAGCAGCTCCAACTGGTGTACTTCAACGACATCGACAGCCTGTATCCGCTGGCCCTATGCCTGCTGATGGCCTTCTGTGCAACGGTTTATGAATCGATGCAGGTCTTCGTGCCCGAGACATGGGAGCATTTCTACTACAACCCCACGCTATCACCTTTCAAAGTGCCCTTCGTACTTTCCCTATTTTTGACGGGGTTATGGATGTTCGTCATTGTGCTGCTGGCCGTGCTCGACGACCTTTTCCGCCAGCTCTCGCCTATGGCAGCCTTATCCTACCTGTTGGGGCTGGCATCAGCATGCATCTTCTGCTACTTCTTTTTCATCCTGACCACCTATCTCTATGTAGGCTATTTCTTTCTGGGCGCATTCATCTGGATATTCATCCGAAAGCTGAAGCATTCGGTCCACACTCCGCGCTACCGTTGCGGGCGTTGCGGCGGCAAGCTGATGCACAAAGGAGTGTGCCCGCATTGCGGAGCCATGAACGAATGACTTCACTAAAACCGGCATCGCAGGTCGATGCCTACCTGTATGGGGCGTCCCATCTGGGCAAAACCACGACTCATGGTTTCGAACCAGAAGGCCTGGTAGCGCTTGTTCAACGCATTGTCTACCCATAAAGCAATCTGACCGTTGCCCTTATTGAAACTCAACCGCCCGTTCAGTGTGCCGTAGAGGGTCTGGCTGGCATTGTTTGCTTCCGTCCAGTAGATTCGGCCCGCGGCTTTGTAATGAGCGTCGAGGGTGATGTTGTCCAACCATGCGCCCGCCTTCATGGCGAAGATGTATTGCCCGCCTACGTTAAAGGTGTGTTTGGGTACAAAAGGTACATACTTTCCGTTATAATTCACTTCGTCGCTCACCACATAATCGGTAAACGTGGCGTAGGTGTATCCGTAGCTGCCGCTCAGGCTCAGCGCGTCAGTCAGACGGGCACGCAGGGCGGCTTCGGCACCCAGACTGCGACTCTTTCCGGCGTTGACGGTGATGCGTCCCAGTCCGCTGGCGGCGAAGCGCGAAATCTGCTGGTCGCGCGTGTCCATGTAGAAGGCAGCCAGGTCGGCCTGAAGGCGGCCGTCGCATAGGGTCAGGTGCGAGCCCACCTCGTAGTTCCACGAGTATTCGGGGCGGTAGAGCGTGGCCTCCTGCACATTGGTCTCGGTCTTCTGCGCCATGCCGTTCAGCATGCCGATGACCTGCTGCTTGGTGGCCTCGTCAATCATCGGCACACCCTCGATGACGGGGATGGTGGCCTGTGCCACATCGCCCATGTTGGCGCTGCGCATGTCGGCCTGAAGCAGGTCGCTGAACATCTGTATGTTGTAGCCCCCCGAACGGTAGCCTTTGGAGATGGTGGCGTAGATATTGTTGCGGCGGTCGAAGTCGTATTGCAGGGAGAACTTGGGCAGCAGCTGGATGTAGTCGTGCTTCAGGCTGCCCCGATAGGACAGGCTCTGCTCGAAGGTCGTTTCGGATACCATCGGGATCACCTTTCCCATGGGCTTCAGTTCGCCGCTCAGCGAGTAGGTGTGGGTGTAGCTGCATCCCGTGTTGTAGTCCAGCTTCAGGCGTTCGTAGTCCATGCGCAGGCCGACGGTAAACGACAGGCCTTCGGCGCCGAAGAGGTCGTTGAAGGTGGACTGGTGGAAGAGGGCTGTGTTCAGCACAGGCGTCTTGAACGCCCCGCCGATGGGTAGGGTGCTGCCGCCGATGAGGTCGCTGAAGACAAACTGCATCGTCATGGGACCCTGCGAGATGGTGGGCAGGTACTTGTTGGCGTTGTCGTTGGCCAGGGCGTTGAGCCATGCCAGGCCGTCTTCGTGGAAGGTGACGGGCGCGTCGGTATCGAGCCACTGGTAGAAGGCGCTGGCGCCTGTGGTCCACTGCCAGCGGCGGCCGGATTTGGACTTCAGCACCAGTTCCTGGCTTACGGTCTTGGAGTTCTGCTTCTGCATCATGGTGTAGATGTTTTGTTCCGTGAAGTCTTGGTCCAAGTCCATGTGGTCGTCCAGGAACTGAAAGCCCGTCACGCTGCTCAGGATGAAGTTGTCGGTCTGATGCTCCAGGTTGAGGCCGCCGTTCAGCAGGTTGCGCCTGTAGCCGCTCTTGTGGTTGTAGGCGATGCGGCCGATGTAGTCGGCACGGTCTTCCTCGCCCTCGGTCACTCCGGTATATTCATACGGGTATCCGCCCTGGTTGGTATATTCATAGTTCAGAGTGAAATCCAGCTTCAGGTTCTCCTTGGGCAGGTAGATGGCACGGAAGCGGCCGCCGAATTCGTCGTCCTTGTCCACGCGCTCGTTCAAGTAAGAGTTCTTGAAGAAGCCTCCCTTGTGTTCGTAGAAGAAGTTGGCGGAGAAGGCAAACTTCGGGCTGATGCGGTGGTAGTGGCTGACGCTGGCCTTATAGTTGTTGTAGGTGGCGGCACTCAGTGTGAGGTCCGTTCCCTGGTAAGTGAAAGGCGATTTGGTAAAGACACGTATCAGTCCGCCCATCGTGTTGCGTCCGTATAGTGTACCTTGCGGGCCACGCATCACGTCGATACGCTCGATGTCGGAGTAATTGAAGTCGAAGGCCGACTTGTCGATGAAGGGGATATTGTCCACGTAGAGGCCCACGGCCGGCGTGTTGATGCGCGAGCCGATGCCACGCACATAGACCGAGGTTGTCAGTTTCGAGCCATAGTCGGGTATAAAGAGGTTGGGCACCAGTGACGACAGGCTCTTGACCGAGCGGACGGCATTACCCCGCATGTCGGCCTGCGAGAGCGACGTGGCCGAAAGGGGCTGCTGGCGCAGACGGCTGTTTTCCTTGGGTGTGGCGATTACCACCACTTCTTCGATATCCACCACCTTGACGGTGTCTTTGGGGGCTTCTTCGCCCCGGGCAACCTGCGTTGCTCCAACAGCGAGCAGCGCAAGAAGGGTCAGAACAGGTTTTTTCATTGCAGTTTCAGTTGTTTCGGCTGCAAAGTAAAGGCAAATCTGCGGGACGTACAATCCTCACTTATGAGGAAATCGCGGGAAAAGCATCAGATTTGGTCGGCCTCCACATAGCCGCGCATCACGGCATAGATGGTGAGGCCCGAGACAGACTTGATGCCCAGTTTTTCCGTGATGTTCTTGCGATGGCTGATGACGGTGGTCAGGCTAATGTTCAGACGGTCAGCTATCTCCTTGTTGATAAGTCCCTTGACCACCAGCACCAGTACCTCTATCTCGCGTGCCGTCAGGTCGTGCCCCGCAGGCAGGTTGGCAGGCAGGTCGGCCGGTGCGGGCAGCTTGCCGGGGTGCCCGTGCCGATGGCCGTGCCCGTGCAGCTGCACGATGCTCCGCACCAGTTCCTTCTCCGACTGGCAGATGTTCAGCGTCAGCACGCCTGCCAGTTGCGGACCGGCTTCGCCCGCGGCCAGCACGATGGTCTTGGGACGCCGCGGCAGGAAGAACGCCGTATGCTCCAGATACACCTGCGACGAGATGAAGTAGTGGGCATACATGTCGGGTGTGTCGTCCATAAAGGCCGCAAACGAGGGAAACGTGCGGATGACGGCGCCGGGTATCAGCTCTTCGAGCAGGCCGCCCAGCCCCAGGCTGCTTAGGGTGTTGGGGTCGATGATGGCAATTTCGGGAGTAGGCATAATTATTCCTTCTTATTAAATAGCGGCTACAAAGAACGTTATTTCCGTGTAAACCGACAAAAAAATAGCAGAAAAAGCACTGCCATACCCCCTATTCCCCACTTCAGCCAGACAGAATGCCGTTCTCCGCTTTCCAGCCTTTCCTCTTCCCGGACCGTTTCCTGCTGCAACCGGTGCTGTTCCATCTGCTTCTGCCGGCCTTCTTCCCGCCTGTGTTCCGTTTTCACCTGCTCTTCCGTGCACCGGCTTCGGGTATGTACCACCGCCGCCAACACCGGTTTCCGTGTAAGGCTGTCTTGCCGGAAAGTCAACACCGTCTGTTCCAGCCGGTCCAGCTTCCGACCGCTCCATTCCACTTTCACCTGCCTTTCCAGCATGCTATCCGATACATATCCGGCCGAGCTGTCCACCTTCTCCCGGCTTTGTTCATGCCTCACCGACTTATGGCTTCCGCACGCAGCGAGCAGGCAGACAGCCGCCAGCACCAGCAAACTTTCTTTCATCCACTTCCCGACGTCAAAGCACGGGCAGGCCTTGACATATTCCTCCGGTTCAATCTCTCCATTCCCGTTCCGGTCGGGCGATGTATCCCGATGCCCCATCACCTGCCGGATGCCATACTTCCGCTGCAGTTCCTTTACCAGCTTTCTCAGCGCCTCCTTCTGTTCAGGCGTGCGTGTGTCTGCCGGTTTTCCATTGGCATCCAGCCCGCCGATATAGCAGATGCCGATACTCGCAGCATTCCAGCCTTTGCAGTGTGCTCCGGCCTGCTCTATCGGCCGCCCTTTCTCCAATGTTCCGTCCAACCGTATTACATAATGATATCCGATGTCACGGAATCCCCGCTGCCTGTGCCATCGTGCGATGTCGGCCGCTCCGAAGTCCGCCCCCTGTCTGGTTGCGGAGCAGTGAATAATGATGCTATCCATTTTTCTCATGACTGTTCGGTTTTAAAAGTTCGTTCCGTTGCCTTGCCGGGCAATCCCACTTGCTGCAGCTCCAGCTCTCGGCCTCCTGCAAGGCCACCTCCAGCGTATTGAACCGCCTGATCCAGTCCTCCAGTTCCACCTGGTTTTCCCGAAGCTTCCGGTGCAGCTGTTCCATCTGCACATAGCATTCCTGCAAGCGGTTCTGAAGCCAGTCCACCTGCTTGTGGTAATTCTCCATTTCGGCAGCCGAGGCTTCGGCGGCCTGTTTCCGTTTCTCCGTCTTGCGGTGCATCCAGGTGTGTACCGCCCATTTGATGGCTTCCATGCCCCCTATGGCAGAAACGACTGCAAGGATAAAATCTTTTGTTCCCATATTCTTCCGTATTTATCAAGTAAAACAACCTTTCGTTTTAAAGGAAACCGAAGGGGCGGTACCTTTCCCCTCCGGTTTCACTCGTTCAGTACTTCGTTACAGCGGGCTTTCATCCTGCCCGTCGTCCCCGCCGCCGGGTTCCGTCACATCCGTGCCCGTTGTTCCCTCTCCGTTCACCTTGTCCACATCCAGGAAGTCCAGTCCGTCCGTGCGGGTCGTTGCCCCGTTGTGGATTCGGATGTCGTTGTGGGCGCGGAAGCAGATACGCAAGCCGGTGATGTCGTTGGTCGTGAATTTCTCCGCGCTTTCCGCACCCTGTCCCTGCAAGGCCAGCGAGAAATATCCAAACCCGTCGATGTTCACCTGACGCCCTTCCAGCAGGATTTCCTGCAATGAAGGACAAAAATACTTCAGCATGTTATATACTTCACCTTCGCCCAAGATGGACTGTTTGGCAATCTTTTTGGCAACTTCCTTCAGGTCGGCTGCCTTACCATACTTGTAAGTCACTACCGGGAATACCCGCATTTCAGATGTTTCGTCCGAAGGAACCAGACGTCTTTTGATTTTGTGATAACGAATTATCATAATCGTATCCTCCCATTTTTTTAGTTTGTTGATAACTCAGTTTATTTTGTCTTATCAGCTGCTGACACTGCAAAGATGAGGCATTTCTACGACGTGGCGAGGGACAGGCTGTAAAGGCCCGAAAACGAGGCTGAGAATACTTCTGAGCGGGGGATGGAGGAGATCCAGCAAAGAAAAACGGACAAAAGGCTCCGTTTGTGGGGTGAATAAAAACGCAAGGGGCGGGACTTTTCTGTCTGAAAGTAGTCCCGCCCCCGCATCATCCCAGTCTATTCTGGGCTTTCTTGCGCCGATAGCCTCTCAGGAAGGCATCTTCGGTCACGCCCCGAATGTCATACTCCTGCATGAACCGGTTCACCGTCTCCACGTACGTGACACCATATTTGCGCCGCCCCTCCTTCATGCGTTCGTACAGATCCTTGCGCATTCTGTAGTCAATCATACGTTCCAGTTCACGTGTAGCCTCCTTTCCCAGCTGGTAATACCACGCCGAGTTTTTGGAATTCCCCAGCGAAACGAATCCCAGCGTCAGGTTCCCTTGCGGCCGCACCAGCGTACGGTGGCAGTGTCCATACAGTTTCTCACTGACAAAACGATAGAAAGGAGATTGTACCGGCAGACAGAGTACTCCGTCGTGCATGTGCTTGGCAAACGCCCTTTGCAGATAGTTGGCCAAGTCTTGTTTAATAGATAAAATTACGATTTTCATTTCATGTTTGTTTTGATGGTAATTAATTTGGTTTGCGCATGCGAAGAGAATACATTCTCTAAGGTTAGAAGACCGCTTCCTGGCAGTACAGGCCTGAAATACTGCACAGGCAGCAGTGAGTGGCGTTTCATGTATCAGTTTCCCTGGTGGACCCGACACCGTTCAATCGTTGAAAAATCAAGTTTCTTGATGTTTTTGTATTGCAAAGATAATCAAAGTTTCGGGATGTGCAAACAAAAAGGAAAGAAAAATATCAAGATACTTGATTTTTCTTCAAGCACAGCTTCCATTATTCTGAATTCATTCGATTCACGTTATATAAGCCAATCAGCATCCCGGAAAGTTATTTCCTTTCTTATATAACGTGTTTTTGATTTATAATAACTAATTTTAGGGCGATTAGTAAGAAATCTGTATGAATGATGCTGGTGGCTATTATATTGTTTTTGATAAGTAATTAATATGGATAAGATTCAAGAAATAACAAAAATGAGGCAATACGTTCTATCCATTATATCCGATAACTATAATGAAGGTTGCGGTGTAAAGGTCGGAGATATGTTTATAACAGCAGGTCATGTGATATCTAAATGTGAAAACCCAAGGATTAGATGGGATGGTAAAAATATACCTTTGATAAATCCTATTGTTTTCTACAATGATGAAAATGAGTCTGAGAGTTATGATATTGCGGTATATTCTGTTCCAAATGCCAATAGTCCGTTGGCTTTTTCTAATGTTGTTCCAGAAAAAGGTGATGTATTGAAAAGCTGTAGTTGGCGTATGTTAGGAGAAGAATATGTAGAGTGTAATGCTATAGTAAATGGACTAAAAGAAGGTAATTACTATGCGGCAGATACAGATAAACAGCTTAAACCAGGCAGTAGTGGTAGTCCTGTATTTCTGAACGGAGAAGTTGTAGGGATATTGTGTGCAGGTAATTATAAGAATGTAAATACCCCATGTAATTCAGAGTTACCACTAAATCTAAGTGTATTCTTATCCTCAAAAGTAATTTTAGAACTGTTAGAAAAGAACAGATTTCAGTAAAGAACGAAAATGGAAAAGACGACAATAAAAACAGATGATGGTATAAGTGTAGAAGCAGGTACACCAATAATAGTATCAGCAAGCCGTGCTACAGATATACCAGCCTTTTACGCGGACTGGTTCCAGGAAAGGCTGCAGAAAGGATACTCCGTTTGGAAAAACCCATTCAATGGTGTAAAATCTTATGTGGCATACGATAAGACAAGGCTCATTGTATTCTGGTCAAAGAATCCTGCTCCACTTCTTAAGGCAGGAGGATTACTTGATTATTTAGATAATAGAAGCATAAATAGCTATATCCAATTTACTTTGAATGACTATCATGAAGAAAAACTGGAGATGGGTGTACCATCATTAAGTAGTAGAATGGATACATTCAAGAGATTGGTTGATAGATTGGGATATGGGAAAGTTATATGGAGATTTGACCCATTGATATTAGCCAAAGGTTTGACAGTAGATGATCTGCTAGAGAAAATTTACAATATAGGAGTCAAATTGAACGGATATACAGAGAAACTTGTCTTCAGTTTTGCAGATATTGCATCATACAAAAAAGTACAGAACAATCTCTATAAGAACAATATTCAGTATAGAGAATTTTCGCAGGAAGATATGATAAAGTTTGCTTCCAGACTCGTTGATATGAATAAGGAGTGGAAACTCGAACTGGCTACATGTGCTGAAAAGATAGATTTGGATATGTTTGGTATCAAGCACAACAAGTGTATAGATGATGAGTTGATGATAAAGTACTTCTCTGATGACATGCTGCTGATGAACCATATAGGAGTAGAAGTTACGAAGGATATATTTGGGGAGATTAGTGTTGAATATAAAAAAAACAAGAAAGACAAAGGTCAAAGAAAAGTTTGTGGTTGTATAGACAGCAAAGATATTGGTGAGTACAATACATGTCCGCATCTGTGCGAATATTGTTACGCAAATTCGAGTAAGGAGATTGCTAAACAAAATTACATAAAACATTGCGAAAATCCGCATAATGAAAATATAACCGGTAGATAAAGGAATGAGAGAATACTATGAACATATAAAAGCGAAAACATCTCTTTCTATGCAAGATGTAATAGAAACATGTAGAAGTTTAACGCCTTCAAATTATAAGACAAGACCATATAGATATCCAGATCTTCATAATGGTGTTGCTTTATTAGACAATGAAGATGCTTTAAATTGTTATATTGCTGCCTATGGGGAAATGCATATGATAAAATGCAGATCAGCTTTACAGAACTTTCCTTTTGATAATATATCAGGGAGTGTTGAAATTGTTGATTGGGGATGTGGACAAGGTATTGGTTCAATGTGTGTTGTTGATTGCTTTAAAGAACATGATATACTGCAATGGTTAAAACAAATAACCCTTATAGAACCATCAAAATTTGCATTAGAAAGGGCAGAAATAAATCTTACGATTGCAACTAATGGTGCTGTATGTATACAGCCAATACAAAATTATTTACCTGAAGCAGGAAAAAAAAATGAAATTCATGAAATAGGTTACAGATATAAAAATGTCATTCATATATTTTCTAACATACTAGATATTGAAAACATTGATTTAGGTAAACTGGCATATATTGTAAGTGATAAAAGCAGAAACAATATTATTCTATGCATCGGGCCTAAAAATAGTAATGCATATAAGATTGAACAGTTCTGTAGCATCTTTGGTGAACAGGATTATTTTTCTAATATAGATGACTCCCAATATGGAAAAACATCAGACACATTTTATACGTTTACATGTAAAACCAAATGTTTTGTTTACAATGGGAGTCCCTTAAATGTGAATAATATAGAAAACATTATGATACCAGATTTTACAGACAGTAAAAATACGGTATATAATGAATATGACCCACGCTTAGCAGTACAAAATGGTATTATATCTGAAGAATTACGTTTAATATACTTGTATTTATTAAATCAGATTTCACCCAATGATATTATTCTCATAAAACAAAAAATATATGGCAAGAAAGCTGACCTAGTATTGATATGTGAGAAGAAAGGGATATTGATAATAAACATCTGCAATAGATTTTTAACAAAATCAGATGAGTTTGATGATGTTAACCAAGATAATGAACTTAAAGAGCATGATATTAATCTGAGTCCTATTGAAGAGGGGAATAATATATTTATAAGAAATATCGTAGAAACTCGCCTTGAGATTTTTAAACAGAATGAATTCTTACTCAAGAAAGCAGAAGAAGATAAAAGGAATTATTCATTGGTAAAAAGTGCTATTTTTTTTACAGAAAACACAACTGAGGAAATAAAAGAAATATTTAAAAATGAAGATACTAAATTTATTTCTTTGATAGGTAAGGATGTCATAAATAATAAAACCAAAATGATATCCGCATTAAATTGGTTGAATTTTTATCAAGAACATGAATCTTTTGATAAGCAGTTATTTGATAGTCTATTAAAAGAATTAACCCCCAAATGGCATTCTTATAGACAAGGTAAAACTGTAAATTTAACCACGATACAAAGGAATCTTTCACAAAGCATAGCTAAAAGGAAACAAAAAATTAGCGGTGTTGCAGGGGCTGGTAAAACACAAGTTCTTGCAACTAGGGCGGTAAACGCCCAAATTAGGACTGGTGGCAATATACTTATTTTGACATACAATAAAACTTTATCCAACTACTTACGATATCGCATCAATGATGTAAGAGCAGATTTCTATTGGAACAAGCTACATATTAGTCACTATCATCACTTTTTTAAAGAACAAGCTCAAATTATTGGAAAACATGTATATTTTAATTCATTTGATGATATATACTTTTTTGATAGTAAAGAGAATGACATAGAACATTTTGATGCCATATTTATAGATGAAGTTCAAAGTTATAAGAGTGAGTGGCTTCAAATTCTTTATAATAAATTCCTGAATGAAAATGGCGAATTCGTTGTTTTTGGAGACCCCAAACAGAATATATATAATAGAGAGATTGATTCGAATGGAGATATTCGTATAGGAGTAATTGGAGGAGAATGGAATCGGCAATTAAGTAAATGTCACAGATTTACAAACAGTCAATTGACAAGTTTAGCCAAAAAATTTCAAATTGATTTTGGTTTTATAAATGCGGATAATTTTGAAAAAGCAGAATTACTCCAAGATGGTATGTTTACTTGTTTAAAGTACATGTATAACAATTCAGGCATAAATATAAATAAGTTGGTACAAATTATATCTAGTATTTTAAGAGTTGAAAACTTTGATGTCAATGAGACTGTAATTTTAGGCCAAAATTCTATCATCCTAAAAGACATAGAACACAATTATCGGAAAACAACAAATGAGCCAACCATAACAACATTTATACCAATAGATGAAAAAAATAAATTAAAGGATGACACTGTAAAGAAGTTAAAATTTACCATGATGGATAGAGGATTAAAATTTTCAACAATTCATAGTTTCCAGGGATGGGACGCAGCAAATGTAATTATATTATTACAACCTGAGGGTGATGGCAACGGTTATACAATAAATAGATTCCTAAATAAACCAGAAGTAATTTATACGGCTATAACAAGATCAAAGCAAAATATAGTAATTATAAATAATGGAAATACTTTATATCATAATTTCTTTAAAAAGAATATGATTAATGAAGACTACACGAATAAATAAAAAATAATGGATAATATATACGGAAATCAATGTGGAAGCGACAACGCTTTCACCAGGAAAGCAAGGCTGCTCCAGTCGATGTACAGAGTGGAGATAGGCGAAGAGGAAGGATTCGGACCAACAAGAGCCTCCAAGCGAAAATACGGAAACATGATCAGTGAGGGTGAGGTGTCCGGAAGGAACTTCCTGATGAAGGAGACTTTCGAGTATGCAAAGGAAAGAGTTGAAAAGAAAAAAAAGGAAAAGACAGTTGAGACAATAGACGGGTTCAGGCTGTTCAACAATCTGCTTTCGAGCCAGCCGATGGCATTTAATATGTTCTATCCCCTGATGTCACTGTTGAAGCAGGATCCGGCGAAGGTTACGCTTGCCGTGAGGTCGGTCTTCAAGAACCTCCCGGTATTTGAGGTGACTGAAATTGGTCTGGAATTTATACCGACACCCATAGAGAACTACACAAATGACAAGTCTACAATGGATGCATATATCAAGTTTGTGGATAACAAGGGAGGCAAGCATATCATCGCCATCGAGACGAAATACACGGATGTGCTCGGAGTGAACGAGGCCAGCCGTTGTGAGGAGCAGAAGCAGATGCTCGTTGATACCGGTCTGTTCAGCGAGGACTTTGAGGAGCTGCTGATGGGAGGAAAAGTAAAACTTACGCAGATTTACAGAAACCTTTTGCTTACAGAGCGGTACAGGATGGTCGAAGGGCTGAAGGACTCGTATTCAGTGATGCTTTCGCCCAAGGAGCATCCGTCAACCCAAGAAGAAATCAGCTCGGTTACGGAGTACCTGAAGCCGGAGTATGCCTATAAGCTGAGTGCTGTATCTCTGGAGGACTTTGTGGATGCGATGATACAGTACCTGCCGGAGTATTATGCTCAGGTTTACGAAAGATTCAGGGGGAGATACCTGAGTTTTGGAAAGGTGGATATGTTGTAATTCATTGTAAAATAGAAACCGACCTATTAAATGGAATGCGAACCGAGTGAAACATTGAATGAGGGCAAGGTAGTTCCCACCAAAGGAGACAACAACGATTTATTTTTACAAACAAGAAATCCTTGTAAATCCGCTCTTTCTCATGCTTGAAAACAGGTTTCAACCCTATGCCCCTTATGTTTCAAACATAAGGGCTGAATGTTTCAAACATACCCCCTCTATGTTTGAAACATTTCCTAAGAGACCGTTTAAGGGCATGAAAAGAGCACTTGAACAGCGAGATTGGAATCAAATGATTTTATTTTACATTCAAAGGCACATCATCTATAAGGGAACAATCGGTATCAACCTCGAAGCCGAGATATAAGCCCAAGAAAATTGGGATTTCCAAATTATTTCCTTAAATTTGTTATCCTCAAAAATAGCGGGGCAAAGAGACAAATGGCAGAATGCTGCAAGCGGAAACCGGTCGGGCCGGGGCTGAACCCACAGGCAGACAGGCTTGCACATGATATATATAATAAGGTATATGGACGAAAAGGTACATCTGAAAGAGAACCTGGCTTATGCCCGTAAGCTGCAGGGACTTCGCCAATATGAATTGGCCGAACGGATAGGCGTGAAGCCTAACACCATTTCCAACTACGAAAAAGGGGTCAGCATGCCCGACTTCGAGACGCTGGGAAAACTGAAAAGAGTGTTGAAGGTATCGGCCGACGCACTGGTATTTGCCGAACCCGAACTGTTCCAGAAACATGTTGTGCCCGGAAAGAAAAGGCTGATAAAGGCGCACGGCTCCGTGCTCGTCAAAGCCGTATCGCCCGAGAAGGCCCGGGAACTCAGAGCGTTGAAAGCCACCATCCGCACAGCCCGGAGCGGCAAGCTCGCAGCCATCCACGATGAAAGGCTCCTCAACAGCATCAAAAAAAACTGGGCATCTTTATCGAAGCCAGCCCAAGTCAGCATTGTCAAACAACTGACAGGAAATGCGATAAAAAAAATGGGAAAAGGCCCGAAAACGCCGGACGCCTTTCCCAAAATCGTGTTGAAGGAAATTTCTGAGATGAAACTTAAAGGGTAACATCACCTGGACTTACTGCACGCCGCAGTATTGCGCCGCGGCTTCGGCACACCGCTCGCCGTCCACTCCCGCCGAGACGATGCCGCC